>OGCM01002980.1_pt1 | contig 14126 bp, 17 predicted proteins | sample 1570151 | NCBI WGS metagenome assembly OGCM01 (sample SAMEA4370582, study PRJEB24528) | human gut metagenome
TTTCTTCCTCCCTTTCCTCGCTGTTCTAACACATTACCGACAGGAGTTTTTCCATGAATGTTTCTGGACTGGGGAGCTTTTCCCTTGATGGCGTCATCTACCGTTTCGAGGCCCTGAACCCGCTTGAGGCCGTACGCTTCGGCAACCGGGTGTTCAAGGTCTTCGGGCCCGCGCTGTTGTCTTTGGCTGCCGCAAAAAAGGACGGCGCGGAAACGGCGGGGGAGGGCATGCTTGCGGCCCTCGCGCCCGCGCTCTCCGAGGTTGACGACGACAAGGTGTCCCTGCTGATTGAGGAGGCCCTCCGGCGCTGCTACACGCCGCAGAACGAAGCCCTGCGCGACGAGGTCGTTTTCAACCGCTGGTTCATGGAGCACCCCGATCAGCTCTACGGAGCGGGCCTGCTCGCCGTCTGGCATCTGGTGAAGGATTTTTTTCCGAAAACGCTCGCTACGCTGAAAATCCCCTCCCTGACGTAGCGGCGGACGGCGTTTCCATCTCCGTTCCCGACGGCTGGGAGGAATACGCGGCCCTGAGCCGCATCGTCGGCGCGGGGCTGTGCCGCTACTCCGATCTGACTGACGGGACGATTTCCATCAGGGGCTATTTCGACCTGTTGCGGCTTGCGGACTGGCGCGAGTACGCGGAAGCCTGCGCGCGGGCGCAAAAGGATTGACCATGATTGTTGAAGAATTGGTGACGCTGCTCGGCGTGGAGCTTTCCCCCGGCGCAAAGGAGAAGTTGCAGGCGTTCGACAAGGGGCTGGATGCGGTCGTGTCCCGCGTCAAACAGGCTTCCGTCGTGCTCACCGCCGCGGCGGGCGGCATGGCCCTGTACTTCTCCAAGGCCGTCGACGGCGCGGCGGACTTGCAGACGCTTTCGGACACCACGGGCGTCAGCACGACCAAGCTGCAGGAATGGGCCTACGCCGCGAACGCGATGGGGGTATCAGCCTCCGCCGTGCAGTCCGACCTTGCCAAGATGGAGAAGCAGGCCCGCTGGACGGGCCGGACGCTGGAGAGCTACGCCAACCAGTTCAAAGGCATGGATGCGGCCACGGCGAACATATGGGGAGACGCCTATGGGCTTTCCCCGGAAACCGTGCTGCTGCTTCGGCAGGGGGCCGACGGCATCGCCAAGCTCAAGGCGGAAGCCCACGACGTCGGCGCGATCATCCCCCCGGAAACCGTGAAGCGGGCATCGGACTTCAAGGCGCAGGTCGTCCAGATCACGACCATGATCCGGGGGATGGCAACCACGATTGCGCTGGCGGCGTTGCCGCAGGCGGAACGTCTGGTGTCGACGTTCAAAGGCTGGGTTACGGAGAACCGGGAATGGATACGGCTCAACATGGGCCGGTTTATTGAAGGTATGGGAACAGCCTTCGAGCGTGTGTGGAAGGCCGGGAAGCGGCTGCTTGATTGGATCAAGGATGCGCTCGGGCCTGTTGGAGATTTCTTTAAAGAACTGGGGAAAGGTGCGGACTGGTCAAAGCTGCTGACCGGGGCGCTTACGCTTTTGCTTGCCGCATTCGCTCCTTTGATTGCGAAGATTGCCTTGATTTCTGCGGGGTTCGCGCTTGCCAGTGCCGTTGTTGAAGATTTTTTTGGTTTTTTGGAAGGCAAGGACAGCGTCATTGGGCGTATTGTCGGAGCAATTAAAGATTGGTTTGATGATCTTGGAAAAAAATTTCCAGCTCTGAGAGCGATGATTGAAGACATCGCAGGATTTGTCGGCGGAATCCTGAAACGTAATCTCGACTCTGTAAAAGAGGTCATCGAGCTTATCAGCAAGATCTTTGATGGTTTTTGGGGGAAAGTACAGTCAGGTATCGAAAAAATTGCAGAGCTGGGTAATGATTTGGCAAGGCTGCTCGGCTATAAAGATGAAGCTCAAGAAAAGAGAGACAAAAAACTCAGGGAAGGAGAAAAAGAGATTTCCTCTGTCCTTGAAAAACGCACGGACTCATCAAAAGCCCCGGTAGGGCAGGCGGGGTTGCAGGCTGTGCGCGATTCATTGTCACCGGATAGGAGTAAAAGGACAAAAGAAACGCAAACTTCACCCGTTGCGTTAGGTACATTTGCGGAGCAGGTCGCGACGTATGCCCAGCAGCGTCCCGGAGGGGTGAAGGTTTCTCCCGGCGGACAGATGTCAATGCGAATGCCGCAGAAGAATGGCCCGACCATGACTGATAACCGGGAATACAACGTTTATCAGACGATAACACCGTCTGATCCCCGACAAGCTGCTGAGCAGGCAGCACGGTCTTTCAGTGAGATTGCACAGATAAATACGCCCGGCATGAATGCGCCAGTTGTTTCTTAAGGAGATAGGTTCATGGCTGATTCGCTCACATCGTCCACAGTCCAATCCGGTGAATCCGCCGCGATTGTGCGCAAAGGCGTAGCCATTGCGGGCATTCAGGTTTCTGTCAAAAAGAGCGAGGCGCACACATACACGTCGCAGGCTACGGAGTTGGCGATGGAGTCGGGCGCAACGGTGACGGATCACGTTATCCTGAAGCCCGTGACGCTGGCGGTCACGGTGGCCATGACCAACGCCGGAGACGGAAGGGATGCGGCGCGGGATGCGTTCGAGTCTTTTGTGGAGATGCGGAAAATCCGTGAACCCGTCGAAGTGATCACCGAACACGCCATCTATACGAATATGGTGATCACCAGCCTGACGCCGACACACTCCGCCCCCTATAAAGGGGCGCTGGAAATCGGGATCACGTTTCAGCAGGTCAATTTTGTCGAGCTGCAAAGCGTTGGACGGTCTCCGTCGACGCTGAAGGGGAGCGCGAAAAAGACCGGGGCTGCGCCGGTGCAGAGTGGAAAGGTGGAAGCGAAGGAGCCGAATAAGACTTATCTGGCGGAACAGTTGGACGCGTGGAAGAAGAAATAAGAAAGCCCCGCTTTATGCGGGGCTTTTCTTTTTTACTTCTAAACCGCCTACGCGGCGGGTACCCCCGGACGCACCCGGACGCTGTTTAACGGACCTTCTAAACCGCCTACGCGGCGGATAACGACGCGGATCTGCACTTCGGCCCACGGCTGGACTTCTAAACCGCCTACGCGGCGGATAACCCATCGCTACTTACTTGTACCGATGCAAGCCTTCTACCACCTTCGCGGCGGATATACCCTCTTTAACAAGAGTAGGGGAAGACCTTCTAAGCCGCCTACACGGCGGATAATCGAGGAACCTTTTATGCTTGTAATGCCTGGATGGCCGTATCGGGTGATCTTTCAAAAATCCGTATCAGTGCAGCTGCAGGGCCTGTCGGTTGCCTCCGGTTCTGTTCCCAGTTCTGGAGGGTTTTGACGCTCACTCGGAGGAGCAGTGCGAACTCGCTCTGAGAGAGCCCGGTCTGTTCCCGAACGCTTTTCACGTCCGGCCCGGAAACCTTGAAGGAGCGGGAAGGGAAGGCCTGCCCTTTGGCTATGCTTGCCGCCTCCTTAAGGCTTGCCGTTAGATCGGCAAACAAATCCTTATCCATGTGCCAACTCCTTGACCAGTTCCCGCAGTATGCTGGTTTCCTTGTCCGTGAGGGTATCTTTTTTGTTTTTGGGATAAATGACTTCTAAACCGCCTACCCGGCGGATAACCCTTCAAGTAGGTTGATGGTTAGGCCCGTCTTCTTCTAAACCGCCTACCCGGCGGGTAACTGACCGAATTTGCCGAGCAAGCGGCAAAAATGCTTCTAAGCCGCCTACACGGCGGATAACTAGAGATATTTGATAGCCCCTCTTTTCAGGGGGTTGCATCAACATCCCTAGCAACCCCTTCGTTTTCAGGGCCGCTTTGCAACCACCTTATTCCAAAAGATTTTCCCGGACAACTTTTTTATGAAGCCGGAAGAACCCATAAGAAAGTATGGGGAGTACCGTTACTGGCTGTGATAGGCTCTTTCAGCAAGTAAGTATTGACATTTTTACAAATTTGTGGCGTTGTCTTTCCACGGTGCTCGTAACACCAACAGTAGGCGGACAACGCCACCCGACAGTTCGGCGCTTTTTTGTGCCCTTTTTCCAAAGTCAAGATTTCTCTTGGCTGTGTTTTGGGCTATAATTGCATCCAATGAATGCCGGGTGTCCCTGATATGTCCAAGCCGCAAGGCCAAAGGCAGGGAGCCGCTCCTACTGGCGGTTACGAACACCCGGCACTTGCTATTCGTAAGCAGTGCCAACTCATACAGTAGGGGTTGGTTATGTCTCAGTCTCTTTGCTTCAACGATTTTACGTTCTCCCCCGTCATCCACGACAATCAGCCTTGGATTCCTGCTCGACAACTCGCAAACGCCCTTGGATACAAGGATGAGCGTTCAGTCCACAAGATTTACGAGCGTAACAAGGATGAGTTTTCTTCAATGATGTCAACGGTGGTCAATTTGACCACGGGTGTCATGGAGCTTCCCACCCGCATCTTCTCCCTGCGCGGCTGCCACCTCCTCGCCATGTTCGCCCGCACTCCGGTAGCGAAGGCGTTCCGCAGGTGGGTGCTCGACGTCATCGAGCAGTACGGCGACCGTGTGCCCGCCGAACAGCCCGTCACCCTCTCCACACCGTCCGCCCCCGCCGACCGCAAGCCGCTCCGTTCCCTCGTCAACGCATGGGCGAAGCTGGCGAACATCCACCAGTCGACGCTCTGGCCTCAAGTCCGGGCGCACTTCCAGCTCGAACGCATCGACGATCTGCCTGTGGAATGGCTCCCCGACGCCCTCGCATGGGTGCAGGGCAAGATCGACGAACTGAGCCGGAAGCAGCTTGAGGTGAAGGCCCTGCCTCCGGCTCAACTGAACTTACCCGCCCCGGCTCCCTATCTGGATGAAACGCCGTTCCTGAAGTTTATTGAAGAAATCCAGTCCGCACATGAAGAGGTACGCAATATTCTTCAACCGTTGGTGTCGAACTCCTTTAACCTTTGCCTCGAATTAGGGCTGGAGTTGGGAAAGCGTTCAGGCATGAGGAGCGGCTCCATCAAGGGAATGGATCCAACAAGGAACCTCACTGACCTCCTCCAGCACTCCATATTCTCTGATCTCCGGCAGGCTCTTATCTACCCGGAAAGACACCTCGCGGATTATGCGAACCCCGGCTACGCGCTGCTCGGAATCGTGCGGCAGTTGAACGCACGGTAGGGGGCGGATATGCTCACCACCCTCGACGTAGCCAAGGGAATGCAGCGCAAGCACTCCAAGCTCATGCGGGACATAGACCGGGTTCGGTCCATCCTCCCGCCGGACTTCGCGGCAACAGCCTTCACCCCGGACGCGCAGATCAGTCCCGCCGGGAAGCGGCAACGGTTCTTCCACCTTACCCGCGACGCCTTGCCTTTCCTCTTCATGGGACAGGCTACGAAACATGAAATCCTGTGGATGATGGACACCATCAAGGCATTGTAAGGAAACAGCCCCCAACCGTGAGGAAGGGGGCTTTGTTTTATATATAAAATGATTCGTGTATGGGGTTAATAACAATATCAAAATCCGATGGGTGCAAAGTTGCCCTTTGAAGTAAAATATGATTGCAATCAGCCTGAGAACGAATTTCTCTACATCTCTCTTTGATTTCATCCTCTGGCATTGCAGCTCCAAAAAGAATGCTCTTTACAGCATCTTTGGGTAATCTACATAGGCCTTTACATACATCTTGTTTTATCCATTCAAAATCTTCTTTTTCATCAATATATACTGGCATTCTTAATTCTTCTTCGTATTCCCATATTTTACCTTTTAATAGAATATAATTTGAAATGTCATCTATATTGGTTAAGTATTTTATATTCCTTTTATATGTATAATGTACTTCTCTTATGTGTCTTAATTGATCTTCATTATTTTTTCTTTTATTAAATAATTTATTGTGTATATTAAATCCTACATTGAATCCTCTATGAGAATTGCCATAATGTGACCACATTAACAGGTTATTTTGGTTTTTTGTGAGACAAAGGATACCAATATCTTTATGAGCAAATTCTGACATATTTTTTAAAAATAAAGGTGTTACTTTATCTCTGCATAATGATAAAATTTGTTCTTTAATATTTGATTTATACATATAAGCATATGATTTAAATTTATCTAATGTCATGGATATTTTAATGATTTCTGGTCCATTTTTATACTCATCATTGATAATTGATTCAAATTGGTGTTCTACCATATTATATAATTCTTTTTCAGAATATATGTTTTCAGCGTATGGCATACATTCAAATGGATCATTAAAATATTTTGGAGGTGTAAAGCGAATAGTCCAGTCTCCAAAAACATTTTTCCATGATTCATTTGAATAGTATTTATAAAGAGTATCTATATTTTTCATGAATTACCTCGTATAGATATTGAATACTTATTAAAGTTTACAATACTATTTTACACAAAAAAATATTTAAGAAAATAGTTCAGGGTGACTAAGTAATATTTTTATGTCATTATTGAATTAATTTAAATAGATAAAGTGAATATATAGGTACATTATCCACCAAGTTATGAAAGCATATGGCATACTTCCTTCCCCTCACATCGGACGGTGAGCGCACGTTTTCCGTGGTGCTCGGCTCCAACACCTATTTTTTCCGCTCCTACTATGTGCGCGGGCAGGAATCCGCGTGGTTGCTCGACATTTCCGACGCTGGCGGCTCTATGCTGGCGTCCGGGGTGAAGCTCGTCCCGGGGAGCCCGAACTGCCTTGTGGGCTATGGCGACGCCTTCAACGGCGAGAACATCGTGGTGACGCTTTCGCGGGGCAAGCCCGGAGACGAGGAGGCCCCCGGCGATACGCTCAACGTCCTGTGGTTCCCGGAAGGGGAGGAATCCCCGTTTACGCTCGGCGATCCGATGGAAACGCTCGGCGAAGCGATCCGGCTTGCGGGGGAATGATGGCCGCTGAAAAGAAAAGCTCCACGCCGAACCGTCCGTTCCTGCGGCGCATCGTCGTCACGCTTGGCCCGCTCGAAGAGTGGCGGGGGAAGAGCAGGGGCGAGATCGTGCAGTTCAAGAGCGACGGGACGCTTGAGGGCCTGCGGGTGACGGGCACATTCCAGAAGACGCTCATGGGCATGCCGCAGCCGTCGCAGATTTCCATCTATAACCTCTCCCGCGATACCCGGAACGCCATCAAGGGGAGCCTCACCAAGATCACGGTCGAGGCGGGGTGGAACAACACAGACCTGCGCAAAGTCTTTCAAGGCTCGATCATGTCTTCAAGTTCGGAGCGGAACGGGCCGGACATCGTGACCAAGCTGGTGGCCCTGCCGGGGTACGGCTCGCTTGTGCGCGGCGTCAGTTCCGTAACCTTCGGCGCGGGCACGCCCGTGAGCGTCGCGGCGCAGAAGCTGGCGTCCGATCTGCCGGGGATGACGGTGCAGGGCGGGAATTTTCAGGGGGTCGCCGGGAATATCGGGCCGCGCGGGTGGAGCTATGCGGGCGCGACGAAAGACGGCCTGACCCGGCTTGGCGAGGAGCACGGCTTTTCGTGGAGCGTGCAGGACGGCGAGGTGACGGCCATCGGGGACAGGTTCATGCTGGGAAGCTACGTCGAACTGAACGGCGAGAACGGCGGTCTGATCAGCATTGCGCCGACGCTGACCGGGCCGATGCAGATCCAGTCCGGGGTGAAGATCAAGGCCCTCTACGTTCCCGGCATCAGCGCGGGGCACTCCATCAAGGTCAACAGCACGCTCAATCCCCGCTTGAGCGGCACGTATCGCATCCACACCATGAGCATCAATATCGATGCCTACAGCGAGGCGTGGACGATGGACATCGAGTCCTTCCGCTTCCCGCCGGGGAAAAAGTGATGGCAGACTACTCCGTTACGTCCGAATCCGAAAACCTGCGCCTTCAGATGCGGCGCATGATGGACGGCCTGCACGTCGCCATGCCCGCCAAGGTGCTCGCTTTCCAGCCGGGGCCGCCCGTCCGCGTCACCGTGCAGCCCACTACCCAGATGAAAATCACGCTCGGCGAAGAAGTCAGCTACCGGAGCCTGCCTCAGCTTTCCGGGGTGCCCGTTGTGTTGCCGTTCGCGCAGACGGCGGGCTTTCTGCTGACCGTACCCATCCAGCCGGGGGACACCGGATTGCTCGTCATCCCTGATCGCGGGCTCGACAACTTTTTGCAGGCCGGAGACGTGTCCACGCCGCCTTTTTACGGCGATCCGATGCTGATACAGCCGCGCGGCCACAGCCTCACGGACGCCATATTTATTCCCGGCCTGTCGTCCGACGCCGTGGAGATCGCCGACTACAGCACGGAAGCCATCGAGCTGCGGGACAAAGAACGCAAAAGCTACATCAGCCTCGGCCCGGACGGGATCACGATGACGGACGGAACGGCGGTCATGAAGATGAGCGGCGGGAAGCTCGAAACCACGGCTCCGTCCGGCATCGCCATGCAGACCGACGCGCAGTGTACCGTCAGGAGCCAGAACATGGACTTGAGCGGTGCGGGGAACACCTTTTCGGGTGACTGTCGTTCCACGAACGGGACGTTCACCGACAAGGACGGTGTGGTGCTCGGCACTCATACGCACGAAGGCGTGCAGACGGGCGACGGGACGACGGGCGGCCCTGTAAAATGAAAAGGCCCCGGGCGGGGCCTTTTAGCTGATTATTCATTGAGGACTTTTTGCACAAGTTCATCTGCAATGATGCGTATAGTTGGCAATGGTAGAGATAAACGCCAATATGGTATTTTTTCATTGTTTATTTTTTTACTATCAGTGAAGATGAATCCTTCAATTTCTCCTTCTTCTGGATAAGGTTTAATCCCGCAATGTGCAATGACATTTCGCATGTGGTATATTACATATTCCATTTGATTTGGATTTCTTTCAGAGGTACGCCATTTGGGGTTTATACGTTGTCCGTGTAGCCATTCGATAGTCCCACTTCCTTGATACTCATTTATTTCTTTTTCTAAAATAGTATTTGTAGCTTCCTGTATAAAAACAAGCATACCCAAAAGTGAATTTATAAATTGTGTAACTTCATAATAGTTGTTTTCTGTAGTTTTTGCTATCTCTTCAAATAGTTGAAGATTTGCGCGTGTTCTTTCAGCAAATTCTTTTTCAAAATCTGTAAAAGCAACCATAACATCTCCTAATGATTTTTACATATACGCTTGCGCCGCCCGGACGAGGAATGCCGAGCGGGTCATGCCGCGGGCCTTTGCCGCCCTGTCGATCCGGTTGCGGAGGTAGAGCGGCACGGTGATGTTGACCGGGACGGCCTTCTTTTCGAGGAAGTCGAAGTTCACGTCCACCAGCACCACGGCCCCGCCTTCCGCGTCTTCCGAGGCAAGCACGCGCTCCAGCGGAGAGGGATCGGGAAGGCGTTCCACCTCTTCACCCTCGTAAAAGGTTTCAATGGCGTCCTGCACGTTGGCCAGCGCCTCGTCGAGCGTTTCGCCTCCAGAGAAGACGCCGGGAAAATCCGGTACGGTCACGCCGTAGTCCGAACCTCCGTCCTTATGGACGATAACGGGATAACGCATATCTTTACTCCTGAAGGGGGGATTGTTCCCCCCTTCGGTTAGGGTAACTTGATTTTGGTTTGCCTCGCGATGGCCTTGAGGGTTCCCAACGGGATGTCTCCTTTGTGCCTGTGAATCACGGTGACTCTCCCGTCCGGGTGGACCATCTTGTCATGGTTGGTTCCGCCCTTGTTCACGAACCCCGCTTCCTCCAGTTTCTTTATGAGTTCCCGTGCTGTCATGAGTTTTTTATACGCATAATGCGCATTGTAGTCAAGGAAAACATGCGCACTATGCGTATTCTTATTGCATCCAAGGAATTCATTCAGGGTAAACGGGTTCCGATTTTTCCCCTAATGTCGCTGCAAACAGGGGCAAACGGATGGCTTGGGACTTGGAGTTCAAAAACGGCGACCTGACGGGCGGCATCGCGACGGGTGACGATGAAGTCATCCAGCGCATCCGCACGCGCCTTTTCCGTGAGCGTGGGGAATGGTTCCTGAACACTGCGGGCATGCCGTGGCATCAGGACGGAAAGGGCATCCTCGGCGCGACGCTGCGTGACAAGAGTACCGTTGATCTGCTGATCCGCAAGCGGATTATGGAAACGGAAGGGGGCGTCCGAGTGGTCAAGCTCAATACCCTTTTTTCCATCGGAAGCCGCACCTATTCCATTTACATGCAGGTGTTGCTGCGTTCCGGGAATATCCTTGAAGATACCCTAATCATCGGTCTGGAGGATGAAAATGGCGTCTGAGCAGTACGGGATGACGGGCGCTGGATTTATCCCGAAGCGTCTGGCGGATATCCAGTCCGATCTCAATCTTGAGCTTGCGAACATCGTTGACCCCTCGACGGGGGAATATCCCTTTCAGAATGCGGCTGACGACGCCATCTTGCAGCAGGTTGTCGGCGTATTCGCCTCCGCGCTCGAGGAGGCGTGGGAAGCCGCCTACGAGGCCAGCGTACAGTTTGACCCACAGAAGAACGCGGGGGCGGGGCAGAGCGGTACGGTTCAGCTCAACGCCATCACGCGCAAGGCGGGCACAAGAACCATCCTTTCGTTCGACCTGACGGGAACGCCGGGCGTACTGGTCCCTGCGGGGACGCTCATTGCCTCGGCTTCCGGGGAAGCGGCGTACGCCATTCAGGAAAACGTCATCTTTCCCGCGGCGGAGGACGGGCAGCGGACATCCCATGCGACGGCGCGCGGGGTCTGCACGGAATACGGCGCGTTCAATCCCGAACCGGGCACGGTCAATACCATCCAGACCCCGGTTGCCGGTTTTTTTAACGCGAGCAACACGGCTACGGAATCGGTCGGGACGGCGCAGGAGACTGACGAAGAACTGCGCAAGCGTCAGCAGCGGTCCACGCAGCTCACAAGCTACCGCCAGATCGACGCCATTTATGCGGCCGTTCTGGCGGTCGAGGGCGTGACCTACTGCCGGGCTTACCAGAACACGAATACGTATCCCGTTGATGCTAGAGGAATTCCGTTCAAAGAGGTTGCAGTGGTCGCCGAGGGAGGCGACCCGGATGCGATCACCGATGCCCTGTTCCTGCGGTTTCCCGTCGGCGTTATCGGGCACGGGAGCATATCGATCACGAAGTACGATCAGCAGGGCGTAGGCTACCCGATCTCGTTCAGCCGTCCCACGCCTGTTCCGGTGTACGTCAACGTCATCGTGGAGATCACCAACAGATCGGAGTTTCCCGATAACGGCATTCAGCTCATTAAAGAGTCCATTGTCGCCTATGCCCAATACGGCGACACGAGCAACACGGAAGGGTTCCCGCCTGGAGAAAATGTCATTAGAACACGTATATATACGCCGATTAATGCGATAGCGGGGCACGAGATTATCCTTTGCGAGATCGGCACGGCGCAAGGCTCTCTCGCCGAAGAGAACATCCCCATCGCATGGAATCAGGTTGCGACTTTTGACACGGACGACATCACCGTCACGGTGCGGGGGCAGTAGCCATGTCGGTTCCGTCCCGTCTTGAAGTCTCCTTTGGGCAGTATGCCAAGTCCCTGATCGACGAGGCGCTTGCCAAGCTGCCGAGCCAGTTCCTAACGGCGTGCGTCCTGCGGCAGTTCGTCGCCGCGTTCGTCGGTGAGGTTCAGGAACTCTACGACGCCGTTCTTGACATGCAGCGCGGGCGTACCCTCTACGCCGCCGAAGCCGCAAATCTTGACGCGCTTGGGCGCATCGTCGGAGAGGAACGCGCCCCGTACCAGTACAGTGACTCGCACTGGTTCGCCTTTGACCGCATGGGGCAGGCTTGGGATTCGACGCCGTGGTGGTGCCGGGACGCCCCGCTGGTCGAGTACATCCCTGAGAAGGACCCGGTCTACAGAACAAACATACTTGCTCGCGTTATCGCCAATCATACGCTTGTGGCTTCTGTGCCTGAACTTGAGGGGCTGATCCGGCTCGTCGCCGGGAATCTGGTCAGCTTTGAAAAGACGGGGCCCATGCAGGTCGGTTTGATTGTTCCCTCGACCATCAGCACGACGAACCTTCTCCGCCTCACGACAGCAATAAACACGCGCCGGGTTGATGACGAATACGCCGTCCCCTATCCCGCGACCCTGAACATCTCGGGATATATCGTTTTCATCCCCACAAACTTCTTTGCGTTCGACAAGAGTAACGCTCAACGCTGGGATTCCGGGCGTTGGGCGTGCAAAGGAACCATCTAGGAGAAGACTATGGCCCTTTCAGGCATACAGAGAACCTTTGCCGATATTCTCGATTCGATCTGGGGGAAGGATGCCCAGACGAGCATTCCCACGCAGCCGGTTTCCGGCATTGCCTACCGTGACACCGATGCGGAGTTTGAGTCCGGGCAGAAATACGACTCCCTTGGTGAGAGTTCCCGTTGGAATCAGATGCTCTATCTGCTCACGGGCCTCATGTCTGAACTGACCGCTTTCGGCATCCTGCCGTGGTCTGCGGCGCAGCCCTACAGTAAAGGAGCTCTCTGTATCGGCTCTGATGGTACTTTGTGGCAGGCTCAGATCGATATTGAGGCCACCTCTACGAATCCGATAGCGCCTGGTACCGACGACTCTGTTTGGGCAAGTCCGGAGCTTTCCGGGACTGTTCCAGATTCGCGGCGTGTTATCGCTGGAACCGGGCTCACTGGCGGCGGACCGCTCTCCTCTGACGTGACGCTCGCAGCGAAGCTGACCAACAGCGTGAGTCTTACTGATTCGACGACGGCAGCGTCCGCCACTGCTGTGAAGACTGCCTATGACCGGGGGACTACCGGAGTCACTGCTGCAGGAGAGGCAAAAACTACAGCGGAAAACGCCTTGGCTGTGGCGAATACCAAACAACCGAACCTTGGTTTTACACCGATACAGCAAGGCGGCGGAACGGGGCAAGGTACCAATAAAGTCTACATAGGATGGGCTACTGACGCGAGTGGGCTCAAGGCGCAGGCTGACAGCACTAACCTTGGAAACATCGTAACAACAGCAGGGGGAACAATAAAGGCTCCACAAGCTGCGTTGGCTGACCGCGCGCAGGTAGCCAACACTTCTGAAACTCTCTTTGTTACGGGCTGGGGAAACACAAAGTGGGGAAGCACTCCGTATGGGCAATCCCCCTTATACGTGTGGTGTTTGCCGAGCGGCGGATCTGACATGATGCCTTGTAGTCCCGGAGTTCTCTCTGCTGGCGCAGCTAACTTCTGCACGTACACGCCTAACGTTCGCGTTGGCACCGATGGTTCAGTCCTCCCAGCCGGAGGAACTTGGAGAATAATGACCTCAAGAAATGGAGAAGGCACCGTCATGGACTTGGCTGGCGGCTCTGTTGTTAGCACTGCTGGCGGCGTTTTTATGGCAATCAGAGTTGCTTAAGGATATGAATATGTACGGACAAATCATCCACCGCGTCTTTGACGATTCTTATGTCATTACAAAAAACGGTATGCCTTACCATGTATACCCCTACGCCGCCGAGTTCGCAGAGGAATGGGACGCCGTTTTCGCCTACGCCGATGCCCGTCCAGAATGCGTGACCGAGGAACAACCGTATGTTCCGCCCGTACCGACGCTCGACGAGGCCAAGGCCGCCAAGCTCTCCGAAATCAACGCGGCTGCGGACAGGGCCATTTCCAAACTCACGGCTACCTATCCCAACCGGGAGATCAGCACGTTCGACAAACAGGAATCCGAGGCCCGCGCCTATGCCGCCGACCCTACGGCTTCAACGCCGCTTCTTTCGGCGTTGGCGCAGGCACGGGGCATTTCTCTGCCCGAGCTCGTGGAACGGGTGCTTGCCAAGGCCGACGCCTTTGCCGTGGCGTCCGGTTCAATTATCGGCCAGCGTCAGGCACTGGAAGATCGGCTTGATGCCTGTACGACGCTGGAAGAGGTGCAGGGCATCGTAGTCGATATCGTAATGCCGGGCGGGGGAGAAGCATGACCTACGGAAAGCGCACCCTGATCGCCGTTGACCAGCTCCTCAATACGCTCCTCGGCGGCTGGCCGGACGAAACGCTTTCTTCCCGTTGTTGGCGATGGAGCCGGGACGGGGTCCGAGCATGGCCCCGGCGCGTGGTGGACAGGCTGTTCTTTTGGCAGAGGGAGCACTGCAAGAGCAGTTATGAGAGCGAGAGGGAGGGG
>OGCM01003000.1_pt1 | contig 13985 bp, 10 predicted proteins | sample 1570151 | NCBI WGS metagenome assembly OGCM01 (sample SAMEA4370582, study PRJEB24528) | human gut metagenome
CTGCTGAACGACACCACCGAAGCCCCGAAATGGCGTGTAGCGCAGTTGGTTCCGTTTGTTCCGAGCGAAGCGAAAATATCGCTCGATCTGGAGATTAATTAGCCTCCTCCTGCTTTGCCAGCAGATAGTAGCAGGTCGTCGTGAAAAAATTTCTCACATAAGGTATTTTCCCGATAACTGGAGATAGTATGCGCGGTTTCAATCCGAATTTCACTTGATAATTCGGGTTTATGAAATATAGCCGCTGATTCACTATACGTAATCCCGTTGCCGTTACTAATTTATGGAAACCCTCGATAGTGATGCGCGTATCCCGAATTTCAAAAAAACATTTCACAGTACTTTCCTTTTCGCCGCATGCCCTGAACACGAAACGGAAAAGAGATCGGGGCAACAGGTGGATGTAAGGACAATTGGCGATAATCCGGTTCTTCGCCATTTGCTGATGTCCCCCGAACGGCATTTGCCATGCGGGGAATCCCAGATACAAAAGGCCGTCAGCTTTCAAAAAGGATTTTAAATGCAACATCAACCGCTCTTTTTCGGGAATATGCTCCAACGCATCGTGCAGGATAATCAGGTCGTAAGGTTGTGTGTCGCTGTAATCGAAAATGTCCGAACAGATAAACGTCCCTTTCAACCCCCTTTCGGCGAAAAGTGTCTTTGCGGTTTCGATTGACGGTTTATGAATATCTATTCCTGTTACCGTGGCCCCCTTTGCCGCAAAAATGGAAAGAATGCCGCCAAAGCCGCAACCGACCTCCATTACCCGGCAGTTACGGCCGAATTTCAAGGATGTGTGCTGTTCAATGTAAGGGAGATAATAGTTCCGGCAGGAAGTTGCTGTTTCTTCAAAGTAGGCGGAACGATCCTGATGGCGTGTTTGCATGGTGGAAATTTGAAAAAACAAAGGCGGAGAATCCGATTCTCCGCCTTATCGGTAAAAATTACTGTAAGGAAAGTTCTAATGACGAAGTGAGTTCGACGGTAAAAGGTTGTGTGATAATAATGCTCTTGGCGTTGGTAAACGTCAGCTTGGCATTATTCTTAACGGTTACGTTCGTCGCGGAAATCTCATCACCCGAAATAACAGTATCGGTTGTTACCGTCTTGTCGTTGAAATAGACGGTAGAACCTGTGTTTTTTGCCTTTATAACAGCGGCGTAAGCATCTACCAAACCATAGCCCATTTGGTTGTTCCAAGTTCCGTTGGTGTGGCCCGATTGGGTCGTATAGGAATAGTTGCCACACTTTTTAGCCGTACTTTCGATAATATCCGCAACCTGCTTTTGCGTCAAATCCGGATTTACGGAAAGAACCAATGCGGCAACCCCTGCGACAAGCGGACAAGCAAACGAAGTCCCGCTAATGGCGGATGAATAACCGCTATTAGTGGTGGTTGTAATAACATCCTCACCCGGTGCAACAACATCCAGAGCAGAACCATAATTGCTGAACGATGCCCGCATACCGCTGCTGCTGATTGCACCCACCGCTATAACTTCGGGATTACAATTTGCCGGATAACCAACGGTCGATTGATAATCATTGCCTGATGCAAACACAACGACGCACCCCTTTCCCGAACGTCCGTTTCTCAACGCATTGGAAATAGCATCGTCAATGACTTGGTATTTGACCGAAGAACCCCATGAATTCGAAATAACGGCAGCGCCATTATTGCAGGCAAAATTGATTGCATCGGCCCTTTTCTGCCGACTGTCGGGATTTCCCATAAGCGTATTACTTATAGACATCAGTTTGCAGTTAGGAGCTATTGAAGCGATGCCGATTCCATTATTGGTTTTAGCACTGATAAATCCAGAACAATTAGTCCCATGAGTGCCATAAACCTTGCTCGGACGAGTTCCGGTTTCACTGTCGTAGCTGATTGTGTGGACATTCAAATCGGGGTGATCTAACTGTATTCCATGATCGACAACAGCGACAATAATGTTTTCAGATCCTAAACTTTCTGCCCGCGCGTTTTCGAAGTTAATGTCTACTCCAGCGGTCGCCGTGTTTTTCAAATGCCACTGCGAACTGTAAAGCGGATCGTTTACCACGGCATATAAGTCATCGTCACACATCAAATCCGGCTGACAAGCCTCGAAAAGCCCGGTTTCATAAAATATGTTAGCCATGTCCAACGCATTGCCTGCGGATTCATTGGTGCAGGAAAGCGTGTACCAGTCACGCATATATCCGTTTCTGCCGAGTATCGTCACTTTGTTTTCTTCGGCGAACTGTTGGAGAGTACGCAAATCTTTTATAGATTTCACTTTTACATAAAATAGATGGCTCAATCCCGCTTCTTTTCCGTCGGGTAACGTGAAATAGGGGGCAGAATAAATTATAGCTGATGATTTCGCTGCGTTTAAATCATTTGTGGAAATCGTAGCCCAACTATAATCCTCCGCAGGCAAAGAGTTGTTTTCGTCGATTGGCTCCAAATGAGATGAAAGAACAACTTTCTGCATAGAAGTTTCCGCCTTGCTTGTGCCCGGTGCGGACGCTGTAAAGAGCGATGATAAACTATTGGCATCCGATGTTTTAAAAAGGATGAACTGTTTATCATTTTTCGGGGTCAGGTAAATTTTCTCTCCGTTATACCAATAATAGGTTCCAGTTACACCCGCGGCCCTCGTTTGCGGAGAACCCTCGTTCAGTTCTTCCGGCGACTTCTGGCAACTGGTGAATACTATTATCGACAGAAAGAAAATACCGATTATATTCAGTATTCTTTTCATAATAATTGGCGTTTAATTATTTTCCGGATTTGAGCGCTTCGATTTCTGCTTTCAGAGTTTCGATCTGGCTGTTAAGCTCCTGAATCGACTTGGTAAGCAGAGGAATCAATGCGCTGTAATTTACGACGCGGTGGCCCTCGCAATCCACGGCCACGATGTCGGGAAGTACCTGCTCGATCTCTTGGGCAATGAATCCCATTTCTTTGGGATTGGAAATACCCGTCGAACGTCGGCTGGTCTTGAAATAATGCGCCTTATCGGCCCATTCAAACGATACGGGACGCAGTTGCGCAAGGGTTGCCATTGCGTTACCTAACGACTGGATATTAGTTTTCGAAGCGGCATCGGAGTTCGTATAGACGTTACGGGCGTACAGGTCGATGAAATCGCCATTCTCCGTATCGTAGAGTACGAGTTTGTCGGAGTTGCTGGAAACGCGCGAATCTGCGGGGCCGAGGTCGAATTTTATCATCCGATCGCCGAATTTCCAACAATGTGCCCAACCCTCCCAATTAGTCATATATCCGTTATAACGCTCCATAGCGTTATAAACCAAATAACCATTCTGATATCTTAATTGTGCATGGCTATTAAATGCGATGAAACACAATACAATTAATGCTAATACTTTTTTCATGGCCTTGAAGCTTAAGTTAGTAGTGAATTTTTGTGTGTGTAATAAAGACTTGCACTAGAGAGTTTGGAATATGGTGGATTAGCAGTCTGACAATACGACTAGTAGCTACTTCTGTCCTCCCTTTCTTTGTCTTACATTGTGTTATTCGATGAATAAATCACCTGCAAAAATATTTTTGTCTATCGACAGTTCGATCGTGTAAAATCCCGGTTCCAGTTCGGGGATCGGAATGATGCTTTTCCCGTTGAAAAGGTCGAACTGTTCTGTAACCTGACCATAGTTGCCGGAAATTACCAACAGTCCCGTTTTACTCTCTGTGCCCGATGTAAAAATGACCTCTATTATATCCATCGAACGATCATAGAATACAAGCGGTGTGTTTTCTGATAGACAAACGGGGCCGCCGCCGACTTTTACCTGCTTGACGATAACCGCTTCTTTTGCTTGCTGCTTGCCGCCACCATATACTGAATGGATGCCGGAAAACAGCATGAACAAACCTACAATTACGAACATTGCAAAAGATAATTTTTTCATAAGTTTATTCGATTTAGAGTGAGATATTTGTGTATTTCAAAATTAGAGCAAATGTCCCCGAAACCCAAAAAATAAGGGCCGCTAAAATTTTTCAAACAAGGAGAATTCCTGCCTGAAATACAGGCTATTATACACATCAAAAAGCCCGAAAATTTTTCAGTTTTCGGGCCTTGCTCTAATATGCTCTAAATCAGCAAATTACCAGCAAATCTTTATTGTCAACAAGTTTTGCTGGCAAAAATATTGATTATCTGATATTTACGAAATAATATTGAGAATCACATCTTTGGTTGTAATATGCGAAGCTATTATTTTCTTTTTCAAATGGAACTTCCGCATGTATATTGTTTTTAGCGTTTCATTGGTAATAACGCTTATCTGTTGCGGTGAAAATCCGGCATAGAGCAGGCATAGCAATTCCACGAAACATGGCTTGATTTTCGGATATTCGGACTTGAAATTAGAAATCACATTATCGTATTGTTGATTCAGGGTATTCTCTAAATCCGACATTATCGTTTTATCCAAAATCTTTTCGGATAAAATGCCTTTGACTTTCTTGGTAAGAGCCGGGGAATTTTCAAACTCGTAATAGGTTTTTGCAAGTTCTTTCAGGACTTGAAAGCGCGTATTAAGCAGTTCACTAATTTTTGCGGCATCGGGTATTTGCAATTTGGTCTTATTTAGTTCTTCAATCAGCGTCAGATATTCCTCGATTCTTTGTTTCTGCATCTTATTTCTGCGGTAGAAGATATAAATAATGCCGCAGATCGCTATGACTGAAACCAAAGCGATAATATAAATTACATTTTGTCTTACACTGGAGCGATAGCGTTCAAATTCCAAGCGTTCGTCTTTATATCGCAGTTCGGTTTCAGCCGCAGAATTATTCATATAGCTTAAATGTATCGAATCACATAAAGCAAGACACTCCTTCTGCATATAGCAGGCCGCTCGGTAATCCTCATTTAGCGTATAGGCTTCGGCAAGGAGAATTTTAGCTGCCGCATCGTTTTCGCGCGGCCCTCCAATATTGGCTGAAATCGCTGCGTTCAAATAATATTCGGCGCTGTCCGGTTTATTGATACGCAAATAATATTCCCCCAAAACACAGCAATCATTCGGCGATAAATCATCCGACAACTGGAGAAAACGGCCTACATAATCGTTGGTTTCGTTGGTTACGCCTTTGTTCGAAAGAATCCCGATTAAACAACGCAGGCAGTACACCTGAAAATCCTTATACCCGAATTGTTCGGATAGATTCAATGCTTCTCGATAATCCCGGAGCGCGTTGTCGTCTTCGTTCTCCATGTAGTAAACAGCGGCAATGGCAATTTTAGCGCTGACTTGGTGTTTGGTTTTATTTGCAGCCTGATAGTTTTCGTAGGCTTCTTGATAATAAAACAAAGCCCTTTGATAATTATTCTGCTTCAAATTCAATTCTCCTAACACGAAGTTACATACTCCGATTAGGTAAGGATCATCTATTATATCCCGATACTCCAACGCTTTAAGATATGATTCGGTTGCTTTCTGATAATTATTTGTGCTGTATTCCATGCGCCCCAGACAATACCAAGAAAGGAACTTTTGTCGGTTCGTGCCTTTGCGCATGAAATAGTTTACTGCAGGACGGAGCATCGAATCGGTATCTATGGTTTGTCCTGTTTTATCCAACGCCAGCGAATAAAGCAGCCCATAATGTGCTTTAGTCGATTTTTTGCGAATACTGCCGGGGACGATAGCTTGCAAGGAGTGTAACGCACTGTCTGGGTAATCGTTAATTATTTCCTGCGTGCGTTCTAGTTCTTCGGCTATGTATTTGCTCTCGGAACATGAACACAAGCATAGAAAAAAGGCGCAAACATAAATAAATCGTTTCATAAACAGCCCAAATAATTATTATCCAATATACGAAAAAATACCGACTTAACTGGTATTTGACAAAATTAACGTGGCATATATATTGAAGGTTCTGGAAGAGGCATAAATTCGCAAGAACCTATACTTTACGTGAGGCCCTTTCTTCTTGCTTTTGAACTTAAATCATAAAGAGGTGAATCTTAGAATGTTTTCGATGCATTGTTTGATTTGCCAATTCCAAAAATTTTTCGTATCTTGCAGTAGGTTATTTGAAATGCGGTATTTGAGCGCAAGAAGCTGAAAATAAACCGTTGCCTTTTCGTTACCTATTATCCCTATACAAAAATGTAACGACCCGATAAATCAAGTCGTTACATCACTTTAATCCCACACTGAAATAGCCGGGGCTTTTTGTTTTCCTCTTCATTTCCCGACCTTTCTTTTCCACCCCTCTGACCTTGCCGAGCACTTCCACGCTTGCCGGTCTGTATAATCATCTTTTCCAATCTCTCCCTGCCTTTTCCCGGCTCCTCTCTCTTCTTCCCCTGCTTTTTTCCGCTCCTTTCCCTGCCTGTATTTCTGCTGCATTTTGAGTGAAACTAAAAAATATAGTTGAAAAACTATTTAAAATAGTTGTGGGTGAAGTTTTTTTAGTTACCTTTGTTCCCGTAAGCCCTGTCGGCCGATCGGAGCAGGGCGGATAACAGAAACCAAAACCGGTATGATGGAAAAACTGACACGCAGGGAAGAGGAACTGATGCGCTGCTTCTGGGAGCACGGCCCGCTTTTCGTACGCGAGCTCGTGGCGCTCGCCACCGAACCCAAGCCCCATTTCAATACGCTTTCGACCATGGTGCGCGCCCTCGAAGCCAAGGGGTATGTCGCCCACAATACCTTCGGGAGTACCTACCAGTATTATCCGGTGGTGACCGAGGAGGAATTTTCGCGCCGCACGCTGGGCGGGGTCATCCGCAAATATTTCGAGAACTCCTACCTCGGGGCCGTTTCCGCCTTGGTCGAGGAGGAAAAAATCTCGGTCGACGAACTGCGCGAGCTGATCGACCATATCGAAACCCAAAACCGTCGTTAGCCATGTACACACTGATGCTGTACAGCCTGAAGGTCGGCGCCTGCCTGGCGGTGTTCTACCTTTTCTTCAAATTGCTGCTGAGCCGCGAGACCTTCCACCGCCTGAACCGGATCGTGGTGCTGGCGGCGATGGTGTTGTCGTTCGTGTTGCCGCTGTGTGTCATTACGGTCTATCGCGAACTCCCGGCCATGCCGGAACTCCCGGTGACGGAGGAGGCGGGCTACGCCCCGTCCGCGGAGCCGGAATCCCAACCTTTCCCGTGGGATAAGGCGGCGACGGCCGCTTTCCTTGCGGGAGCCGCCGCTGCGTTGTTATGGACGCTCGGGTCGGTATGCGGCGTATTGCACATGATCCGCCGGGGGCACAGGGAGCGGCTGGGCGACGGCTCCGTGCTCGTACGCACCGACCAGCCGGTCGTACCGTTCAGCTGGTACCGGTATATCGTGATGTCGGAAAAGGATCTGGCCGAGAACGGCGAGGCGATCGTGCTGCATGAGAAAGCCCACCTGAGGCTGCGCCACTCGTTCGACCTGTTGGTGACCGACCTTGCCGGGTGCCTGCAATGGTTCAACCCTGCGATGTGGCTCCTGCGCCGTGAGTTGCGCGCCATCCATGAATACGAAGCCGACGAGGCGGTGCTGGACAGTGGCGTCGACGCCCGGCAATACCAGTTGTTATTAATAAGGAAAGCTGCCGGCGGGAGGTGGTACTCAGTCGCCAACAGCTTTAATCACAGTAAACTTAAAAACCGTATTACCATGATGTTACGTAAAAGATCGTCGCGGTGGGCAGGAGCCAAGGTGCTCTTCCTGCTGCCGTTGACGGGGCTTGCCCTTGGGGCGTTCGCCCGCACCGCCTATGTTTTTCCCGATGACAAAGGTAAAAAAGAAAATGTTTCGATCCGCATCGAAGGGGCGAATTTTTACTCTTCAGACGGAAAATCCGGCAAGCCGCTTTTCGTGGTCGACGGCCTCGAGGTGGCGTCGATAGATACACTGTCGCCTGACCGGATCGCTTCGGTGACGGTACTCAAGGATGCTTCGGCAGAAGCCCTGTACGGCGAGAAAGGCAGGAACGGCGTAGTGGTCGTTTCGACGAAGGATGCCGCCGGCGGTGCGCGGGATTATTCGGTCGACGCCGAGGACGGCTCTGTCAAGGTCGTGGTGCGCGGTTCCGGGAAGATGTCGGATGTCAGGGTGAGCGGCAGTTCTACGGTGCCCGCAGATAAGGCCGGGATCGACGCCGGTGCGAAAACCCGCGGACATGTCGTGTCCGTTACCGGCAGCGACGGGAAGAAGACTGTCGTCAGCCAGAGCCGGGTGACCGTCACTGACGACGGGGGCGTGACCGTCATGAAGACGCAACCGGACGCGGTGCAGGTTGGCGGACTGTCGCCGGGGCAGGCGACCCAGGCCGCGGAAGCCGGGCTCAAAGCCGCAGAGGAAGGGATGAAGGCTGCCCGTGCCGGACTGGAGGCTGCCCGCGAATATATGTCGGGCGAGGAGTGGAAAAAGGCACAGGCCGAACTCGACAGGGCACAGAAGGAGCTCTCTTCGGCACGCAAGCTGTCTGCCGCGCAACTCGCAGCCGTCCGCGAGCAGGAGGAGGCCGTGCGCAAGTATATGGCCAGCGACGAGTGGAAAGAGGCGCAGAAGCAGATACAGGAGGCGCAGGCGCATTTGGCCGACCCCCGGGTACAGGCTGCCCTGGCGAAAGCTGCCGAGGCCGGGTCGACGGCAGCCGGCGTCGAGATCCGTCGCAAGGTCGCCGAACATATGGAGCAGACAGAGGATGCCGGTACGCTGAAGAGCAGTACGATCGTGATCCGCGGATCGGGCAAGTCGCCGTTTGAAAAGGGGGAGGAACCCCTTGTCGTGATCGACGGCAAGGTGTTTAAGGATACCAAGAAACTGGAGGGGCTTGATCCCGGCCGGATTGAGAACATATCCGTACTCAAGGATGCCTCGGCGGTCGAGAAATACGGCAAGAAAGCCCGCAACGGCGTCATCGAGATTACGACCAGGAAAAAATAAGCAGGCCATAAGTATAAAAAGTTCGTGCCCGGGACGGTTCTGCTGCCCCGGGTTTTTTCGTCGGCCATGCGATACGGGCGTGAAACTTGCAGAATTAGGATGGAAAAAGTTATCTTTGCATGTAAAATACAAAACAGAAGCTATGAAACGCCTGCTATTTTTTCTTACGGTCGCAACGCTCGTTTCATGCGGCCGGACATTCGAGCAGCGCACGGCCAAATATGCCGAGGTCGGATCCGTGAACGATAACCGTGCTGCGGTGCTCGATATCAACGAAGGGGTCGGCCGTTGGGGGTATGTCGACGGGACGGGACGGCTGGTCATCGAATGCCGTTATGCCGATGCCCGGAGTTTCGACGACGGACTGGCCGCCGTGCAGGAGCCCGAAGGGCTGTGGGGCTATATAGATACCGCAGGCCGGGCGGTCGTGGCTCCGCAATTTACGGTGGCCGGGGCGTTCGACGACGGCATGGCCTGGGTGCAGGCCGGCGAGCTCTGGGGCCGTATCGACAAAACGGGGAAAACCGTCATTCCCTGCCTTTATTCCGAGATCGGCGAACCCGATGAACGTGGCTGGATGCGTGTTCTGCGCGACGGTAAATGGGGCGTCCTGCGCCAAGACGGCGAGGTGGTAGTCCCCTGTGCCTATAACCTGATCGGCGAGCCGAACGCCTACGGGCTGATCCCCATGACGAGCGACGGCAAACATGGCTTCCTCGGCGCCGACGGGCGCGAAGTGCTGCCTTGTTTCTTCTCCTATATTTCCGATTTCAAGGACGGTTATGCCCGGACGAACTACGGCGGCAGCATGGTGCTGCGCGACGAACCCTACGGCGGCCAGTGGGGACTTATCGACACGCTGGGGCACGAGACGATCCCGTGCCGCTATTACTACCTCGATACCCCGGGCGAGGGGCTCGCGGCGTTCAGGCTGGAGCAGTTCGGCAATTACGGGTATGTCGATGTCAAGGGGAATGTGGCTATTTCGCCCCGTTTCTCCGTGGCGCGGCCCTTCTCGGGCGGGGTGGCCGTGGTGAGCTACAACAATGTCAATTTCGGGCTTGTCGACCGCAACGGCGGTGAAGTCAGCTCGTTCCGCTATAAACGCATCGGCAGGTTCAACGACGGGCTGGCGCCTTTCAATACCGACCTCTACGGCATGAATTTCCAGGGTATGGAGCCCCGTTGCGGCTATATCGACACCGAGGGACGCGAAGTGATACCGGCCAAGTGGGACGATGCCGCCGAGTTCAGCGAGATGCGTGCCGCCGTGATGCGCTTCGGTACCAATGCCGAAGATTTCTACGATGCCCGCTGGGGCTATATCGCCACGAACGGTCAGCTGGTCGTGCCGCTCAAGTACCACGAGGCCTATCCGTTCAGCTGCGGACTGGCGCGTGTCTTCATCAAGGGGCTCGGGTACGGGTATATCGACCGGCAGGGGAACGAAGTCGTTCCCTGCAAGTATCAGGAGGCCGAAGATTTCCACGATTTCAGAGCAAAGGTCAAACAATACGACCGGGTGCTGACGATCGACGAGACGGGACAGATCGTCGAGCAATGACGCTCCCCGGGCGGGGAATGGCGAAAACGGGGGCCGTGGCCTCCGTTTTTTCATGCCTGCGGCTTTCGCTTGCGGGCCTGTTGCGGCGCGTTGCGCTTACTTGAACCCTACGATCTCAGGGCGGGTGGGGCGGTAGCGGTACTGTTCGACGCGCGTGGCGTTCGACAGGCGGAAATATTCGCTCTCGACCAACCCGCGTTTGCCGAAGGCGATTCCCAGGCGGATCTGCACCGTGTTGAATACGAGCCGCTCGTTGCGGAGCCGTACACCCACTCCGAACGAGGTGAAAAAATCGTTTTTGAAAATGTTAGGCGAATAGCCGATCAGTCCGAAGTCTGCGAACCCGAATACCGCGATGCGGAACCCGAGGGGCTGGTAGGGGGTGAAGACCACCGTTTCCGTGTTGAGGATCATGCGGTTGGTTCCGGTGACGTACTCTTTGAGCGCCTGCAACCCGTTGTCGTGGGTGAAGCGGATCATTTCGTCGCTGCCTTCGCCCCGGTTCCAGCCTTGCGTGTAGTTGAACGCCAGGAACTGGCGGATGCGGCTGCGCCGGAACAGAAACAGGTTCGAGAACCACTTCAGGTCTACGTCGACGGCACTGTGGCGCCACATGCCGCTTTTGAGGTCGATGTAGCTTCCCAGCGTGAAGCCGCCCATGATATAGCCCATCCCCCGGAAGCCGCCGGTCTGGTAGGACATGCCGAGGTACATCTCGTCGTTGAACTCGCCCCACGAATAGCCGCTCACCAGCTCGGCTTTGTAACCCGTCGCCAGATACTCGCGGGTACCGAATCCGTAGACCATGTTCGCCGTGTAGAATTTTTCCCGGTAGAGCCCCCCGCCGAAGAGCATGGCGTCGTGGTCGTGCAGCGCGGGGTTGTAGTCGGCCGTGACGGGCGGGCGGCGGCTGAACCGGGCATAGCTGTAACGGCCCGTCAGGAAGACGCTCGATTTGATGGAGCGGATGTAGTGCGACTTGCCGCCCCATACGTCGAGGTTGCGGACTTTCACGAGCAGCGAGGTGTCGAGGTCGACCATGTAGCGTTTCGATTTTATGTCGCTGTACGTGAGGCCGATCTCGTAGTCCGTCGGCCGGATGAACTCCTTGCGCAGCCCGAGGTTCAGTTCCGAGTTGTAGAAGTCGCGGCCGGCCGAGAAGTCGGCCGTGTAGAATGTCCCCAGCACGTTGGGGATTTTGTATTCCACGATGTTGCCGCCGTAGGAGAAATCCCTGCGGCTGAAATTGGTCTTGAATTTCAGGGTGTTGCCCGTGCCGAAAATGTTGGCGTCCGAAAGCCCGACCATGGTGCGCCCCTCGCCGTGTATGCCAGCGTCGACGCTGATCGTCCAGCTGTCGCGCGTGCGGATGACCATGTTCACGCGCGTCGAATCGAGCGAGTCGGGTACGACGATCACCTCGGTATCGGAGATGTAGGGGCGCGAACGCAGCAGCTGCTTGTTGCGCACGACCAGCTGGGGATCGAACTTGTCGCCCGGCTTGAACAGCAGGTCGCGCCGGATAACCCGTTCGCGGGTCAGCATGTGGGTTTTGTTGCCTGCGCGCTCGAACCAGTTGCCGCATGAGTCGAACGGCATCATGCGCTCGATGGTGATGTCGCCTACGGTTTTCCCGGCGTAAGGTTCCAGCAGCCTGCTTTCGTCCAATACGCGCCCGTTCATCGTCGTATCGAGTACGGGTTTGACGAAGAGCATCCTGTAAAGCATGCGCGGAACTGCGCGGCGGTTGGTTTTGGATTGTATGCTGTCGTAAAGGCGCTGGTTGCGCTCCGAGGTCGGCGTGTTCAGGCTGTCGGGGGAGAATCCGCCGGGGGAAACCCTGTCCGGCGCCCGCATGCCGGGATTGACCGTGCGGGCGAAACAGACGCTTTGCGCAGCGAGGAGGGTCAGCACGAGTATGCAAATCCGGCGATACATATCGTCAAAGATAACGTATTTTTTGATGAAAAAGTGCGCCTGAACCTGCTAAAATACAGTTTCTGGCCCGCAGGAGTTACCCTTGGCAAAAAACGGGAGGTGCCGGGTGCCGGTCTGCCCTGCCGTTGAGACTGACAATGCACCTGTTAAGGCAGCTGTCATTGCGGCTGTTGTGAAGACTGTCGATCCAGCAGCCGTTGCGGCTGACATAGCGGCTGCCTGTCGGCGGGCATGTGCCGGGACAGACGGCCGGGCCCGAATAAAAAAGACGACCCCGAAAGTCGTCTTTTTTCTGTCATATCCGGATTGCAGGTTTACCTGCGCCCCTCTTTGGCTTCGATGCACTCGGTAGCATGCGGCACTTTCATCAGCCGCTCCTTGGGGATGAGCTTGCCGGTCGTCTTGCAGATGCCGTAGGTCTTATTTTCGATGCGCACGAGGGCCATCTCCAGGTTCCGTATGAATTTCATCTGGTGTGCCGCCAGACGTCCGCTCTCCTCTTTCGAGAGGGTCGCTGCGCCCTCTTCGAGGACTTTGAACGTCGGGGAGGTATCCTCCGTGTCGTTATCGGCCGTGTGGGTGATAGTGGCGCGCAGCAGCTCATAGTCCGCGCGCGCATTCTCAAGCTTTTTCAGGATGAGCTGCTTGAACTCCTCGAGTTCGGCGTCGCTGTATCTGGTTCTTTCGTCTGCCATAGTCGTCTTCTCCTTGTTGGTTTTATGTAAAATTAAACAATTTTTCCGTAAACACCAAATTTTATATCGTTATATACGATATCGTCCGGACGCACCCTTTATATCGTTCTCAGCAAGACGCATTTGCCGTTCCCGAAGCGGTTTTGCCGCCTTCGTCCGCCCGTCAGATGCGTGTTACGGCGATCCGGATCGGCTCGTCGTCGACATCCGAATCCACGACCACGCCTCCCTCGGGCTGTGCGGCCGCCTTCACCTCGACGGCGAGCGTCTGCGATGCGATATATCCGGCATATTTGGCGATCGCGCCGGCCACGAACTCCTTCTGTTCGATCTCGACGCGGATCTTGTCCGTCACCTCGAATCCCGAGTCCTTACGGATATTTTGGATGCGGTTTATCAACTCGCGTGCCACGCCTTCCGCCCGGAGCTCTTCCGTCAGCGTAATGTCCAGCGCTACGGTAAGTTTGCCTTCCGATGCCACCAGCCATCCCGGCATGTCCTCCGAGGTGATCTCGAAATCGGCCGGGGTTACGGTGATTTTTTCAGCCCCCAGGTCGAGTACGGTCTGGGCTGCGGCTTCGATCTGGGCGATACGCTCCTGCGAGAACTCCGCGGTCATGGCGGCGATCTGCTTCATGTATTTGCCGTAGCGCGGGCCCAGCGTCTTGAAGTTGGGCTTGATGCGCTTGGTGATGATGCCCGTAGTGTCTTCGATCAGTTCGACCTCTTTGACGTTCACCTCGTTCATGATGAGGTTCTTTACGGCCGAGATATGCTGTGCCATGGCCGGGTCGAGCACCGGGATGAGGATTTTGGTGAGCGGCTGGCGCACCTTGATCGACACTTTGCGGCGAAGGGAGAGCACCATAGACGAT
>OGCM01003016.1_pt1 | contig 13901 bp, 10 predicted proteins | sample 1570151 | NCBI WGS metagenome assembly OGCM01 (sample SAMEA4370582, study PRJEB24528) | human gut metagenome
GCGCACCGTTCAGCGCGCGGTGGACGCCTATGAAAACGCGGGCATCCCCGCCTCCAAAGTCCGCGTGTGCGAATCCGCCGAAGATGCGAAAAAGGCCTATGCCGACGGCTTCAACGTCGTCGTGGATCGGTTTGACTACATCGCGGATCTCCCCCTCGACGTGCTGGTGGAAAGCTCCGGCGCGCCCGAAGCCAGCGCCGCCGCCGCCGAACTCGCCATTGAGCGCGGCATGCACGTCGTCATGGTTTCCAAGGAAACCGACTCCGTCGTCGGCTCCATCCTGGCGCGCAAGGCGGCGGAACGCGGCCTCGTCTACACCACCGGCGACGGCGACCAGCCCAGCCTGCTCATCGGGCTCATCAGCTGGGGCCGCGTCCTCGGCATGAACATCGTGGGCGCGGGCAAATCCAGCGAATACGACTTCATCTATGATCCCGCGCGCGACATGGTGCTGTGCCCCGGCCAGAAGCAGGAAATCGCCACTCCCGGCATGGGTTCGCTGTGGCAGTTCGGCGACCGCCCGGCGGAAGAGGTCGTCGGCAAGCGCCGCGCCATGCTCACCTCTCTCTCGCACCGTTCCGTGCCCGACCTCTGCGAAATGGCGGTGGTCGCCAACGCCACGGGCATGATGCCGGATCGCCCGCTCTTCCACGCGCCGGTGGCCCGCATCGACGAAATGCCCGATCTCTTCTGCCCCAAGGCCGACGGCGGCCTGTTCGACGCGCCGGGGCGCCTCGACATCTTCAACTGCTTCCGCCGCCCCGACGAGGCCAGCATGGCGGGCGGCGTCTTCATCGTCGTGGAATGCAAGGACAAGAAATCGTGGCAGGTGCTCAAGGCCAAGGGGCACCCGTGCAGCCGCAACGACCGCTACGCCGCGCTGTACCATCCCGCCCACCTGCTCGGCGTGGAAACCGGCACCAGCGTCCTCGCGGCGGCCCTCATGAAGCACGCCACCGGCGGCGACAACCTGCGCCCGCTGTGCGACCTGTGCGGGCGCGCCGTGCGCGACCTGCCCAAGGGAACCGTCCTTGACATGGGCGGCCACCACCACACCATCGACGGCGTGGAAGGCGTCCTCAACCCCGCCGCCGCCATCGGCCCGGATGCGGCCCTGCCCTTCTACCTGCTCAGCCACCGGACGCTGTGCAGGGATGTCCCCGCCGGGAAGCTGATCACCCTCGGCGATCTCGACATGCCCGAAGAATCCACCCTGCTCCGTCTGCGCCGCGAACAGGACAAGGCGTTCGGCCTCGTGAAGTAAACGGCGGGCAACCCGCCTTCAGGGGGACGGCAAGCGTGCCGCCCCCTTTCCCAAAAGACAGACAGGATCACCTCTTGCCGGGGCGATCCTGTCTGTTTTTTGCAAAAGCCCTCACGGGAAAGGCGGCCCGCAATGGCAGGGCACGGGCAACGCCTCCGGAAAACAAACCGGAATGCGCGGCGTCTTCGCACCGTTCCCGGCTTCCCCCAAAACGCCGACCGCCGAGCCCATCCCGAGCGGAAACGACGGCAAAACGCCTTCTTCTTGCAACACACCCGCTCTATTCCGCCCTCACCATGAACCGCGGCGGGCCTGCACATGGCCCTCCGCGGTTTCCTGTTTTTGCGGATTGCCCGATGCCCCCTTTCAGTCAAGGGAAAAATGCCCTATACCTTTTCAAATTTAAAGTGACATAACGCTCGGAAACAGCCCCGATGCCCCGCAACACGGTGTGGATTCTGCCGAAAAAGGCGCTTTCCGGCGGAATGGGCCTTTTCCGCCCCCGGAGCAGCTGAACCTGCTACGACGTCCCTTTTCCCTGAACGGTCCTGCCCCGCACACGGAAACCGGCCGTTCGGCACGAGGGGGAGTGGTCGCCCCCGCCCCATAGCGGGAACCAGCTTCCGCACAGCGCGTAATGCAGAGTCATAGGGGCCCACGCGAGTCCTCCCGGACAGGCCGCCGGGACCGGCAAAGCTCTGGTCCGCTTCTTGCTGCATAGGAAAACATCGTACACCCTTTTCAGAAACGAGGGAGCTTCATCATGTCGCAACTTCATGGAATCGACGGCGCGCAACAGCCGCAGGCCACGGGAATTTCTCCTTCCGTCGGCAGGCTCGGCCTCCACAGCGTGCAGCTTGGAACCAATCCGCCCATCCGCCTTGACGCCATCAAAGGCAACAAAATTCCCTTCGCCGGGTTCAGAACCGCCACCAAAGTGGTCAACGCCAAAACCGGTGCGCGTGAAAACGCCGCCCTTGTCCTCCGTTCGCTGGCCTCTCCGGACGGCAAGCTGGACGCGAAGGCCCTCCTCAACGCGGCCAAGTCCATGCAGACCCACCTCAACCGGCTGGGCACGATGGGAGAAATACGCGGCACGATGGACGACGCCGTGCTCGCCGCCTTCGCGCCCGAGGTGGAAAGCCTTTCCAATACGGAACTCCTCAACGCCTACCAGCAGTTCCTTTCCCCGGAAATGAGCCTGCTCAAGCGGGCGCTGCAAGCCGAAATAAGCGCCAATCCGCGCAATGAGGACGTCATGGCCGCGGCCGCCAACCTGTTCAGCCTCGAAGCGCTCGTCACCAAAGAGGCGAGCAACCGCATCATCATCGCTCAGGGCCTCGCGCAGCCCGAACAGATCCCCCCTCTCTCCGCCCAGTACGGCGCGGGCATCGAAGGCATGGGCGCTGCCCGACCACACGAGGCCCCGGCGGACATGAGCGCCGTGAGTATGCACGTGCTCATGGACGTGGCCATCGACAACTCCGCGCGCCGGGAACGGGTGGGCGGGCTCGTCGCCGATATGGCCAGCCGCCGCAACCTTGGAAACATCGACGCAAGGCAGTTTGGGGACGTGCTCCGCTCCGCCGGGCTGACCATCAACGTAGATCTCGGTTTCCTGTTCGGCATGAACGGGCCCAAGCCCCTGCTCAAGGCAGGGGGGGCGTGGGAGCACATTTTCCACTCCATCGAATCCGCGCCCGACGAGGCCAGCCGTCAGGCCGCCATCGACGTGAAAGGCGCGGGCTACATCCAGAAACGCGACAACGTGGAGCGGGGGCTGTTCCCCGAGCTGAGCGAGGACCGCCCGGCGGTAGCCAACGAGCGCCCCACCTACGCCGCGCTCAACCTCCTGCGCCAGCGCACCGGGGCGGCCCCCACCTACGGCACCGTGGCCCTGCACCTCAAGCCCGAAGTAGCCCGGCGCGCCACCTACACCGTGGACGATACCTTCGTCGCGCTGCGCCTGCGCTATACCGGAGCGGGGCGTCAGGCCGTCCTCGACCTGCTTCCGGGTTCCCCCGGCATCAGCGAGAAACACAAGCTCGAACTGATGACCGAAGGGAGCGAGCTCCGCCGGCGCCTCGACGCGATATTCGACGGCATGGCCGCCAAGGGGGAATTCCGGGCGGACCTGTTCAAGAACGAATTCCAGCTGTTCGGGCTCAAGGACGACGAAAACAGCGCCCTCGCCGGGCTGTTCATCAAGGTTTTCAAGGATACCCAGTCCACGCGCAAGGCAATGGCCTCTTTCGACAGCCTCGAAACCCTGCTGCCCGAGCTGGGCGACATGGACGCCGTCAGCCTCGCGCGCGCCGCGCTGGACAGGCAGCAGCACGGCATGGGCCGCGTCGCCAGCGAATGCAACTACATCGAAGCACAAGTGCACGGCCCCATCGTTTTCGCCCGTGATGTGGCGGAAATCGTCATCAACAAGGAATTCGGGCTCGATCAGCTCCCGCAGGCTCAAAAGGCATGGTTCAATGCCGTGGTCGCCGTGCTCGGCGGCAAGCAGCCCGCCGCCGCGGACATGGCCGGTTTTTCGGCGGAGCAGCGGGCCGAACTTGCCGCCATCCGGGAACAGCTCGGCGGCGCGGTTATCCCTGTGCGCATTGAAGAGCAGATTCCGGAGATGGAGCTCAGAAATACCGTCAGGTCCGAAGAGCGCGCGTTCTACGCCGCGCACCTCGATCAAGCCCGCATCGACGCGAAGCTCCACGACGTGCAACAAGACGACGCCGGGCTTCAGGCTTTCATCAGCCAGATGCTCAGTATAGGCCCCGGCAGAGCGGCGGTTTCCCGCATCCTCGGCACCGTGCCCCTCGTAACGGGCGGGGACGCGCAAAACGTCCGCGAAGCCTTTGCCGCCTATGTAGAACAATACCGGCATGTTCCCCTGAGAGGGCAGTACACGGAGGATGACGTGCTGCAAGACGCCATGTGGCAGGCCGTATCCGACGTGATGGGCAAAGGACGCCTCGATTCCCTTGCCGCCATTGAAGAATTGACGGCTGACCCCGCGCAGCGGGCGACGCTCAGGGATTTCGTCATGGGGCATCCGCCCATGAGCGGGCAGGCGTTCCGGGCGCTGGCCTCCGCCGCGCTTCAGGGGGCGGGGGTTCTGAACGGCCTTGCCCCTGCGGAAGGCGAACCGCTGGACGATACGGCGATGATCACGCAATTCGGCGGCGCGGCGGCCTCGTTCCGCCGCTCGTTCGACGCGATGCCTGAAGAGGAGCGCGCTGCCGCGGGCGAAGGCAGGCTGTTGCAGGCGTTCGGCGGGCTGGCCTTTTCCCTGATGCGCGACGCCTCGCCCGAGGTGTCCGACCGGGTCGCCGAACGGCTGAACGGCCCCGCCATGCGGGGGCTTTCCGGCGTGCTCCTCCGGCTCGGGGATGCCGAACGCGGTTTCCCGCAAGATGCCGGATTCCGTGACGCGCTGGCCTTCAACGCCTTCCAGTCCGGCCTGCGCGCCGCGCTCGGCGGCAAGGCGGAAACCCCGGAGGCCTTTGCCGGGGAATTGTCCCTCATCCCGCAGGCCGACCGCGACCGCCTGCGCGCCGCCCTGCCGGGCCTTGCGGACACCCTCGACGCCTCGTTCCCCGCCCGTCCGGCCTTCCCGCCCGCCCAAGCGGGCAAGCTGGCCGCAACCCCGGCGCAGCACCGCGATTTCCTGCTGTCCATGCTGCCGATCTATCACGATCACGAGCGCCCCGGCGCGTTTGATCACGGCGCGGCCTATCACGGGCGCGGGCACATCTGCCGGGCCTTCATTTTCGCGTCGACGATGGCGGGGATCATGGAGGAAATGGGGCATACCGTGGACAGGACGGCACTCCTGTGCGGCATAGTCGGGCACGACGCTGGGCGCGAGCGCAACGGCGCGGACACGCCCGAGCAGGAAGCCGAAAGCGCCCGGCTGGCCCTTGAGAAGATGCACGAGCGTTTCGGGGCGGACACGTTCGGGGACGACTACGAGCGTGAATTCACCGCCGCCATCGTCGGGCACGCCAGCCCCACGCTGGAATCCATGCTCCTCAACGCGGCGGACTCGCTGGACATCGGGCGGGTGACGGAATTCGACTTCAAGTATTTCCCGTTCCTGCGCGGCGGGGAGCAGGAAGGCCCCAAGGCCCTTGTCCCCGAGTACCAGAATCTGCGCCAAGCTCTGCATGAGGAAGCCGACCTGCTCGCGCGCATGACCGACCCCCTGACGCAAACCCGCGATCTGCGCATGAAGCTCATTCAGGCCGGGGAAGCCGAGGACATGGTGTATGTCCAGCGCGCGGCGTCCGAAGCCGTGGCCGGGCAGCTCGCCCTTGACGCGGAAGAGGATTTCCTCGCCTTCGTGGAAGGCAAGATCCGCGCCCATCCGGACATGTTCCCCCTGCTCACCAGGTACTACCTCGATCCGTTGGCATAATGAACCTCCCTCCCCGCGCCCTTCCACCGAGGGGCGCGGGTACGACACTCCCACAGCCGTATAAGGAAAGATTATGGAACTGGCATCACTTATTGAAGATCTCGGAAAAGCCTGCGGGCTCGAACTGACTCTCGACGAAGGCCGCTGCACCCTGCGTTTCGACGGGGAGCACGACGTGACCATCGAGCGGGACGGCAATGCCGTCATCCTGCACGGGATCGCAGGGGACGGGGACTGCCTGTCCAATCCCGACAATCTCCGCATCCTGCTCACTGCCTCGTTCCTCGGGGCCGAGACGGACGGCGGCGCGCTCTCCGTCTGGGAACGCACCGGGGAAATCGTGCTCTGGAAGCGGTTTGACGCCTTCACGGACTATCCGGACTTCGAAGCCGCCATCAATGCGTTCCTTGCCCAGCTCATCCACTGGAAAGCGCGCATCGACGCCCTGCCGTCCGTGGCGGTGTCCGCTTCGGCCACATTCACCCCCGGCGGGATCATGGTTTAAGGCAATATTGGGGAAGGGAGGGAAAACGTTTCTGGAGACTCCCCACGTTTTTCCTCCCTTGTAAAAATTTCAGCGTGTTCCAGCACAGACTCACGCGTTCCGGACAAGCCGCAAGGTCAATCCCTCCGTGCCCCGGGCCGCGAGAAAGGCCTTGAGTCCCTCCAGACGCTCCTCCGGATAGGGTTTTCCGCAAGTGTAGCCTGTCCGAGCTGGCGGTACTTGCCCTCCCCATAGCGGTTAGGGCAGCAGTTCCGCGCCCGCGATGTCGGCCCCTTGTGCCGCTTCCTCCCGCAGCATGGCGAAAGCCGCCTCCAGCCCGGCGGGATCGTCGTTCAGGCCGGGGAGCAGCGGCATTCGGATCAGAACCTTTTTGCCCATGCGGAACAGCACGCGCAGGTTGTCCAGAATCCGCCGGCTGCACGCGCCCGTGAGCCGCCGGTGGGCCTGTCCATGTGCTTGATGTCATAAAGGAACAGATCCAGATGCGGGACCAGCTCCCGGAATGTTTCCCAGTCCGCCAGCCCGCAGGTTTCGAGGGCCGTGTGCACGCCAGCGCGCGGGAGGCGGAAATGTTGGGCTTCGAGGCCAGATAGCCGGTGCGCAGCCGGGCCACGCGCCGGACAGCCCGGAAGCGCCGGAGGGGTTCGTCGGGGTACAGCAGGACATGGGGGACTCCTTTGCAAAAAGGGTTTCGCCGGGCGGCGGATACGTTTTTCGGCGTTACAGGAAGCGCTCGACACGGCCCTTGCCGTACTCGCTGAGCGCATAGCGCTGCGTGAGCGTCCCGGCCTCAAGCGTTTCCTCGGCGATGCGGACGATGCCCACGGCCTTGAGCGCCTGCAAATGGCCGTCCACGGCGTCCGGGGAAAGCTGGCGTTCGCCGGGGTACTGCGGGCGCAGGGCTTCGAAGACGTCCCGCGCGGTGCGGGGCTTGCCGTCGCGCAGCAGCGCCGCGATGGTCAATCGGATGGGGTGTTTCATGAGCTTACGTTGCGGAGGTTGATGATGTCGCGCGGGTTGCCGATGACGAGGAACATGCCCGCAAAAATCGCGGCGGCCCCGATCACGAGGCTGCGGGTGATTTCGACGTCCGTGAACAGCGCGCCGAACAGCACGCCCCACAGGGCGTAGGTGATGTTGAGGGCCATCGCACGGCTCACGCCCGCCATGTTCATGGCCTTGTACCAGCAGCGGTACGAGATGCAGCCCACAACGCCCGCCAGCGCGAAGCACCCCACGCCGGGGCTCGAAAACGCGCGGGCCAGCAGGCCGGGGATGTCGCAGCCCGGCGCGGACGCGCTCAAATGCCACAGGGCCAGCGGGACGATGATCCCCGCGTAGAGCAGGCTGGACACGATCTGATAGACGTTCAGGGCCACGGCGGGCTCGATGAAGTCCATACCCGAGGTGACGCACACGCCCTCGGCCCAGCCGAACGCCGCGAGGAACGCGAAGGCGATCCCAAGATAGAACAGGCCGCCCCCGGCCCCTTCCGGCGGGGTGTAGCCGATGGCGATGGCCCCGATCACGCACAGCGCGAGGCCCCCCCACGCCCTGAGGCTGACGTGCTCCTTGAGGAAGACGAGGGCCAGCAGCGCGGCGATGGCGGGATAAAGCGACGTGATGGGCAGGACATACGCCGGGCCCGCCATGGACAGAGCCATGAGGTAGCCGCCCATGCCGAGCGGAGCGCCGAGCAGCGCCCCCCAGATGCAGGCCCGCCCCGCCTTGCTGCGGAGTGTCCGGATCACTTCCCGGCCCTTGCCCTGCGCGCCGTTGATCGCCAGCGAGAGGCACGCGGCGCAGAAGTCATGGAGCCCGGCGGCGAGGAGCGGCGCGAACAGCCACAGCGCCGGGCTGCCGAACGGTTCTTCCGCCAGCCCCTTGCCGAGGATCAGGCCGTCGGAGCTCCAGATCATGCCGGACATCAGGGCCAGCGCCAGCCCTTTCTTGGCGTAGCGCAGTTCTTTTTGTTCACGCAGGCTGGCGAGGTTGGTCATTGTCGGCGTCCTTTGGGGTGTGGGGGTTGACTGGGGAGACGGCCCGAAGGGAGCCCCTATCGTGCTTCAGGCGGGAAGGCGTTCCCGGAAATTCAGGCCGGGGCACGGCGGGTTTTGTCAAAAACGGCGTTTCTCGGCGGACGGGGGCCGCCGTTCCCCAGTTTGGTGAAAGAGGGGAAAGGTACGGTTTACAGTCCGAGGAGGGCACGGTACCCGGCGGCATCAAGCAGGGATTCGGCGGATGCGTCCGGACGGATGCGGATCATCCAGCCTTCCCCATAGGGAGAGACGTTCACCAGCGTGGGCGTGCTTTCCAGTTCCTCGTTCACGGCGACGACCTCGCCGGGGATGGGCATATACAGTTGATTGACCGATTTGAGGGATTCGACCGTGCCGAAGTCGCTCCCGGCATCGAACCGCACACCCACGGCGGGAAGGTCCACAAAGGCGATTTCGCCGAGCTGATCCTGTGCGAAATCGCTGATGCCGATGACGGCTTCGCCGCCCTCCATACGCACCCAGACGTGCTCGTCGGTGTAGCGGAGGGATTCGGGGAGGTTGAGTTCTTCATTGCTTTTCATGGGAAGTTCCTTTTCTTGGAATATATTCAATTTGAACGGCGGAGTAGCCCAAAGGGAACCTGTTTTTGGGAACGCCGTGAACTGGGATTGGATAAATACGAAAGCCTTTGGAATGGGAGGGTGGGGCTTGGGGAAGGGGGAAAGCGGGCTCCCCTTTCTTCAGAAGAGTTTCCCTTCCCCAGTGCTTCATCCGCCAGCCTCGACGAGGGAAAGCGCGGCTTCGTACAGGCCCTCCGCCAAGGTGGGGTGGGCGTGGATGGTTGCGGCGATGTCCCGGACGGACGCGCCCAGACGCAGGGCAAGCCCGGCTTCCGCGATGAGATCCGTGGCATGGGCCCCGGCGATATGTACGCCGAGCACCTTGCCCGTGGCCCCGTCCGAAACGATCTTGAACATGCCGGGGAGTTCGCTCATGGCCTGCGCCTTGCCGAGTTCGCGCATCTGGAACGTGGCCTTACGCACATCGCGGCCCGCCTCGGAAGCCTGCGCTTCGGCAAGCCCCACGCAGCCGATTTCGGGCGACGTGAAGATGCCGGACGGCACGGCGGAATAGTCCATCCGCCCGTCATGCCCAAGGCAATCGCGCACGGCGCACAGCCCCTCGGCGGCGGCGACATGGGCCAGCATGATTTTGGACGGCCCGAGCGCGTCGCCCACGGCATACACGCCGGGGAGGGAGGTGCGCATGTGCTCATCGGCCCGTATCCAGCCCCGCCCGTCCACGGCGACCCCGGCTTCGGCCAGCCCGAGCCCGGCGGTATTGGGCGCGCGCCCCACCGTGACCAGCACGGTTTCGGCTTCGATGGGCGTTTCCTTCATCTGCGCGGACGTGGGCTCCTTGATGAACGGCGACGCGCCGAGCGTGGCCCGGACCATGCCGCCCTCCACGCGCACGTCCTTGAGCGTCCGGCCCAGTTCGCAACCGATGCGGCGTTTCTTCATTTCCCGCTGGAGCAGCGCGCTCATATCCGGATCCACGGAAGGCAGGGGCAGCAGGCGGTTCTGTCCTTCCACCACCGTGACCTTGGACCCGAAGGCCTGATAGATGAACGCCAGCTCGCAGCCGATAACGCCCCCGCCCACGATGGCGATGGACGCGGGCACCCGGTCGAGCGCCAACGCGTCGTCGCTGGTCAGAATGTGCGCATGATCGACGGGCAGGCCGGGAAGTTCCAGCGCACCCGAACCCGTAGCGAGGATCACGCGGTCACCCTCAACGGAAACCGGGCCTTCCGCTGTGGAGGCTTCCACCAGCCCGGCATGGACGAGGCGCCCCCGCCCCTTGAGGAGCCGGACGCCGAGGCTTGCGCAAGCCTTTTCAAGCCCGCCGCGCAGGGTGGCGCAGACCTTTTCCTTGCGGGCCAGCACGGCGGCGGGGTCCACAGCCGGAACCCCCTGCCCGGTGATGCCGAACTGAGACAGGCGTAAGGCCAGCTCCAGCGCGTCGGCGGAGGCTTTCAGCGTCTTCGTGGGGATGCAGCCGTTGTTCAGGCAGGTCCCGCCGAGGTTCCCGCTTTCCACGAGGGTCACGGACATCCCGGCGCGGGCGGCGGCAAAGGCGGCCGTGTACCCGCCGGGGCCTCCCCCGATGACGGTCAGGCGTATGGACATGGCGCGCCTCCTAGTCCTCGTCGCATTCGAGATTCAGATTGTATTTCACCGGGAAAGCCGCTTCGAGCGAGCCCGTGATCAGACAGCCCTGCTTCATGATCTTTTCCACGCGGTCGAAAATGAACTCGTATTCCTGATCCATGAACACGGTCACGTCCAGATCGATCCCGGTCACGCGGCCCCGGCCCTTGTCGTCCGTGCCTGTGCGCACCGTGGCCTTGCCTTCGATGCGGCGGTACTTGGCGCTGCGGGTTTCGAGCGCCTTGTCCAGCGCGGCGCAGTAACAGTAGAGCGCGGAGGAGGCGAGCAGCCTCTTGGCCGTGCCGGGCCGTTCTTCGGCGGGGATCAGCTCCCCGTCGATGGAAATGACGCCGAAAGCGGCGGATTCCATATCCAGATCGACTTTGGCGCCCCGGCGGGCGATGGAAACGCTGAGTTCGTGTGACATGGGCATATCCTCCCGGATGGATTACGGAACATGGCGGCGCTGACCGCGTTTGGCTTCCCTTAGCTGCCTTTTCTTTTGCATTTTGGATGCCAACCCCATCCGGGGCCTTTGCCGCCCTCCCCTCCGCCCGGCTTTGTCCTTCCGGAAAATCCTGTTTCCCTATCCGGGCATCTTTCTTGGGAAAAAAAGAGCGAATCACCGCCATGAGCCGCTTTTTCCCGAGTCTGGCCTTGCCGTCCGCCCTGAAACGTGAAATACTGCACAACGAAAGCGACAAAAATGTCGTTAAACGCGACAAATCATTCAAGAGAGAAGCCGATGGAACTGTTCGCGTCCGCTCCCGGCCTTGCCGTGGAGGAAAGTTACGTCAGATTGCTCAATCACCTGCCGGGGCTCGCCTACCGCTGCCGCGTGGACCGCACCGACCCCATTGTATCGGAACGCCTTGAATATACGTTGGAATTCGTCAGCAAAGGCAGTTATGATCTGCTCGGCATCCCCGCCGAGGACATGGTACGGAACAACAACAATACCATCGAGCGCATGATGCATCCCGACGATCTCCAGAAGACGCGCCGGAACATCTATGACAGTATTGTCGCGCACCAGCCCTATCAGGTGATGTACCGGGTTTCGCTCCCGTCCGGGCGGCTGAAATGGATATGGGATCAGGGCGAGGGGGTTTTCGACGCCGACGGCGAACTGCGCTACCTCGAAGGGCTGATGATGGACATCAGCGAACAGAAGTTCCAAGAGCTTGAGCTCAAGGAAGAAAACCGCCAGCTCAAGGCTTCCGTCAGCAATCTCTACGGGTTGGGGAACATCGTCGGCAAAAGCGAGGCCATGCGGCGGGTATACGGCCTCATCCTCAAGGCCGCCGAAACGGACACCAACGTCATCATTTACGGCGAGACCGGTTCGGGCAAGGATCTCGTCGCCAAGGCCATCCACGAGTACAGCGCCCGGAAGGGCAACTACGTCCCGGTCAACTGCGGGGCCATCCCCGAGCAGCTTCTCGAAAGCGAATTCTTCGGGCACACCAAAGGGGCCTTCTCCGGAGCGCACGCCAACAAGGAAGGCTATATAGGCGCGGCCCACAACGGCACGCTGTTCCTTGACGAGATCGGCGAACTGCCCATTCATCTCCAAGTAAAACTGCTCCGGGCCATCGAAAACAAGATGTATACCCCTGTCGGCAGCAACACCCCCAAGGTCTCGTCTTTCCGTCTGGTCGCGGCCACGAACCAAGACCTTTCAAAAATGGTTTTGGAAAAAAAGATGCGCTCGGATTTTTATTACCGCGTACATGTGCTTTCCATCACATTGCCGCCCCTGCGCGAGCGGCACGGGGACATCCCGCTGCTTGTCGAGGCCTACATGGAGCGCAAAGGCATCAGCTGCGCCCTGCCGCTCCAAGTGCGTTTGGCGATGGAACATTACGACTGGCCCGGCAACGTGCGCGAGCTGCACAATTTTCTCGACCGTTACACGGCTTTCGGGGATGTGGCCCTTGAATCCCTCGGGGATGCCGGCAAGACGGATCTGCTTTTTCCCGCCCTGCATCACGAGGGGCTTACCCTTGAAAACGCCACGCTTCAGCTTGAGGAGCGGCTCATCCGGCAGGCTCTTGAGCGCTGCCGCTGGCGCAGGGGCGACGCAGCCGAGGCTCTCGGCCTGAATCTGCGCACCCTCCAACGCAAGATGAAGCGGCTCGGCATGGGGAGATAGGCGAAGGGGAATGAGAAGATTCGGAGGGGGAGAGGGAACCTTTCTGAAGAAAGCAGCATAAGTCAGGAATTAAAAACTTTTTAGATAGATAAAGGGTGTTCCGCCTGGAAGGCGCAGCACCCTTTTTTTAGGAGGTGAGGCGAGGAGATAACCAATAGGGCGGCAAACGCCTCCTTAACTCAGGGAAAGCCGCCTCCCTCACCTTTCAGGAAAGGAATGTTCCGAAAGAGACGGCGGGAAAGAAACGTTCCCGCTACTTTGAAAGCAGCTCCGGATGCTCCCGCTTGGCCTCGGCGTAGCGGTCAAGAATGTCGGACAGCGCGAAATGTCCGCTCGCCAGCGCGGTGCGGAACAGGGCCGTCACCCCGGCGATCTTGACGTCGCGCGTGCTGAGCGGATCGTGCACGGTGCCCTTTCCCCCCGAGCCGGAGGAGAGCTCGCACAGGCCGAGGAAGAAAAGCGCATCGTGGAACCGGGCCTGCGCTTCGGCGTGCGTCCCACTCCGTACCGTTTCCCAGAGCCGCTCGGTGAACGTCCGCAGGCCGTCCTGATTGTCCTTCAGGTCGGATACCGGGACTTCGATCTGGGCATACGGAGGCGCGGAATGCTCCTCCAGCCAAAAAGCCGCCCGCTCCCAGCCCAGCCAGAGCGCTGCGCAGAGCACCGGCACGGCGGCAAGGAACAGGCCGCGCCTGAGCCGCGCCTTCGGCGTCATCCGGGCGCGGTTTCTGATCCAGTAGCGGATTTCAACAAGCGCACCCAGCAGAAGGAGTAAGAGAAACGGGGCATAGGCCAACGGATCTGCGTCCATGCGTCCTCCTCGTCATTCGCCGCGGCCGGATGCGGAACCTGCACCCCGGAGTGGGCAAGCCCTGCGTGCGGCAATCCCATCATGCCCCTTCGGGCCGCCGCGCGCAACGGATAAACGGGAGGACTCGCCGGACGCCTGCGGGCTTCGGGGCGTGCGATCCGGCAACGGTTGTCCGGTCCCCATGCGCCAGCCCGACTATCGCCATGCCGTCTTTTCCGTGATGAAAAGAAGGCCCCTGACCTCCGGTAAAACCTCCGAAAACACGCAGGGCCCCCTCAACATGCCGCCGCTATAGACGGTTTCATCAATTTCTGCAATCATTCCCCCGACTTCATCAAAGGCGACAACCCAAACTACGTCCAGAACAGATGAAAACAGAAAAGACGAGGAAATATTTCCTCGTCTTTTTTGTCTGAAAATCTTTGAAGAAGCCCGTCACACGGAGCAAACACTCCCATATCACGGAAAAATACCGAACAGGGATTCGATAAACACAAAAGTCTTTGGAAAGGGAGGGATGGGGTTTGGGG
>OGCM01003020.1_pt1 | contig 13876 bp, 10 predicted proteins | sample 1570151 | NCBI WGS metagenome assembly OGCM01 (sample SAMEA4370582, study PRJEB24528) | human gut metagenome
CAGCCGCCGGAGCGGTGCTTGAGCCGTTAGGCGGGAATTGTGCGGTATTGCCTTATATCAATGCTCTCTGCACATCACAAAATTTCAGCCGCAATCTGCCTGGCCAGCTGCAGCACCATTTTGCGGTCCCGCAGCGCGGGGTCCGCTGCAATCAGGCGCTGCAATTCTTCCCGCACGCGGGGGATTTTGCGCGCTGGAATGCCAATGCGGGCCATTTCTTCCACACTGATGGGCAGCACGATGCTGCTGTCCGCCTTGCCGCGGAACGGCTGCGGGTTAGTGCCCCAAACAAAAAGGTGATGTTTCATTGGGTACCTCCTGGATGCCTTTGGGCTGACATTTTTGGTTATTATAGCAGAAATTTTCAAAAAAGTGTTTATTTTGCAGCGAAAAACCTTTATAATATAAAAATCATAGCGCCATGCGCCAAACGAACTGATTGCCAGGCTGGCAGCTGCGGCTGCGCCTGATTTTTTTGAGGTGAAACTTATGTCTTTTATCGACAGCTATAATCCCCATTTGCTTGATGGTGTGCAGCATGTGCATTTTATCGGCTGCGGCGGTTCCGGAACCTATCCCCTGATCCAGATCCTGCACAGCCGCGGGCTGACCATTTCCGGCAGCGATGTGGAAGAAACCAAGATCACCAAGGCCGAGCGCGCCATGGGCGTGACAGTATATCTGGAGCATGACGCCGCCCATTTGGGCGATGCCCAGCTGGTGGTTTACAGCGCCGCCATCCATGATGAAAACCCTGAGCTGAAAGCTGCCCGCGCCCGCGGCATTCCCGCCGTGGAGCGCAGCGTGATGCTGGGTTATGTCAGCCGCATGTATTCCCACAGCGTCTGCGTTTCCGGCACCCACGGCAAAACCACCACCACCGGCATGATCACGACCATGCTGGAACTGGCCGGCAAAGACCCCGCCGCCGTAATCGGCGGCAAGCTGCCACTGATCGGCGGTTACGGCAAAGCTGGCCACGGCGATGACGTTGTGATCGAAGCCTGCGAATACAGTGAGACCTTCCTGCATCTGACCCCGTTTATGGGCGTTATTTTGAACATTGATAACGATCACCTGGAGTATTACGGCACGATGGGCCGCCTGAAGATGGCGTTCCAGAAGTTTGCCCTGCTTTCCCGCACGGTCGTGTTCAACATGGACGACCGCAACACGGTGGATGTGGTCAACTCCATTGACCGCCCGGTGTTCTCTTTCGGCATCAATGAGGAAGCCCGCTTCCGCGCAGTGAACATTCAGGAATACCGCCCCGGTTTCTATGAATTTGACGTTCTGGAGCTGGGCGAGCAGTTTGCCCACATCAAGCTGGGTGTTCCGGGCTACCACAACATTTACAATGCGCTGGCCATGTGCTGCTGCGTGCGCCCGCTGGGCCTGCAGCCCACCGATGCCGAGCGCGCCGCGGCAGAGTTTCACGGCACCGGCCGCCGGTTTGAGATTAAGGGCGAATGCAACGGTGCCCCCGTGGTAGATGATTATGCCCACCACCCCACCGAGCTTGCCGCCACCATGGCAACCGCCAAAAAGATGGGCTACAAGCGCATTATCGCTGTGCACCAGCCGTTCACCTACAGCCGCACCAAGGCCCTGATGGATGACTTTGCTGCCGTGCTGCGCCAGGCCGACCAGTGCGTGCTGCTGCCGATCATGGGCAGCCGCGAGGTTGACGACGGCAGTGTGAAGAGCGAGGACCTGGCTGCCAAGATTCCCGGCAGCATTGTGGTTGACGGGCTGGAAAGCGCTGCCAACTGGGTCAAGCAGAACGCCCGCGAAGGCGACCTTGTGGTTTGCATGAGCTGCGGCGATCTGTACAAAGCCTGTGATATGATGGTGGGCAAGGCATAAAATTTATGCTGCGCCACCATGCCGTTATCGCTATATAGACGCTATTATCCCATAAAATAACAATATCTGCCTGTTTTCCCGGTATGATGCGGGGAAGCGGGCAGATTTTTTGTTGGTGTATTCCGTTTTTATTTTTGGATTGCATTTAAGGCAACACCGCATAATTCCCGCCTTACGGCTTAAGCACCGCTCCCTGTCCACTACCCACTATCCACTCTCTCACGATGCGCACGCCGCCACATCCCCCATTGTCAGGGTAATGTGTCCGTCCGGAGCGGCATCCGCCACAAACAACACGCCGGGGCGGGCGGTACCGGCGGCAATGCGGTCGGCCAGGGCCTGCTCCACGGCGCGGCTCACCTTGCGGCGCAGCTCCCGCGCACCATAGGCGGGTACGGTATCACCTGCCAGCGCCGCGGCAGCCGCCGGGGTATGGCGCAGGGTGTAGCCCTGGCGGGCGGCGCGTTCTTCCAGCTCGCAGAGCAGGCGATCCGCGATCGCGGCCAGCTGGGCGGGGCCAAGCGGGTCGAACAGCACCACATCGTCCAGGCGGCCCATCAGCTCCGGGCGGAAATAATCTTTGGCTTCCTGTAATGCCTTTTTGCCGCGGCGGGCGGTTTCTTCGGCGGCAGCGCCGAAGCCCAGCGGGCTGGCCTGCCCTGCCAGGCAGCGCGCCCCCAGGTTGGAGGTGAGCAGAATAATCGTGTTGGAAAAATCCGCCTTGCGCCCCTGGGCATCGGTCAGGGTGCCATCTTCCAAAATCTGCAGCAGAATATTCTGGATATCGCTGTGGGCCTTTTCAATTTCATCAAACAGCACCACGCTGTAGGGGCGGCGGCGCACGGCCTCGGTCAGCTGGCCGCCCTCATCGTGCCCCACATAGCCTGGCGGTGCGCCGATCAGCCGTGCCACCGTGTGCTGCTCCATATATTCGCTCATATCAAACCGCAGCAGGGCTTTTTCGCTGCCAAACCAGCTTTGGGCCAGGGTACGGGCCAGTTGGGTTTTGCCTACGCCGGTGGGACCTAAAAACAGCATTGCGCCAATGGGGCGGCCAGCTTCCCGCAGGCCGGTGCGGCTGCGCCGGATAGCCGCCGCCACGGCATGCACCGCGCGCGGCTGACCAATCACCTGCGCGGCAAGGCGGGCTTCCAGCTGGTCCAGGCGCACACGCTCCGCCTCCCCTACCCGCTCGGCGGGCACGCCGCTGGCCTTGCCCACCACCTTGGCAATTTCCGCCGAAGTCAGCACCGGCATTTTGCTGCCTGGCAGCATGGATTGCTCCCCGCCTGAAATCCGCAGCGCCGCGGCGGCTTCGTCCAACAGGTCAATGGCCTTGTCCGGCAGGTAGCGCCCCGGCAGGTAGCGCACGCTCAGCTCCACCGCGGCGCGGATCGCCTCCTGCGGGATGCGCACCCCGTGGTAGCGCTCATACCGGGGCATCAGGCCGGTTAAAATTTTTTCCGCCTGCTGTGGGGCCGGTTCCTCAATATTCACCATGCCAAAGCGGCGGTCAAGGGCGGAGTCCTTCTGGATGGTCTTGCGGTATTCCTCCGGCGTGGTCGCACCGATGAGCTGGATTTCCCCGCGGGCCAGCATCGGCTTTAAGATACTGGCCGCATCGATCGCGCCTTCCGCCGCACCGGCCCCGGCGATCACATGGATCTCGTCAATAAACAGAATGGTGGAACGGTCGCGGTAAAGCTCTTCCAGCAGGTTTTTGAACCGCTCCTCAAAATCGCCGCGGTACTTGGTACCCGCCACCATGGACGCCATATCCAGCGCCAGCACCCGCTTGCCCTTTAAGCTGGGCGTTACCTGCCCGGCGGCAATGCGCTGGGCCAGGGCTTCGGCCAGGGCGCTTTTGCCCACGCCCGGCTCCCCCAAAAGGCATGGGTTATTCTTTTGGCGGCGGCACAAAATTTCGATCATGCGTTCCAGCTCATCATCCCGGCAAAGTACGGGATCCAGCTGGCCTTCCTGCGCAAGGCGGGTCAGGTCACGGCCATATTTCTCACTGGGGCGGCTGCCGCGGGTACTGCTCATGCGGGGGCTGCTGGGCAAAACCAGCTGGCCGGAAAGCTGGCGGCATTCCCGCGCGGCGCGTGGAACTTCCAGCCCAAGGCCCGCCAGCCACACGCTGGCCGTGCAGGCGGTATCTTCCAGCATGGCACAGAGCAGGTGTTCGTTCTCCGCTTTGTTCACGCGGGCGGCATGGGCCCCCAGAACAGCGAATTCCAGCGCCTTGCGGCTTTCGGGCGCAAGGTCCCGGCCGCGCAGGTGCAGCCGGCGGCCCGTGCAGGCCCGCTGGGAGGCACAGGCCGAAAGTGCCGTTACCGTGATCTGTTTGCGGCGCAGAAACTCCACCGCAGTGCCCCGCCCAGTTTGCAGCATGGCAAGCAGCAGGTGCCCGGTATCCACCGCCGTACACCCCTGCCGGCCTGCGATGGTGATCGCGGTGGCGACGGTGCGCCGTGCGGCGCGGGTTAAACCTTTATGATAATAAAACATAGTGACCTCTGCCCTCCTACATGTTGCAGCGTTGCGGGTTACCCCACTGCAAGTATAGGCGGGCAGGGTGCAAATAATCATCGAAACCGGGCAAGGCGCTGCCATCCGGCCTGTTTTTGTGGCTGGCCGCAAAAAATATTGGTTTCATTGGTTGTATTGCGTTTTTCAACTTGGCATTTAGACGCATCTGTTGTATGATTAAAAAGTATGCTCTGTTTTAGGGCAATACCGCATAATTCTAAGTGCCGCAGCTGCCGGAGCGGTGCTTAAGCCGTCAGGCGGGAATTGTGCGGTGTTGCCTTAGGCATATAATTTGATATTACAAAAAGGTTGGTGCGTTCATGCGGAACATGCTGCGGTTTTTGAAAGGATACGAGAAAGAATCCATCCTTGCCCCGCTGTTCAAAATGCTGGAAGCCTGCTTTGAGCTGTTGGTTCCCCTTGTGGTGGCCAACATCATTGATGTGGGCATCAAAAACGGGGATTTGGCTTATATTGGCAAGCAGTGCGGCTTGATGGTGCTGCTTGCGGTTGTGGGGATGGCATCCAGCCTGACGGCGCAGTATTTTGCCGCCAAGGCCGCGCTGGGCTATGGCACGGCGCTGCGCGGGGCGCTGTTCCGCCACATTGATACCCTCTCTTACACGGAGCTGGACGGCATCGGCACGCCCACGCTGGTCACCCGCATCACCAGCGATGTGAACCAGCTGCAAAACGGCGTAAACATGACGCTGCGCCTTTTGCTGCGCTGCCCGTTTATTGTCATCGGCGCGCTGATTCTGGCGTTTGTCATCAGCCCCACCATGGGGTTCTGGTTCGTGCTGGTCACGCTGGCCATCTCGCTGGTGGTCTGGCTGATCATGCGGGTGACGGTGCCCCAGTACCACGCCGCCCAGAATACGCTGGACAAAGTGACCCTGCTGACCCGCGAAAATTATGTGGGTGCCCGCGTGGTGCGTGCCTTTGCACGGCAGGATGACGAAATTGCGGATTTTACCGCCGTGAACGACAAACTGAAAACTTTCCAGCTGACCGCCGGGCGCATTTCCGCTTTGATGACCCCGCTGACCTATCTCATCGTCAACCTGGGCGTGATCGCCATCCTGATGCGCGGCGGGCTGCAGGTAAACAGCGGCGCGCTGACCCAGGGCGAGATCATTGCCCTAATCAACTATATGAACCAGATCCTTATCAACCTGCTGCGCATTGCCGATCTGGTGGTTTCTGTCACCCGCGCACTGGCCAGCGGCATCCGTGTTTCGGAGATTCTGAACACCAAATCCACGATGACCGACCCCGCCGCGGCCGCCCTTGCCCCGGCAGTGGGCGCCCCGGCCGTTGCATTTGACCATGTGGGCTTTACCTACCACGGTGCCGGTGCCCCCAGCCTGACGGACATCAGCTTTGCCGCCCAGAACGGTCAGACCATCGGCGTGATCGGCGGCACGGGCAGCGGCAAATCCACCCTGATCAACCTGATTCCCCGCTTTTATGACTGCACCAGCGGCAGCGTCGATCTGTTTGGCCATGCTGTGCAGCAGTACGGCTTTGCCCAGCTGCGCCAGATGATCGGCATTGTGCCGCAGCGCGCCGTGCTGTTTACCGGCACCATCCGGGACAACATGCAATGGGCCTGCCCCGATGCCACTGATGAGCAGATCTGGCAGGCCCTGGAGATTGCCCAGGCGGCGGACTTTGTGCGCGGCAAGCCCAAAGGGCTGGATGAACCGGTGGAGACCGCCGGGCGCAATTTCAGCGGCGGCCAGCGCCAGCGCCTGACCATTGCCCGCGCGCTGGTGCCTCACCCCCAGGTACTGATTTTGGACGACAGTTCCTCCGCCCTGGATTTTGCCACGGACGCTGCTTTGCGCAAAGCGCTGAAAGAGCAGACCCATGGCATGACGGTATTTATTGTTTCCCAGCGCGCTTCCGCTGTGCAGCGTGCGGACCGCATTCTGGTGCTGGATGACGGCAATCTGGTGGGCAGCGGCACCCATGCCAACCTGCTGAAAACCTGCGATGTTTACCGCGAGATCTGCCTGAGCCAGCTGAGCCGCGAGGAGGTGGAAAAGACCTTATGAGCAATGCAAAGAAAAAGCGTGTTTCCCTGCGGGGCAGTAAAGGCACCATTCAGCGCGTGTTAAAGCTGATCCAGCCGTACCGCGGTTTGGTGCTGTTCACCCTGCTGCTTGCCGCCGTTACCGTTCTTACCACGCTGTACGCCCCCATTCTTTCGGGCCGCGGCGTGGACCTGATTGTGGGCCAGGGCAATGTCAACTTCCCTGCCCTGGGCAAGATTGCCATCCAGTTTGGCGTTACCGTGTGTGTCACCTCCATCTGCCAGTGGCTGATGAACATGGTGAACAACCGCATCACCTTCCAGGTGGTGCGCGACATCCGCGTGCAGGCGTTCCAGCACATGGAGATTTTACCCCTGAGCTATATGGATGCCCACAAGCCCGGCGATGCCATCAGCCGCATCAACACCGATGTGGAGCAGTTCAGTGACGGCCTGTTGATGGGCTTTACCCAGCTGTTCACCGGCATTCTGACCATTGTGGGCACTTTGGGCTTTATGCTTTCCATTGACTGGCGCATTACCCTGATCGTTGTGGTTCTCACCCCGCTTTCCATCTTTGTGGCAAAGTTCATTGCGGAGCATACCTATGATATGTTCCGCGTACAGAGCGAGACCCGCGCCGAGCTGACCGGTCTGGTGGACGAGCTGATCGGCAACGAGCATCTTGTCCGCGCCTTCGGTTACGAAAGCCGCGCCGAGGAGCGCTTTGACAAGATCAACGCAGATCTGCAGATCTGCGGCGTAAAGGCCACCTTCTTTTCCTCCATCACCAACCCTGCCACCCGCTTTGTCAACGCGCTGGTGTATGCGGCGGTCGGCGTGGTGGGCGCGCTGGTTGCCATTGGCGGCGGCATTACGGTCGGCGAGCTTTCGGTTCTGCTGAACTATGCCAACCAATACACCAAGCCGTTCAATGATATTTCCGGCGTTATGACCGAGCTGCAGAACGCCCTGGCCTGTGCGCAGCGTGTGTTCGACTTTATTGACGAAGACCCCATCCTGCCCGATGCCCCCGATGCCGTTACCCTGCCCCACGGTGCAGGCAGTGTGGAGTTTGAGCATGTCAAGTTCCGCTATGTGCCGGATGTGCCCTTGATCGAAGATGAACCTGCGCGTTCAGCCCGGCCAGCGCATTGCCCTGGTCGGCCCCACCGGCTGCGGCAAAACCACCCTGGTCAACCTGCTGATGCGCTTTTACGAGATCAACGGCGGCACCCTGAAGGTGGACGGCCACCCCATTGGCACCGTAACACGGGATTCGCTGCGCGGCAACCTGGGTATGGTCTTGCAGGAAACCTGGCTGAAAGCCGGTACTGTGGCAGATAACATTGCTTACGGCAAGCCGGACGCCACCCGCGAGGAGATCATCGACGCCGCCAAGCGTGCCCGCGCCCACAGCTTTATCTGCCGCCTGCCACAGGGCTATGATACCGTAATTGCCGAGGATGGCGGCAACATCAGCCAGGGCCAGAAGCAGCTGCTTTGCATTGCCCGTGTTATGCTGCGCAAGCCGCCCATCCTGATTCTGGACGAAGCAACCTCCAGCATTGATACCCGTACCGAAGTGCTGGTTCAGGATGCCTTTGAGGAACTGATGAAAGGCCGCACCAGCTTTATTGTGGCGCACCGCCTTTCCACCATCAAAAACGCCGATCAGATCCTTGTGATGAAAGCCGGCAACATTATTGAGCGCGGCACCCACGAGGAGCTGCTGGCCAGGGGCGGCTTTTACGCCAACCTGTATGCAAGCCAGTTTGCCAAGGCGTAACGCCTGCCCCGCTGCATAACCCCAACTAAGGCAACACCGCACAATTCCCGCCTTGCGGCTTAAGCACCGCTCCGACGGCTGCGGCACGGCATCTGCGTTGCCAAAATGCTCGATAAGACATCCAGTATTATCTGCGCTTTTGGCTTAGCATCTGCCGCACCTCGCTCGCCGTATCGGCACTTGGAATTATGCGGTATTGCCCTAAATATCAAATGGCCCGGCTGCAAATGCAGTGCGGGCCGTTATTTTTAGTTTTGCTGTATATCCTGTACGTCATCGGCGAATTTTGTTTGACGCAGACGGACGCAGGGATTATAATAAATGCGGTGTAATTTGCCGGAATTTGTCACAGCCTGGCGTTCCGGCTCAAGGTGCAGTCATACGCTGCCCTGCAAGTAGAGAGGAAAAGAGGAATATTTATGTCCAAAACGTCCATTCCCAAAAACTATCATGATCTTTTGGGCCTGTACGATACCCAGCGGGCCATCGGCATCATCAAAACCATCTTTCAGGAAAAGCTGTGTGCCGCCCTGCACCTGAAGCGCGTTACCGCCCCGCTGTTTGTTTTGAACGGCAGCGGCCTGAACGATGATCTGAACGGCGTGGAGCGCCCCGTCAGCTTTGATGTACCCTGCCTGGATGAGCGCGCTGAAGTTGTGCACAGCCTGGCCAAATGGAAGCGCTATGCCCTTGCTGAGTATGGGTTCCGCCCCGGCCAGGGCCTTGTGACCGACATGAACGCCATCCGCCGCGACGAAGAGCTTGACAACCTGCACAGCATTTATGTAGACCAGTGGGACTGGGAGAAGGTCATCACCGCGAAGGACCGCACCCTGCCCTTTTTGCAGGAAACCGTGCGCGATATTGTGGATGCCGTTTGCTCCACTGCGGACGAGCTGCGCTGGAAGTTCCCGGAGCTGAAAGCCATCCGCCTGACCCGTGAGCCGACCTTTATCACCACCCAGGAGCTGGAAGACCTGTACCCCGACCTGACCCCCAAAGAGCGCGAAAACGCCTTTACCCGCGCCCATGGCACCGTCTGCATCATGCAGATCGGCGGCCAGCTGAAAAGCGGCATCCGCCACGATGGCCGTGCCCCTGACTATGATGACTGGACGCTGAACTGCGATATTCTGTTCTGGCACAAAGCGCTGGGCTGTGCACTGGAGCTTTCCAGCATGGGCATCCGTGTGGACCCGGCCGCCATGACCCGCCAGCTGGAAGCCGCAGGCTGCCCGGAGCGTGCGGAACTGCCGTTCCACAAAATGCTGCTGGAAGGCAAGCTGCCCCTGACGATGGGCGGCGGCATTGGCCAGAGCCGCCTGTGCATGTTGCTGCTGGGCAAGGCCCACATCGGCGAAGTGCAGGTCAGCCTGTGGGATGCCGAGACCAAAGCCGTGTGCGAGCGCGCTGGTGTGCAGCTGCTGTAATATTTGCAGTGGGCGACCTTCTTGATGCCCCGGACAAGCTGTTACGGCTTTGGGAGAATATGCCCAAAGTGCTTTGCAGGTCGGCCATCTCCACCTGAGAGCTGTCCCTGCGGTCCGTTTTGCCCCAAAGGCATCCCCCTTCTCCAAACGAATCAGTCGCCCAAAATAAAAACGTAATCCCTCGGATTCTATACGATCCGGGGGATTTTAACATTTCTGCGGCAAGCCAGGCCCTCTATGGCCAGGAACAAGGGTCTGCCACAAAATCTTCAATTACATCCATCAAATGGATGGGTTCCAGCTGCCCCTGCGTGCACAGCTGCGCCAGGCGCTGTGCCTGTTGGGCATTGGTGCAAATATCTGGGACAAATGCAATCTGCCGCCAGCTATCCGGTACCCGCTTTTGGGCCGCAATTCCAAAAGCAGTATAGCGGCCAAGTTCACAGCTGAACAGGGTTTGTTCCACCGCAAGATACTGGTAAATCGTTCTCGGCCCCCTTCCACAGCCCAAACAGTTTCCCCACCATACCGCAGACATCCATTTTTTAACAGTTCTTACAATTCTTGACAAATTATAAAAGTCATATTAAAATAGTGGCATGTTTTGCGGCACATTTCGGGATGCTTCCTGCCGGGGGATCACGTTGCCCCTGGCAGCGGTGGGGTCTTTCCTGTTTCCCCATCGCCTTATGGAAACATTATGTGAATTGTAGCAGAGGCTGCCGGTATTGTAAACCATCAAATCTGAGAAACGCCCTTTTAGGCTTTCCCAGATTTGGGAAATGGAGGAGATTTATGCAAGAATCTATTGTGGAAACGTTGAAAAATATGAAATCCGAACAAAACCTGACCCTGCAGCAAATCTCCAGTGCAAGCGGGGTACCCCTCAGCACCGTAAACCGCATTTTGAGCGGCCAGACCGAGAATCCCAGCTTCCGTGATGTCGCCGCGATCGTTGCCGCCATGGATGGCTCGCTGGATGCGATCACCGGCCTACAAAAGCTGGAGAGCGAAAACGGCCAGTTGCTGGATTCCAACATGATGCAGTTGCTGCTTTCCATGCAGAACTATTATGCCAAAACCCTGGACGCCACCCGTCAGCAGTACATGCGGGAGCTTGAGAACAAAGACAAGCAGTACCGGGATATCCTTACCGATAAAAACCGCTGGCTGCGCCGCATGTTTTTCTGCCTGATCGGCATGCTGGCTGTCATCTCGTTTTTGCTCATCGTTGATTTTATCAACCCCACCATTGGCGTTTTCCATACCTGAGCCATTCGGCGGCCTGCCTTTTGCAAGGCGGCGTTCTTCCCTGTCTATATCTCACTTATCCCTGTTTTATTTTTCGGCACCGGCGGTGTACCTGCTTTCACCGCCGGTGCCTTTTTTCATTCTTTTTTGCTCCGCGATGCCTTGACGAAAGCCCTGATTTTTTCGTATAATAAAAAGGTTGTCGCCCAATAAAAACCTTTGCGGCGGGCGGCGGCAATTTATTGTAATTCATTGGAGGGTATCACGTTTTGAGCTTGAACACTGAAACTTTGAACACGATCCTTGCCCCGTATATCCGCAGCCTGACCGATGGCGAAACCGCAGAAAATGGCGTTTGGGAAGCCATCAACTGCTTTGGCACAAACTGGGATATCGACGCGGTGGATTTTCCCGCCATGTTTGCCCAGGCCACACAGCAGGCCCGTGCCGTGATGGACACGCCCGCCCTGCAGCCCATTGGCGGCATGCAGGCCCTGATGATGCGCCCCACGGAAGTTGAGCTTGTGCGCGAGTGTTTTCGCTGGCTGTTCAATGATGATGACGGTGACCTGAAAAAACGCCAGGGCCGCGTGGAAATGTTTGCCGACCAGGTCAATGGCCGTTTCCGCCGTTGCCTGCCGCGCATGGCCAAGTTCACTCAGACGGCCGGCAGCGCCGCGCTGTACCTGAGCCTGCTGGAGCCGGAGGATAACTACTTCTTTGTTCCCGCCGAAGCCAAAGCCTGGGCCGCCTATTTCGGCTATGACGAAGACTTTGGCACCGGCGCAGCCTTTAACCTGACCCAATATTACGCCATGTGCGATGACCTGCTGAACGAGCTGCCCAAATACGATGAGCTGACCCGCCTGCACACCGAGCGGCTGAAAAACACCATGCACGGCATCAATGACCAGCTGCATCTGCTGGTGTATGATATCATGCACAGCGCCTATGTAAACGGCTATTACCCCAAGGGCTTTTCCCGCACGGCAACCGCCAAGGAACGCACCAAGGCCGTGAAACAGAAAGCCGAGCGCGCCGACCTGTGCATGCAGATCGCCGAAAAGGAGCAGAAATTGCAGGAGCTGCTGGCAAGCCCCACTGCCCTGCCCGACCTGACCGGCTGCGAAGTAACCCACAAGATATTCGGCGTGGGCAAGGTACTGCCCTCTACGGATCAGTTTCTGGTGATCGACTTTAACGGCCAGCAGAAAAAGTTCAGCACCACCACCTCCATAACCAGCGGCTACCTGACTGCCAGCGACCCCGCCGTGATGGAGCAGATGCAGGACTACCAGGCATACACCAAAGAAAAAGACCAGTTGGAAAAAGAGCTGAAAACTATGAAGAGCAACTTGCTCAATATGGGCTAAGGCAATACCGCATAATTCTAAGTGCCGATACGGCGAGCGAGGTGCGGCAGCTGCTAAGCCAAAAGCGCAGATAATACTGGATGTCTTATCGAGCATTTTGGCAACGCAGATGCCGTGCCGCAGCCGCCGAAGCGGTGCTTAAGCCGTAAGGCGGGAATTGTGCGGTGTTGCCCTAAGATCTGCTTCTCGTATTTGCCATTCAGTCCATCTCATTTTCCTGAATATACCGCCCCCCGGCTCAGGGCTGACCCTGTGCCGGGGGTACTTTTTACCTTTTTGTGCTACAAAATATAGGATTGATACAAAAATATCCCGGCAGTTATAAAACTGCCGGGATATTTTGGAGCTGGCGACAGGAATCGAACCTGCAACCTGCTGATTACAAATCAGCTGCTCTGCCAATTGAGCTACGCCAGCACGGCTAAGAAATCCTTAGGTTGCATCTGAAAAGTCGAAAATATCGTCTATTCCTACAAACGTAGCCGGATTTTGCGTGAAAGAGCCTTAAATCCTGCTTGTGTTTGCGGAATATCCGTCATTTTCTTTGTTTTCACATATACCTTAGGAATACCTAAGTATTCTAGCACATGTTGCGGCACCTTGTCAATGCCGAATTATGGGGCAGTAGCGCTCCGAACGGCGCTTATTCTGCCGCGGCCAGGGCGGCCTGCAGCGCGCAGTAATCTTCCAGCGTCAGCTGCTCCGGGCGCAGGCGGATATCCAACCCGGCGGCCTGCAATGCAGCGTTCACTTTAGCTTTGGAAATGCCCAGGCCGTTCGCCACGGCATTGGCCGCGGTCTTGCGCCGCTGAGAAAATGCTGCCCGGATCAGGCGGAACAGCCCGGCTTCGTCCCCGTTGGGCGGGGTAACAGGCGGTGTGGTGTGGACATCCAGCTGGATAACCGCGCTGGTCACTTTGGGGGCAGGGTAAAAGCTGCCCGGCTGCACAGTAAACAGCAGCTTGGGTTTGGCGTAATAAGCCACCGCATAGCTGATTGCCCCCGCCTCACGCGTGCCAGGGGCGGCACACAGGCGCTGTGCAGCCTCTTTCTGCACCATGACGGTAATGTTGCGGATGGGCAGTTTTTCTTCCAATAAGCGCATCAGAATGGGGCTGGTGATGTAATACGGCAGATTTGCGCAGACGGCAACGGGCTTATCACCAAATTCTTCCGCCAGTAGGGTGCGCAGGTCCACTTTCAGCACATCTTCCAGCACCAGCTTAAAGTTCTCGTACTCGGCCATTGTCTCGGCCAGGATCGGCGGCAGGCGCTTGTCCACTTCGATCGAAACTACCTTATCCGCGCGTTTGCACAGCTGTTCTGTCAGCACACCGATGCCGGGGCCGACTTCCAGCGCACCCCAGCCGGGGCCAATGCCGGCGGCTTCCGCAATGCGGGGGCAGATGCCGGGGTTGATGATAAAGTTTTGGCCGAACCCCTTGGAAAGTGCAAAGTCGTGCCGTGCGCACACATCACGAATGGTGGAAAGGTCCGTCAGGTTTGGCATGGGGCTGGCACTCCGTTTCTTCTTATACTGTGTTTAGGGCAATACCGCATAATTCTAAGTGCCGATACGGCGAGCGAGGTGCGGCAG
>OGCM01003021.1_pt1 | contig 13876 bp, 10 predicted proteins | sample 1570151 | NCBI WGS metagenome assembly OGCM01 (sample SAMEA4370582, study PRJEB24528) | human gut metagenome
TGATATTGGCGGTGCGTATGATCTCGGCCGCCTTCTGCTTGGCCTCACGGATGACATTTTCACCCAGACGCTGGGCATTGATCATCGTGGTGCGCAGCGTATCCTCCTCGGCACGGTACTGGTCGATGCGCTGGGCCAGCACGACCAGCTTTTTCTGGAGATCATCGTTCTGGGCGGCCAGCTCATCCATGCTCTGGGCCACCTGCTTGAGATAATCGTCCACATCGTCGCGGCGATAGCCCTGAAACGCTTTTTCAAACGTTACGCGGCGGACATCCTCAGATGAGATCATGACTTTCCTCCTGTATGCGGAGCTTTACGCCCCGTTATTCCCGGCCCGCGGCGTTTCGCGGGCAGATCATGCGCTCAGTATTGATAAAAGGATATAAACAGGCGGTCCTTGCGGCTTTTGCCGCCGATGGCCGCCAGCCTAAAGCGGCCCACACCCCGCACCGTAAAGATATCCTCGGCATAGGCGGTCTCGTGGGCAGCCTTCAGCGGCAGATGGTTGATCTCCACACGGCCCGCAGCAATATATTCTGCCGCGCGGGTGCGGGAGGTATGCAGCATCACGGCCAGCACTGCATCGGCCCGCAGGGACGGCACAGTGGCCTGCTGCAGGGCACGCTCGCGGCTTTCCAAAAGATGGGCGGGCAGCGCGTCGGCACATTCGGTGTGTACGGTGCAATGTCCCGCGCTCGTCAGCTCGGTGCGAATAAACTCCTGCTTATCTGCCAGAACAACAGCGTAAAAGGTATCAGGCTTTTCCGTGTCTGCCAAAAGGTCTCCCACGCAGGCTCGCTCCAGCCCCAGGCCAAGGATCGAGCCGAGATAATCGCGGTGTGTCGGCAGCTTATCGCCGCAGGCGGTAAACTGCAGATACGCGAGCGGCTCCTCCTGCCATGCCTCGGGCGGCTCTATGCAGAGGACTTTTCGCTCCGCGCCGTCAAACCCGCCCCAAAAGCGGATGCAGCTGCACCCGGCCCTGTTGCAGGCGGCCTGCGCCAGACTCTGCTCCCGGTCGGAGAGAAAGCCCGTATAGCGCGGGATACCGCGGCTTTCACAGATACGGCACAGCTCCTCAACGCGGCGCATCAGACGGCGCTCATCATCGTTCTGGGGCGGCACAAAGCCGCGGACTGCCGGGGCTGTGTCGGCTGTATCAGAAGAATACACCGTTATTCTCCAACTCGCCGATCAGGTCACCCATAATATCGACATTGTACGGCGTAATGATGAAGGTGCTGGTCGCCACACGCTTGATCTGGCCGTTGTTGGCGTAGGCCACGCCGGACAAAAAGTCGATCAGGCGGCGGGAGATTTCCTTGCCGGTGGACTCGAGATTCAGCACCACTGTATGCTTGGCGTTGAGCTGATCTGCAATGGCGGAGGCATCCTCAAAGCGTTCCGGCTTGACCAGAACGACCTGCAGCTGGGTCGTTGCATTGATATTCACGACCTTATTGCTGTGCTGCTTGACCTCCTGCTGGGTGTAGCCCTGCGCCGCAGCGCCGCCCTGCCCGCCGGGGAAGATTTCGTCTTCGGTATCGTCCACATAGGATTCTGCTTCGGAATCGATACCGAGTTTACTTTTCAAACTGTCAAACATGGACATGGTCGTAAAACTCCTTTAAAAAATATGCACTGTTCACGGTCAGCACACTGCTACAGCGATATACATTAAATATTATCTTCTTTTTTGGTACTCTTGTCAATACAAAAGCCCGTATTTTCGTTATAATAGTTTGCCATCCTGCAGGTTTGTGCCCTGCACGATGATCTCGTCATACAGCCGTACCTCGTTATCGGTGCCGATCTTGCCGTTATCGGGGATCAGGATATAGCTGTCGTTCTCATACAGGGTCGCGATTCGCAGAAAGCGCTGCAGGTTGCCGTACTTGACATAGACGCCGCGCTGGCCGTCCACGATGTGGAGCGCCTGCTTGTCGATGCGGATGCCCTCGTAGGTCTTGAGGTCGATCTGCACGGTTTCCAGACCGAAGCCCAGAATATCGGCGTTGATGGTCTGGCATTGCAGCACGATTTTGGCAATGCCACCGTCCTTGTCAGTCTGCACCTCCTCAACTGTGGCAGAAAGCGGGGTGTTCTGCTTGCCGGGCACGCTGATCTTCACTGTACCGACATTTTCAAAGCGGGCGGCAGTGTCAAGGTCGCAGACGGCGTAGAATTTCCAGCTGAAGCCTGTTGTGATCTGCCCGGCGCGGTCGGCGTCAGCAGCCGGGAAGCCCTCCTGTAGCATGGTCTGCAGTGCGGCGGGGTCAGCGTCATCCAGCGCCTGCCGGTCGGCCCGGATCGATGGCGAGGCCGCCGTACTGCTGAAATAGCCGTTCGTTGCCGCCGTGATCGTCTGCAGGGTGTCAAGCTGGCTTTTCAGGCCGTCATACTCCTCCTGCAAGGCCGCGATGGTCTGGGTAAAGCCCGCCGTCTGCCCGGTGCTGATCTGCAGCCGGTTCTGAGCCAACAGAAAGTTATCCTCTGCCTCGGAGATACCGCTGTACTGGGCCGTGTCCAGCTTATCCAGCAGGTTGTACAGGGACTGCCTTGTCTGGTTGGTCAGCACAGAGAGCTCGCTGCCTGTTGAGTTCTGGGACTTGGTCAGCAGCGTGATGGTGCGCGCCAACCGGTCAAGCCGTTCGCGCTGAACGCCCTGCTCATCGTTGGTGTAGCACTCTGCAACCACGGTGCCGTTCGTCACGCGCTCACCGTCCTGCACCAGATACCCCAGATTGCCGCTGCCAGCCACATCCACTGAGTCAAACGCGACAACGCCGCTCAGGCGCACGCTCTCGGCCATCGTGTATCGGATGGCCGTCTCGGTCTTGTAGGACTGGCGGAAGATGACAAAGCACTGCACAATGATATAAACCGAGACAAGCGCCAGCGCCAGCAGGCCGACAGCCTGAAAAAATTTCTTGGCCGCCGGGCGGTCCTGCCGTTCTCTCACTGTACACGCTCCTTTCGGTTACTGTTGCAAAAATTCACGCACCAGCGCACAGGCGCGTGCGGTGACATCCTCTTCGTCGAGATACAGCCAGACAGCCTCATTCTGGCGGCGGAACCAGGTCAGCTGCCGTTTGGCATAATTGCGGGTGGCCTGCTTGAGCTTTTCGGTGCAGTCCGCAAGGCTCTGCTCCCCCGCAAAATACGGAAAAAACTCCTTGTAGCCGATGGCCTGTGCCGCTGTGCGGTAGGCCTCGCGGTGTTCATACACCCGGCGGGCCTCGTCCAGCACACCGTTTTCGATCATCGCATCGACCCGCCGGCCGATGCGGTCATACAGCACAGCGCGGTCGCGGCAGGTCAGGCAGAGACAAAGCGAGCGGTACGGCGGCCGGGCTGCGCGGGCATTCACCCGCTCGGCGCTCATCCTGCGGCCGGTGGACTCATACAGCTCAAGCGCCCGGATGACCCGGGGCAGGTTGTTCGGGTGGACAAGCGCTGCATAATCGGGGTCGATTTGCTGCAGCCTTGCATACAGCGCCGCACCGTCTCCCGCATCGGCCTGTGCCTGCAGCCTGGCACGGATGGCGGGATCGGTCTTTTCAGGGGCAAAGCTCATACCGTTCAGCAGGCTGGTAATGTACAGCCCTGTGCCGCCCACCACAAAGGGCAGCCTTCCGCGGCCCGATATTTCACGGATCAGCGGGTCCGCCGCAGCGGTGAAATCCGCCACACTGTAGGCTGTTTCAGGCGGCAGGAAGTCCAGCAGATGATGCGGTATCCCCTGCTGCTCCTCCGGGCTCGGCTTCGCCGTTCCTATGTCCAGCCCTTTGTAGAGCTGCATCGAATCGGCGTTGATGATCTCGCCGTCAAAGGTCTTTGCCAGCGCCACGCTCAGCGCGGTCTTGCCGCTGGCTGTCGGCCCGCCGACAGCGACAACGCGGGGTTCAGACAAGTCGGCCAAACTGCTTTTCCAGCTCCTTCCGGGTGATTTTCAGCACACAGGGCCGCCCATGGGGGCAGAACGGCGGAACCGTTCCGTCCATGATGTGCTGGGCCAGCGCCAGCATCTCGGCAGCGTTGGTGCGGTCCCCCGCCTTGATGGCGGCACGGCAGGCGATGGAATGCAGCACCCACTCGGTCTTTTCCCGCAGGGCATCGCGGCCGCCGTCCGCCAGCTTTGCGGCCAACTCCACAAGCATATCCTCGACATCGTCCACCGCCACATCGGCGGGCACGGCACGGACAACCACGGTCGAACCGCCAAAGTCCTCAGCCTCAATGCCCGCATCGGTCAGCAGATCAAGATTCTGCAGCACAGCCTGCTTTTCTGCAGCGGTCAGGTTGACCTGCACCGGCACAAGCAGCATCTGGGACGGCACATTGCCGTAGTCCCTGGCAAGCTGCTCAAACAAAATACGCTCGTGCGCGGCGTGCTTGTCGATCAGGCAAAGCTCGCCGCCGCGTTCCGTAATGATGTAGGTCTTGAACACCTCGCCGACAAGACGCAGCGGCTCGCTTTGGGGCGGCGGCACCAGTGTTGTCTGCTCAGGGACAGCGGCATCCGGCAGGGCACTCAGGGCGCGGGGTTCGTTTTCTGCGTTTTCTGCATCGTCAAGCTCGGACGGCTGTGCCGGGGCCACCGTTGGAATGGCTGCTGCTTCGGCAGGCGTTTCGTCCGGCATGTCGGGCAGCACATCCAGCACCGTGTCATCAGTCAAGGCGGTGTAGGGCATCGGCTGCGGCACGGGGATGGATGTATCGGCGGTCACAGGCGTCACCGGCGCGGCAGGTGCCAGCGGCTTCTGCGCGGGGCCGGCCTCATAGGCCGGTCGCGGAGACTGTGCCTCCAGAACATCCGGCAGAGGTCTGACGGGCACGGGGGCCGTCAGACCGGCCATTGCGCGATACTCCGCTGCAGAAAGCGTGGTGAAGCCGCCTTTCTTCTGCGGGGCAGCGGTTGGCCGTGCCGACGGCTGCGGAGCCTCCGCAGGCTTTTTTCCCTCAGGCTCGGGGGCCGTGTAGCCCATCGCAAAGCGGCACTCCCCGCTGCCGGGGGTCGCAAGTGCGGCGCGCACGGCGCGGTATACTGCGTCAAAGACATCGCTCTCCCGTGCAAAGCGGATCTCCGTCTTGGCCGGGTGAACATTGACATCCACCATGTCGGGCGGCATTTCCAGCATGAGGACGGCACCGGGGAACTTACCCTGCATCATTGTGCCCTTGTAGGCATTTTCCAGCGCGGCCATGATCGTGCGGTTCTTGACATAGCGGCCATTCACAAAGAAATGCTGTGCCCCGCGGCTGGCGCGGCAGGCACGCGGCGGCGTGACCAGACCGGTGACATGGTACAATTCGCTCCCGCCGTCCACGGCCAGCAGGTCGCGGGCAAACTCACGGCCCAGCACAGCATAGACAGCGCTGCGCAGATCCCCGTCACCGGGGGTCACATACTGCTGCTTGCCGTCCCGCAGGAAGCGGAAGCTGATCTCGGGGTGGGACAGCGCCGTGTGCAGCACTGTATCTGCCACAAAGGTCGCCTCGCTGGCGTCCTTTTTGAGGAATTTCATCCGGGCGGGCGTGTTGTAGAACAGGTCGTTGACCGTGATGGTCGTGCCTACCGGCCGCGCGCCCGGCTCGATGCCCAGCGGCTCGCCGCCCTCAATGCGGTAGCAGCAGGCATATTCATCGGCCTCTGTCTTGGTCAGCACCTCGACCCGGGCCACGCTGGCGATCGAGGCCAGTGCCTCGCCGCGGAAGCCCAGTGTGTGGATATGCCCGAGATCCTCCGCCGTGGCGATCTTGCTGGTGGCATGGCGGATAAACGCCTTGTCGATATATTCTGCCTCAATGCCTGAGCCGTTGTCCACAATCTGCAGCTGCTGGATGCCGCCGCGGACAGCGGACAGCGTGATTTGGGTCGCGCCCGCATCAATGGCATTTTCCAGCAGCTCCTTCGCCACAGAGGCCGGCCGTTCCACGACCTCGCCCGCTGCGATCAGCTCTGCCGTATGCTTGTCCAATACGCGGATCTCCGCCATTGCTTTCACCTGCCTTTAGTCTTTGTCAAGGGTATTTTTCAATTCATACAGGAAGTTCAGCGCCTCCAGCGGGGTCAGCGTCTCGATGTCCACCTTGTGGAGCTTATCGATGACCTCGCTGGGAACGCTCGGGTTATTGTAGGCCTCCACCGTCTCAAAATCCAGCTGCATCGTGCTGCTGTGGCCGGGGGCACTGGCCTCCAGCTGGCGCAGCACTGCATGGGCGCGCCGGGTCACGCTGCCGGGCAGACCGGCCAGCTTTGCAACCTCGATGCCGTAGCTGTCATCAGCAGGCCCTGCCACGATGCGCCGCAGGAAGGTGATGTCCTCGCCCCGCTTTTTGACGGCAATGTTATAGTTCTTTACGCCGGGAATGTCCTGCTCCATGCTGGTCAGCTCATGATAATGGGTAGCGAACAGCGTCTTGCAGCCGATGTTCTCACAGATAAATTCTACCACACTGCGGGCGATGCTCATGCCGTCAAAGGTCGAAGTGCCGCGTCCGATCTCATCAAGAATGACAAGGCTCTCCTTCGTGGCATTTTTCAGGATCTCGGCCACCTCGGTCATCTCGACCATGAAGGTCGACTGCCCGGCAGCCAGATCATCCGATGCACCCACACGGGTAAAAATGGCATCGACAACGCCGATACGGGCGCTGGCAGCAGGCACAAAGCTGCCGATCTGCGCCATCAGCGCGATGAGGGCATTCTGGCGCATGTAGGTGGATTTACCGGCCATATTGGGGCCGGTGATGAGCAGCATCCGGTTTTCTTCCTCATCGAGCAGCGTATCGTTGGGCACAAACAGGCTGCCCTTGAGCATCTGCTCAATCACGGGGTGGCGGCCCTCTCTGATCTCCATGACGCCGCTCTCATCAACGGTGGGCTTGACATAGTTGTTCTGCAGGGCAGCCTCAGCAAAGCCGGCCAGCACATCCAGCTGCGCCACAGCCGATGCCGTGCGCTGGATGCGGATGACCTCAGCCGAGATCGCCGACAGCAGATCGGCAAAAAGCTGATGCTCCAGCACCAGCAGTCGCTCGTTCGCACCCAGGATCTTATTCTCCAGCTCCTTGAGCTCCGGCGTGATGTAGCGCTCCCCCGTTGTCAGGGTCTGCTTGCGGGTAAAGCTGTCCGGCACAGAATCGGTGTAGGAGCGGCTGACCTCGATATAGTAGCCGAACACCTTGTTGAAGCCGATCTTCAGCTTGGGGATGCCGGTCTCCTCGCGGTAGCGGGCCTCGAGATTGGAGAGGTATCCCTTGCCGCCGTGCATGATGTCGCGCAGCTCATCGACCTCGCTGTTGAAGCCCGCGCGGATGGCACCGCCGTCCTTCATATTCGCGGGGGGATCATCGACAAGGGCTGTGCGGATGTTTTGCAGCACGTCCTCCAGCAGATCGATCTGATCAGCCAGCTGCACAAGCAGCGGCGCGCCGCAGGCGGCCGCCTGCGCCTTGACCTGCGGCAGCATGGCGCAGGTGTCACCCAGTGCCTTGACCTCGCGCGGGGTGGCAGAGCCGTACAAAATGCGGGTGGTCAGGCGCTCGATGTCGAACACATGGCCGAGTGCCTCTTTCAAATCAGCGCGGGCCATGTTGGCGGTGTAGAGTGCCTGCACGGCGCAAAGCCGCGCATTGATGGCCTCGGCATCCACCAGCGGCTGCTCGATCCAAGAGCGCAGCAGCCGCTTGCCCATCGAGGTTTCGGTCTTATCCAGCACCCAGAGCAGCGTGCCGCGCTTTTCGCGGCCGCGCATCGTCTCAGTCAGCTCCAGATTGGCGCGGGTCACAGGGGACAGCCGCATATACTGGGCATCGGCATAGTTCTGCACGGTCTTAATGCGCTCAACGCCGTGCTTTTGGGTCTCGTGCAGGTAGTTGAGCAAGGCGGCCACGGCGTAGGGCACGAGGGCGTCCTTTTCGTACCCGAGCGCCGCGCGCCAGTCCGTACCGAACTGGTCCGCCATCGTAGACTCCATGACAGCGTCCTTGAAGCAGGCGTCCTCGCGCAGCTCCACCAGCGCGTGGGTGTGCTGCTTGATGTAGGTCGTCACATCCTTGAAGTCGAGCATCGGCGGGCAGATCAGGATCTCGCTGGGCATGTACCGGCAAAGCTCGGTGATGATCGCGCCGCCGATCTTCTCGGCGTTCAGCTCCGTGGCGTAGGCCTCACCTGTCGATATATCGGCAAAGCAGACGCCCGCGCGCCAGCGTCCACGGGTGCGGCGGCAGTAAATGCTTGCCAGATAGTTGTTTTTATCCTCCGAGAGCATGCTGCTCTCGATGACGGTGCCGGGGGTGACAACGCGGATGATGTCCCGCTTGACAAGCCCCTTCGCCAGCGCCGGATCCTCCATCTGCTCACAGATGGCGACCTTGTAGCCCTTGGCGATCAGACGCGCCATATAAGTCTCATAGGAGTGGAACGGCACGCCGCACATGGGGGCGCGCTCCTCCTTGCCGCAGTTTTTGCCGGTCAGTGTCAGCTCCAATTCGCGCGAGGCTGTCAGCGCGTCATCATAGAACATCTCATAGAAGTCTCCGACGCGGTAAAACAGGATCTCGTTCGGATGCTGTTTTTTGATTTCAAAATACTGCTGCATCATGGGCGATACTGCTTGCTCGGCCATGTTTCACACTCCTGTTGATTCTTATTGGTATGTTGTTCTTGTAGGGGCGGATTCCATATCCGCCCGGAAGGTATGCGGCTGCGTACAGTGCTGCGGGCGCATATAGAATGCGCCCCTACGGCCTCTCTGCCCCGCGCCTCACGCATTAGTGGCAGCCGCCGCAGCTGGCGCAGCTGCCGGTGCAGCCGCCGGTGGGTGCCTTGACACTCATCGGGTCGCCGCCGTTCATGGCCGTGTTGATGATGGCGTCAATATGGCCGACCATCTCCTCGCACTCTTTCTTGGCCGTATTGTAGCGGACCATGCCCTCACTGGCCATGATCTGGCTGTACAGGCTGTTGACGCGCTCGTTCAGCTCGGCCACACGGGCGGCATCGGTCTCGGGCTTGGCGCTCTCGTTGTTCAGGTCCAGACGGGCGAGATTGAATTCGCCGATCATCTGCTGCAGCTCCTCGTCAGCGTCATTCTCGCGGCGGGCAGCGTCCAGCTCCAGATAGCGGGGGTCGGTCTGCAGGGCGGCGGCGGCTTTCTTAAAAAGATCAATGCAATCCATGGTAGATATTCTCCTTAATTATATATAGTAGGTTTGATACCGGGTTACTCGGCAAGCTCGCCGACCAGCAGGGCGGCGCGGGAGCCTGTGATGCGCACCATGGCCCACTGGCCGATGAGCGCCTCGGGGGCTGTGAACTCCACAACAAGGTTATTGTCGAGGCGGCCGTTGACGGTCCCCTCGTTGCGGCCGGCGGCCTCCACCAGCACACGGACGGTCTGCCCCGCCATGGCGGCGGTGGCCGCAAAGGCGAACTCCTCCTGCGTTTTCAGCAGGCGGTCCATACGGGCAGCCTTCTCGGCGTGGGTCGTGGGATCCGGCAGCTTGGCTGCCGGGGTGCCGTTGCGCTTGGAGTAGATAAAGGTGAACAGCTGCATGTAGCCCACCTTGCGGATAAGCTCCAGCGTGGCCTCAAAATCTTCCTCGGTCTCACCGGGGAAGCCGACAATAATGTCGCTGGAGAAGGTTACACCGGGGATCTTTTCCTTCGCGTAGTGGATAAGATCCATGTACTGTGCAACATCATAATGGCGGTTCATCTCCTTGAGCAGCCGGTCCGAGCCGGACTGCACCGGCAGATGAATGTGCTTGCACAGATGCTCCTGCGCGGCGATCGTGTCGATCAGCTTGCGGCTGGCGTCCTTCGGGTGGCTGGTCATAAAGCGGATCTGGTAATCACCGGGGACCGCGCACAGCAGGTTCAAAAGATCGGCAAAGTCGATGGGGTTTTCCAGCCCTTTGCCGTAGCTGTTGACATTCTGGCCCAGCAGGGTGATCTCCTTGTAGCCCTGCGCCACCAGCTGCCTGAACTCCGCCAGAATGGCGGCGGGCTCACGGCTGCGCTCCCGCCCGCGGACATACGGCACGATGCAGTAGGTGCAGAAGTTGTCGCACCCGTACATGATGGGCAGCCACGCGCGGAAACCGGAATCGCGGCGGATGGGCATCTCCTCGACCACGGCGTTGCGCTCGGAGGGCTTTTCCAGATAGCGCTTGCCCTTGCGGATGCGCTCCGCCAGCATGGCGGGCAGACGGTCAATACCGTCCACGCCGAACACCAGATCGACATACGGGTAGCTCTGGCGCAGCTTTTCCACAATATGCTCCTGCTGGGCCATGCAGCCGCAGATGCCGATCATCAGCCGCGGGTTTTCTTCCTTAAGCTTTTTGAGCGCCCCCACATTGCCGAATACGCGCTGCTCGGCATGCTCACGTACGGCGCAGGTATTAAAAAGGATCAGATCAGCCTGCTCGACCGTATCGCACAGGCCGTAGCCCACATCCTGCAAAACGCCCTTGATCTTTTCACCGTCATTGACATTCTGCTGGCAGCCGTAGCTGCGGACATAGGCCAGCGGCGGGGTCTCGTAATAGGATGCCAGCGCTTTGGCAGCGGCATCATTATGGGTATAGGTCAGCTTTTCCAACTAAATTCTCCTTATCCAAAACGCCCGCATACTGTAAAATGGGCGCACCTGTCCAAACATACCATATCAGTATAGCAAATCGCGGCCAAAAGCACAAGCGGAAGAATTTGAATTTTTTGTGCTTTTTGAGCAGAAACTGTCTGCACAGACAGAAATCTTCTCGCCTTCGGGGCAGCGGGGATAGTCCCTTGGCCTTTTTGTGCAAAAACACCCGGCGGGAAGATTGACATTTCCGCCTTTTTGCGCTACAATAACCATATTATGCCGCTGTGGCGGAACTGGCAGACGCAAGGGACTTAAAATCCCTCGGTAGCGATACCGTACCGGTTCGATCCCGGTCAGCGGCATGGAACCAAAGTCCAGGCAGTCCAACGGCTGTCTGGGCTTTTTTGCATCAGAAAGGCGAAGCCATGTCAAAGATTCAATCCTCGCGCAAGACGCAGTTGTTTGTGCTGGGGGCCCTGCTGGGGGCCGCCGTGTTTTTGCTTGTGTACGGTATCGCGCCGCTGGATGTGGCAAACGATGCCTTCTGCCGCGGCGGCTATGTTGAGAAGGATATTCAGCAGCATTATGCCGGTTGGCTTTTTTACCGCGACAGCGCCCTGCGCTGGCCGCTGGGCGTAAGCCCCGCCGTCAACGCCCCCAGCGGCGTGAGTGTGGCCTACACCGACTCTATCCCCCTGCTGGCGGTGCTCTGCCGCCCGCTGGCCGCACTCTGCGGCGGTACCTTTCAGTATTTCGGCTGGTTTACATTTTTCTGCTTTTTGCTGCAGGGCGGCTTTGGTGCGCTGCTCTGCGGCCTGTTTGCAGCAGGGACGGCAGCTCCGCTGGCCGGTGCTCTGCTGTTCGCGGCAAGCCCCATTCTGATCGAGCGTGCGTTCCGCCACACCTCGTTAGGCGCGCAGTGGCTTGTTTTGGCAGCGCTGTACTGCTATTTCTCGCTGCGGCGGCAGGGGCGGTACGCTGCACCGGGGCTGTTTTTCCTTAATGTGATCGCCGTGGGCATCCACCCCTATTTTTTGCCCATGACCTACGCCGTCACGCTGGCGCTGCTGCTGGAATACGCCGTGCAAAAACGGCAATGGCTGCGCCCGGCGCTTTTCCTCGGCGCCAATATGGCCTGTACGGTCTTGCTGGGCTGGGTGCTGGGCTTTTTCTACGGCACCGCCACCAGCGGCGGGCAGGCGCTGTACGGCTATTTTGCCATGAACCTGAACGCATTGTGGAACCCTGTAGGGGTAAACGGCGTTCTCTACAGCCGCCTGCTGCCTGCGCAGAATCAGATCGATGGCAACTATGATGCCTTCGCCTATCTGGGCCTCGGTGTGTTGGCCACCCTGCCGATCACGCTCACGGCGGCGCGGCGGCGCATATTGGCCGCTGTGCGGCGGCACTGGGCGCTCTGCCTTGTCTGCTGTGTGCTGACCGGCTTTGCTGTCAGCAATGTCATCACCGCCAATGGGGCGACACTGGCCGTTCTGCCGCTGCCGCCGTCCCTCATCAAGCTGTTTTCTGTTTTTCGCTCCGGCGGGCGGCTGTTCTGGCCTGTGTACGACCTGCTGACGCTGGCCGCCTTTGCAGGGCTGACACGCCTGCCCCGTGCTGCCGTCTGGGCCGCACTGCTGGCTGCCGTGCAGCTGTGGGACATCAGCCCCGCACTGACTGCACGGCATGACGCAATGATAAGCGCGCAGAAAACGGCAGCCTTCCCGTCGGAGATGGTCAGTGACTTCTGGCAGACTGCCGGACAATACCGGCACATTCTCTCGGTGCAGGGCTTGCAGGCCGACTGCCTGCATCTGGCGCTGTGGGCTGCCGACAACGGCATGACCACCAATGACCCCTTCGCCGCCCGGTATGACGAAAGCGCCCTTGCCTCCCAGCGGCAGACCGCGCTGTATGCCTTGGCCGCCGGCACACCGGAGGGTGATACGCTCTATCTGTTTGCTGATGAGGGGGCTTTTTTGCAGGCCGTGGAGCCTGTGCGGAGCATTGCCTGGTGCGGACAGGTAACCGGGCCGGACGGTGCCGCCTGGTATGTCATTGCACCCGGCCTGCAGGGGCAGACCTTTGATGCCCTCTGCACCCCCTATAATGAAAGCTATCCCCTGCGGCTGGCCGATTACACCGATGCGCTGTGGAACCGCGGTGTGTTGGACGCCACCAAAAAGACTGTCTGCTTTGCCGATTCCCCCTTTGCGCGCGCCCGCTTGACGGGTGCCGCAGCGCTGTGTGCAGACGGGCAGGAATACCCGATACTGGATGTGGATGACCACGATGCCGGCTGGCTGATGGTCACCTTGGATATTGATGACGCCACGATTTTGTGGGATCAGGAGTTGACGACAAAATGAAAGAACTGCATGTAAAATGCCTGCTGCCCGTGCGGATGGACAAATATCTGATGGATCAGTTTCCCGCCCTCAGCATGGGGCGGCTGAACAAGGCCCTGCGGGAGAACAAGATCAAGCTGAACGGCAAAAAGCAGCCCCTCTCCACCCGGGTGCAGAACGGAGACAGCATCAAGCTCTTCCTGACGGATGAGCAGCTGGAGAACCGCCCCACCCCTGCCGCCGTGTTTGTATATGAGGACGATGACATCATTATCGCCAATAAGCCCGCAGGCATTGCGGTAGACGGCCCCGACAGCGACACGCTGGTGCGCCGCGTGCAGGCAAAGCTGGCCGCCGAGGGAAAGCCGACCCATGCTGTGCTGTGCCACCGGCTGGATACCGGCACCAGCGGTCTGGTCCTGTTGGCTAAAAGCAGCGCTGCGGAAGCCTTTCTGACGGCCGCCATCAAGAGCCGCGCCATTGAAAAGCGCTACCTCTGCGTGACGTTTGGCCGCCCGAACCCTCCCGCCGCCCTGCTGCGTGACTACCTTTTGAAGGATGCCGAGCGCGGCATCGTGCGCATCACCGACACGACTGCAGGCGGCGCGAAGGAGGTCATCACCGGCTACGAAACGCTGGCTGTCAGCGGCCGTCTGGCGCTGCTGGAGGTTGAGCTTGTGACCGGCCGCACCCACCAGATCCGCGCCCATCTGGCCCACATCGGCTGCCCGATTCTGGGCGATTCCAAGTATGGAAACAACGCCGCCAACCGGGAGCTGCGGTTCAAATACCAAGCCCTCTGCGCGTGGGAGCTGCGGTTTCCTGTCCAGATCGCCGACCCGCGCTTTGCCCATCTGGCCGGGCGGGTATTTCACGCCGAGAAGCCGTGGTATTACCAGCAGATTCTGGACGGTACGCTGAAGTAAA
>OGCM01003031.1_pt1 | contig 13847 bp, 14 predicted proteins | sample 1570151 | NCBI WGS metagenome assembly OGCM01 (sample SAMEA4370582, study PRJEB24528) | human gut metagenome
TTTTTATGTCCCTTTCTGCCAATTTCCAACTTATGATTAGTCCGATACCGAAACTAATCAGTGCAATTCCTATTGTATTCATTTGTTTTACCTCTCTTTCACTGCCAATATTTATGAGTCCCTGTTTTAGGGAGCCGTTTTCCTCACAGGCACAAGCGAGTTACTCTAAAAAATACTTAAGTATGATACTATATACAGTAAAATGGAGGTCACAAAAATAGTAACTCGTTTCTGCCTGCAAGGTATTTAATTTTTATGACATCTCTCTTGCTAACTTAGCGACAGAGATATATCCTTTATTAAAGCCAAATAGCTCTAATACTGTTTTTCTATTCAATCCGCAGAACGTCGCGACGTTTTTGACGTTCAGCATTTCTTTATTAGGATAAACCTCTTTAATTCTTTCAAGATTATCTCTGTATGACGGTTTTTCAAGTGCCATTTCGTTCACCTCCACTTCTGCAAGAAACTCTTTACTAACATTGCAATCGACACTGGAAACGCTATAGCAGCGAGAGTACCGCAAGCAATCGCTATCATTACTATCATTTTTCTACCTCCATATTTAGTTTTTACTTTGCAAAACCAAAGTATCTTGACAAAAAAAATAGGTTCCTATATCACACATTTCTATATCAATCACTCTGCATATTTTTTTGATTTCATCTTGATGAAATTCGCTTTTATTGTTGAGTTTCTTGCTTAAAGTAGATACATTAAGACCTATTTTTTTCGCTAATGCCTCTAAAGTAAAACCTTTTTCTTTAATTCTACCTAAAAGCTTACTGTAATTATACACCTTAACACCTCCTTACTTTGTGTTTGCAAAGTTATTATAGCACTTTGTTTTTGCAAAGTCAATAGGTTTTGCAAAGTTTTTTTATTTTTTTCAAAAAAAGCATTGCGTTTTTGCAAAGTTTATTGTATAATACTTGTAAGAGAGGTGAAATGAAATGAAATCTACATTTGCTGAACGTTTAAAAGAGGCTTTAAAATATAATGGTATGAGCGCCGCCGAACTATGCAGGCTTACAGACACTCCCGAAAGTGTAATGAGCCAATATAAGTCGGGTAAATATGTAGCAAAACAGAAACGATTAGATGCTTATGCAAATATTCTAAACGTTTCTATACCTTGGCTAATGGGGGAAGATGTTCCTATGAAAGATGTTTCACTATTGCCAGAAGGAGCAATCCCTTATAATCCTGTAATGCACAGAATACCTATCTTAGGAGATATTGCGGCAGGATTACCGATATTTTCGGAAGAAAATTATGAGGGATATACTTATACAGAATTAAATCATGGTGGTAAATATTTTGCTTTAAAAGTAAAGGGCGATAGTATGACCGCCGCAAACATTCCCGACGGAAGTCTTGTAACTGTTCGCGTACAACCAACAGTTGAAAACGGCGAAATTGCCGCTGTTCGCATTAATCATGACACTTTTACGATAAAGCGCTTTAAGCAAGAGAAAAATATTGTTATGCTTATGCCTCAATCTTATAACTCCGAACATCAAACACAAATTTATGACTTAAAGCAAGACAGTGTTGAAATAGTAGGAAAAGTAGTTGAATGTAAAGTCGGATTTTAGACTGTCTTAAAAATTCAAATAATAAAAGTCACCTTAAAGGAGGAATAGAAATGCCTACACAGAAAATAATAGCACAGGCAAAAGGACCTGTTTATATAAAAATTAAATCATCTGATGTTATAAAAAGTATTAGAAGTGGGAATTTGTGGTTTACGAGTTTGAAGTATTATAGAGATTTATATGAAAATTCAGAAGATGATACCATCGGTGATAAATATGAGGGAAAACTTATTGTGAATGATTTTGAATTTATATCTTCCGAAATGCCGAAATATAATACTAATGGTATCGTAAAGCAACACGCCTTTTCAACTGTTAATCAAAATGATTATGTGTTTTGTTTATTTTCCGTACACGGAGGACAACAAAATATTAACGAGTTTATCTTCAATGATGAACAGAGAGAAAAATTATTAAATTTTGGCGATACCGCCTTAATTTTTAAAGATTTTGGCAAATTTTCCGCAAAGGTTAAGTTAGCAGTTCAAGAAAAGAACTATATCTTATCACAAAATGAAGTTAACTATTACGATCCCACTAAAAATGATAATAGGACAATAGATTTACTAAAGAAGGGTATGAGTAATATTGTATTTCACAAAACTAATAAGTATGAATATCAGCAAGAATATAGATTTACCATTCCATTTGAGGGGAAATATTCGGATGACAAGAAATTTTTAACTGATATAAATATCGGAGATATTTCAGATATTACAGAGGTTGTTCCTACTGAACAACTTTTAAGGGCTATAATAAAAAAAATCAGAATAAAAAAAATTCTCCGACCGCTACCAACAGTCGGAGAATAAGATATAGAGTGTATTGCATATGATACACATATTCGCAAAATTATTGTATCATATACACTCTGTTTTTGCAATACCTAATTTTTTAAAAGGAGTGTATTAAAATGAAAAAGAGAAAAGACGGAAGATACTTAAAAGTCGTCACAATCAACGGTAAGAGATTATATTTTTACAGTAGCAAAACTACGGAGCAACAAGCTGAACGTGATATTAATCGTCAAATTCTTGCTTACACCCAACAAGAAGAAAGAGGTAAACTGTTTAGTGAAGTTTCAGAAGAATGGGAAGAAGAACATTTTCCTAAGATAGAGTATAATACCGCAAAAAGATATAAAATTTTACTTAGTCACGCAATAGAAGAATTTGATGATAGATATATCAAAGAAATACAGCCTATCGATATTGAGCAATATTTAGACTATTATGTAACAAGAGATTACGCAACAAAAACCATAAAAGACCAATTATCTATAGTCCGATTAGTTTTTAAATACGCCTATATAAAAGGCTATGTTGAAAATGACCCTACAAGATATATTAGTCCTCCAAAAGGCAAGTCAGCTATCAAACGACAACCTCTTACAGAAGAAGAAACCGAAGCAGTGAAAAATAGTCTAAATTGTTCTTTTGGTTTGTTCCCATATTTTTTGTTATACACCGGATTAAGAAAGGGCGAAGCTCTTGCTTTACAGTTTAAAGATATTGATTTCGATAATAAAGAAATTAATGTTTATAAATCTGTATATCATAAAAGCAACGTCCCTCATATTAAAGGTACTAAAACAGAAAACGGCACTCGCAAAGTGGTTTTGCTTGATGTATTAGCAGATAAACTTCCTAAAGGAAAAGATGAAAATTTTATATTTTCGATTGACGGTACAAAGCCACTCGGTTATTCAGCTTTTCAACGCCGTTGGGATAAATATAAAAAAGAAACAGGACTTGATATAACAGCTCATCAGTTGCGTCATACTTACGCAACAATACTTTTTGAAGCAGGGATAGACGTAAAAGATGCTCAACATTTATTAGGGCATAGCGACATTTCGGTTACAAGAAATATTTATACACATATTCGTACAAATCACTTTAAAGAAACCGTAGAAAAATTAAATACATTTATGAATTAGTCAAGCATTAGTCAGATATGTTCAGAAACCGCATATTCATTAAATATTTAAGGGGTTCGAATCCCTCCGGGCGTACCATAAGTTACAATATCCGAACCTCGGTTCGGATATTTTTTTGTTTTTCTATAAAAAACAATATTTTTTGCAAAAAAGTATTGACAAAATAATTTTAATGTGCTATCATATTATTTGTCGTCAGACATTAAAACTAAATATGCGTGATTAGCTCAGTTGGTAGAGCACCTGACTCTTAATCAGGGTGTCCAGGGTTCGAACCCCTGATCGCGTACCACAAGTTGTAATATCCGAACTTTAGTTCGGATATTTTTTTGTACAAAAACAAAATATAGCCTCTTAGAACTATATTTATACAGAACTATATTGAGTTCATTAAACGAGATTTTAATACAATGTCAGTCTTCTTCTATTATTTGCATACTATTAATAACATTTTTATATTCTTTTGCAACTTCCCCAAATTGCTTATCAATCAAAATTTTATCACAATCTTCTCCGTTATGATTAATGTTATAAAGGGTTTCCGTAAGAGCCGAACTTGCCTTATAAAGTTTTCCGAAATCAAGACTTACTGACGAGCCTTTCAGAGTATGCGCACAAAGATACGCTTTTTCATACAATTCTTCATTCAAAGCCTTTTTCAATTCATTAAAAGCGGTATCGTTTTTGAAACACTGTACAAAGCGGACAACATATTTTTCATCAATGAGTCTTCTTTTGACTACTTCAAAATCACCGCCGACTTTATCATAAAAAACTTTCAGTCTCTTGGTCGTTCCTGCAATATTACCTCTGTATTCAATATAATTATAGTATTCTTTTTTAATTTCATTCAAATTTCGAGTTCTTATCGGCACAACATCGCCCGATTTCATTGTAAAATCATTCTCAACACTCTCTATCTTGTTCATATTAACAAGATAACTCTGATGACATCTCAAAAATGCTCTATGATTTATTTCTTCCTCAATATCATTAAGTTTCTTATATATTGTGTACTCGTTTCCGTCTGTGCGATGAAGAATACATTTTGAATTACTGCTCTCAATATATTCAATCTCACTGTACAACACTTGAATTACGGAATTGCGTTTTTTTATTTGGTATGTATGCATATTTTCATAATTGCTCAGCACTCTGTCAAGTACCATGCTGATTTTATCTATATCGTGCGGCTTAACCAAATAACCGCTCGCCTCAACGTCATAACTTTTAACCGCATATTTTGACGTTGTGGTAAGAAATATAATCTTACCTTTATAATTCATATTTCTAAGTTTTTCCGCAACTTGTATTCCGTTTAACTTGTCCATATACATATCAAGAAATATTATATCATAATACTCCCCATCTTCTATCGAATAAATTAAATTAACGCCGTTTTCATAGCTATCAATATTGTATTCAATAAATCTATCTGAGAAATAGATACTTAGTTGCTGACGGATTATTTCCCTATCACTTAGATTGTCATCACAAACTGCAATATCCACTTTTTGTGTTCACCTCACAAGGAATTATTCTATCATAATTATACCACAAATATGTATTTTTTGTCAAATTCATCGTAAACACCTTCATTTTCAATATATTCATATTTCTACGCTTATTTATGCTATAATTTTATCATACAAAAGGATAAAAGGAGAAGTATAAAATGGTAAACTACGGAGTGATTGAAGAAAAAATGTGTGATTCATGTATGGGGGAATACATCACCTATGGTATAGGTGCTTATACTACACAGGCTCACGAACTAATAACTTTTGTTTCGGATGTTTTTCCATGTAAGGATGACGCCGAAAAATTTGTGAATGTTTGTAATAAAAACGAACTTTCATTACATCATTTAAGAGATGTTATCGAAGATTTCATTTGAAATAAAAAAGCACTGAATAAATTAAACTTTGTTCGGTGCTTTTTTATTGCAATTCACTTTGAAAGGTGCTATACTTGATATGCAAAAAATATACAAAGGAGCATATGTATGAGTAAAGCACCTTCGGATAATCAGTATTTCGGTACTGAAAAAACAATGAAAATTTTATTTAAGCTTGCGCCGCCCGTTATGCTGGCACAGCTTATTCAATCTTTATATAATATAGTAGACAGTTTTTTCATCGGTAAATTCTCAGGATACGCACTGACGGCACTTTCTGTAATATACCCTATGCAACTTTTGATATGTGCCGTTGCAGTCGGAACAGGTGTTGGCGTCAATACCGTTATGGCACGGTTTTACGGTCAAAAGCGAACTTCCAAAGCGATTAACACCGCCGGAATAGGAACTGTTATGGCTGTTGTGAGCTGGTTCATATTCGCTTTAATTTCATTTTTCATCATAAAACCGTATGCCTTAATCTCGGCAGAATCTGAAATTGTACATGAGTATACTATTACATACGGTAGAATAATCGGAATTTTCAGCTTGGGAATATTCCTTGAAAGCACTTGGACAAAGATTTTGCAGTCACAAGGAGATATGAAAACACCTATGATTGCTCAGATTGTCGGTGCATTGACAAATATCGTACTCGACCCTATTTTAATTTTCGGAATGTTCGGAATTAAACCGATGGGTGTCGCAGGTGCGGCTATTGCAACTGTCATAGGTCAGTCGCTCGCCGCCGCCATAACAGGTATTAAAGGATTTTATAAGCCGCCGAAATTAAATATATTTTTGCCGTATGTAAAACAAATATATGCAGCAGGACTGCCGAATATTATTATGCAAGCATTGTGGACTGTATATATTCTCGGACTGAACGTACTTCTTGCGTCATTCTCTGATGCATCCGTAACCGTGCTCGGTATTTATTATAAACTTCAAAGTTTCTTCTTTATTCCGCTTAATGCTCTCGGCGTCTGCATAGTGCCTGTATTGAGCTTTAATTATGCGATAAACAGAAAAGACAGATGTAAACGCGTGTTTTGGGAAACTGTTGCCGTATCTGCCGCATTTATGCTTTTAGGCGTGGCGATATTTGTGCTTTTGCCAAAACAGTCAATTGGAATATTCTCAAATGATACAGAAGTTTTGAATATAGGTAATGTGGCTTTCCGAATAATCGGAGCAAGCTTTGTACCCGCCGCACTCTCGCTTACATTCCCTATTTTGTTTCAGGCTATCGGAAAAGGTAAGGAAAGTATTTTTATAACAGTGCTAAGACAAGTTGTACTTCTTGTTCCTCTTGCTTGGGTATTTTCGTTCGCAGGACTTAATTATGTATGGCTCACTTTTCCGGTTACAGAAATTATAACTTGCAGTGTCAGTATGATTTTTTATAAAAAAGTTTTTCATAAAAATGCGTAATTTTTGACTGTCGATTAAAAAAATCGACAGTTTTTTGTTATGAAAACGGCTTAAAACCTATGGTTTTGAAAGTTCACTAAAAAAAGTTTAATTTTTTTCAAAAAAAGTGTTGACAAAAGGTATATGTTCTGCTATAATAATTTTTGTCAGTTGAGCTGATGAACAAACATCTGGAGAGATGTCTGAGTGGTTGAAAGAGCCGGTCTTGAAAACCGGTGACGGTTCCGCCGTCCGTGGGTTCGAATCCCACTCTCTCCTCCATTTAAAATTTTATATTTTGTACTGCATACAAAGCTAATTGCTATTTAGAACGGCAGCAATTTTAACTTGTTGTATGCTTTTCTTTTATGGAGAAGTACTCAAGAGGCCGAAGAGGCGCCCCTGCTAAGGGTGTAGGTCGGGAAACTGGCGCGAGGGTTCAAATCCCTCCTTCTCCGCCAACAATTCCCACAGTTTTGGGACACAGAAACACTATAAACCATGAGGTTTGTAGTGTTTTTTTGTATTATTTTTTATGCAACAGTTCACTATTTTTTTACAACTTAATTTTATATTATTTTAATTTATATTAATCTATACTACCCTATCCGAATTTACCTGTTATATAAATATATATTCTTACCTTGATAGCTATCTTATACTTATGGAGGTAAAAATGGACAAACATACAGAAAAAGTCAATGACATTGAGATTTGTACCGTTCCGAAAGGTGTGCTACAATACACTCATGGGGTGATGGAAATGAGCGAATACGACAAAAATTTATTCCACAAGGTGTACAGAGAAATCAGTGAACAGCTTGGAATTGAAACAGCTTTAACCATTCATCAAATGTTCAAAGGTACACAGGTAAACTTCCCTGTGCGATTTTTTGATACACAATGTGTAAAGGAGATGATAATTAAAGAGTATGACGGTACTAATGTCAAAACATTAGCGAAAAAATATGATTATTCCGAAAAATCAGTCAGACGAATAATCAAAGAAAGTACGAAAAAGAAATAAAGGAGGTATTTCTAAATGGATAAACCATCAAAAACAAGAGGTATAATAACACTTTTAGTTGCAATAGTAGCAATTATCGTAATGATTGCGGTAAACGGTTTATTAGGGTTAATTTTGTATTTATTTGCCGCTGCAATCTCATTCTTATCTATTGATAAAGGAAACAGAAATACAGTATCTGCACTAATAAACTACATAAAAAATACTGTATGCAATACTCACAAAGAAACATTGCTTTCAAATGATATATTTGCAATTATTATAGCACTATTCCCTGTTATACTATTAATCAGCTGTTTTATGATATTCTACATAGACCCATTAAGAGCGGCTGAAAATGCTTTAAATGATGCATTTGACGAATTAGACAGCCTATTTTAAAACCGGCACACTATAAAAATATAATTAGGAGATGTAACTTATGATAAAAATTAATAATTTCTTTGACAATTCCAATATAAAGTGCATTGCTGAAGGCGGTGTATTCTCAATTTATGAACACCAACATGATTTAAGCGTTGATAGCAATACTGCAATGAATTCTTATTTTATGGAGCAGATGAATGTAAAGAAACGTCAAGTACTGTGTAAACTTGATAATAGTACAGTCAAATTACAAGCAGGAGCAATGCAATGGATAACAGGCGATGTTGAAATGGATTCAGGTGTATCAGGTGCTAAAGACTTTTTCGGTAAATTGGTAAAAGGTGCCGTAACAGGTGAATCAGCCGTTAAACCGCTTTACACAGGTACAGGTTGTGTTATGTTAGAGCCGACTTATAATTTCCTTCTTATTGAAGATGTTGCTTCTTGGGGAAAAGGTATTGTATTAGATGACGGCTTATTCCTTGCTTGTGAAGGTAATATACAAGAGTCAATTAATAAAAGAAGTGATGTTGCCACAGCATTATTATCAGGAGAAGGTATTTTCAACCTTACACTTTCGGGTAACGGTTTTTGTGTGCTTGAATCACCTGTTCCGAGAGAAGAATTAGTTGAATTTGAATTAGATAATGATGTCTTAAAAATAGACGGTAATATGGCAATAGCATGGTCATCATCATTGCAATTTACAACAGAAAATGCAAGCAAGTCCATAGTCGGCTCTACTCTTTCAGGTGAAGGTGTAGTAAATGTCTATCGTGGTACAGGTAAAGTTCTTGTTGCTCCAACCATGAACGGTACAGTTAATCCATCATCAAACGGTCCTGAACAAACAACTGCAAATTCAGGTTCTGACAGTTTAGTTGGCAGTATCGTCGGCGGAATACTAAAATAAATCATTTTTATCAATTTTAAAAGTAATACAGCCAAACCTATGGCAGTATTCTCTATTTTATAGAAGGAATTTGATACTCGCCAAAACGTATAAACCGTATAAATACTTGAATATCAAGTATTTATACGGTTTATATTAGTATTACAATAAATTCGGTATACTTATTTTAGAAGAACCTTTAGATAGCGGGGTTTTTATAGTGAACCCTGCTCTGTTAGGAGACCAGTTATTCTTTTTATTGTATATTTATCTATATATGATATTTTTAGGAATTTCTTTATTCAAATTATACTCTTTCGTAATCAATACTCTTGATAGATGATATGCTGACTTACAATCATTACACCATATTTCACCATATCCGACTCCTCCGACATTTCCTACAAAAGTATAATCTGTATTATTACTGCCGCAATGAGGGCATTTTCCGCTTGTTTTTGTTATTGCTATGCTTTCTAAGTTTTTAATCCATTTCATGTCACAACACCCCCATAATATATAACACCATAATTTTATTATATCACATTTTTATTTTTTTCAACTGTAAATTTGCTTTACAAATATAATCATATTGTTTATAATAGTATTATAAACAATACACAAAACACAGGAGCATATAATGAACAAAATTGAATTTAAGCAATTCTTACAAAATACAAAAGACAATATACAAGAAAAACTCAATCAGAAAAAAATCGGTACAAAAATATCAGTGAGTTTAAAAAGTAAAAAAACACGCAAAAATCTAATAATCTATGCATTTTTAACATTATTCTGCATAGCATTTCTGTTACTTCTGTCTGCGTCCACAAGTCCGCTATACAAGGACTTATGCGACGGTGATTCAAGCATTTTCATATTCTTCGGAAAAGCGATAACGCTCGGCAAGGACGCATACAGAGATTATTTTGACCACAAAGGTCCGATTTTGTTTTACATAAATGCATTGGGATATTTCCTGACAAAATCAAAAGTAGGCATATTCATACTACAATGTATATCCCTTTCAATATCTTCGATATTTATGTACAAAACGGCACGTTTTTTCACAAAACCGATACGCTCGGTAATTTGCGTTATAATCACCATTCTTGCATTCGGTGCGACAATCAGCGACGGCAACTTAACGGAAGAATACTGTATTCTCTACTGTATGATAGCGATTTACACCGCATTAAAATTCATCACAAAGCACCCAAAAGCACCTCACCCTCGCAAAAATATGGTTATTTACGGAATATGTTTTGGAATTTGTGCATTTATCCGCGTAAACAACGGACTGATTATCTGCGGTATTGTATTCGTTACGATTATGACCGACTTTATAAACGAGCATATCAAAGAAATATTTAAAAATATACTGTATTTTATAGTCGGTGTATTGATAGTGGCAGTGCCTGTATGCCTTTTCTTCCTTATTAAAGGGACGCTGTCGGATATGTTGTTTTCTACTTTCGTATTCAACTTTCTATACGCGTCGGAAGGCTCATCAGAAAAGACATCATCAGCCATATTACTGCTTCTGCGATGGGTTGCACCTGTCTTGATGATGATATTCATATCGTCATTTTTCGCAAAACGACTTGGTCCAAAGGTTGCGTCATTTATCACAACAATATCCATATTCGCACTGATACCTATATTACTCGGTTTCAGTTACACGCATTATTACACAACGCTTATACCTTTAATACCGATTTATTGCGCTGTATTCTTCTATATTACATCAAATAAAATAAACATTCTTGCAGTAATACTTTGCGTAATAATGGCATTTCCGTTGGCAAATTACTTTGTTCAATCAGAGTCAAATATAGTGCATTACTCAAAGAAGTTGTATTCGCAAAGTCACCCTGCCAAAACAAGCGACGTATATTCGGATATTTATTACAGTGCAAAACAGCTTAGCTCGCAAATTCCCGATGAAGACAAAGACAGCGTATACTGCTACGACATTTCGGCAACTTGGCTTTTGCAAGCCGACATTATGCCTTGCTTTAAGATATTTATTCTTCAGGAATGGTGGTCGGAAATGTATCCCGAGTTCGGTCGTCAAATTAATCAAATGATGCTTGAAAAACAACCTAAGTGGGTAGTTATACACAATATCGACATTGTAAACAGTAAGCAGTTTATGAATATAATCAACAATAATTACGAGCTTATCGATGAATACAGTTATGACCGATTATACAAATTGAAAACTCAATAAAAAATAGCTGTTGCAATTAGCAACAGCTATTTTCATGTTTATCTTTGTCATAGACAATGCAAAATGATTCTGTAGGATTTTTCACAGTCTTTTTAGCTTTCAAAGCTTTATCCAGCCCCACTCCCACAACTTCATTTGTTTTAAGCACATAAATTCCTGTTTTAACAATAATATGCGCGCCGGGATATTTTTCATTAATCATTTTACTGAATTGTTTATTTAACGCATCTATCTTATCAAAGCTTTCTAAATTTTTAAATCTGAACGCACTGAAAAAAATATCCGCACCGTCAATGTGAGTTATAATATTATAATCATTATCACTTGGCAAAATACAGTTTACAAACTCTGTAAAAACCTTATCTCCCTCAATCTGACCGAACCGTTCGTTGAAATCAAGCATTCCCGAAAAATCGGTATGTAACAGAGCAACTTGTTCGTCTTTTTCCTCTGCAAATTTTCTCAGTCTGCCTATCTGTTCATAAAACTTTGCAATAGTATAACAACTTGTTTTGCGGTCATAATCAATTATTTTTCTAAGTTTTTTCTCATTTTCCGTTTCCTTATCGCTTTGAGAAATGTACATCGTCATAAGCTTAGTCGCCATATTCAATTCAACGCATTCTTCTATCTGCCAAGGATTTTCATATCCGAATCTCGTACAAACAAACATAAAGAACGAATCTCCTGTTGTAATATTTGCATTATAGACCACTTCACCATTCTTTTTATTCTTTTCAAATTCACGTTGAAACTTTAACGAAAATCCGTTTATTTTTTCATTTGAAAGAATAAATACAGGATATTTTTCAAAGAATTCTTTGAAATGCTCAATGTCAGAATGAGCATAATATCCTCTTTTTCCCGCATTATTCTGAAATTTTGGATCACTGCACCATTCATAGCTTATTGTGATTAAATCTTCCTTGGTATTGACCTTCATTATCTGAAACCAGTCAATATCGAACTTTTCAGCCACATACCGAATAATCTTATACATTGCGTCATCGCTGTTTTTCGCACTTGAAGAAAGTTCAAGGAACACTTTCATCATATCGCGTGTCTTAAATAATTCCGTACTGTTTTCGGCGTCCTCAACTTCATAATCAATCGCATGGCTTGAATTGTCGTACACAATATTTTCATTGTATATCTCCCAGTGAGCCTTGCCATTCTTTTTTGTACTGTACAGTGCTTTATCTGCTTTTGAGAACAACGCTTTATAATCAGGCACTTCTTCAAATATTCTGCCGTCTGCCACTCCGACACTGCACGTTATTCTCTTATCGTCTGAAATATTAATCTTACATACATTGTCAACAACTCTGTCGGCATTCTCTGCTATTCTGCTACTTTTCAAAAGCACGAAAAATTCATCACCGCCGTATCTTCCGACAATAGCATCGTCATCGGTTGCCTTGTTCAGCATTTCCGCAACCATGGCAATAACGGTATCACCGTATAAATGTCCGTATGTGTCATTTATATTTTTAAAATCATCAATATCAATAACAAACAGTGCGTAATCTCTGCTTTCGGGATTGGATTTTATATACTCATTAATCCTCTCGACGCCTGCATTTCTGTTATAGACATGAAGTACCGGGTCAATCTCGATTTTTTCTTTTAATTCTTTTTCATGATGTTTTTCGTCCTCGATATTCGTTATTGTTCCGAAAATTCTTTTAAGATTACCCTTTTCATCATGTTCAAAATTTCTGAAAACGCGGTGCCATTCATAATTCTTATCGCCAGGCAACTTCATTCTGACGCTTATATTTTCTACTTTTTCATTGAATATGTTTTCTTTAAGATAAGCGTAATCTCTTTTATCCGCAAGCTCATAAACAGCATCTTCCGTATTATTGGGGACAGACAGTTTTTTCAGTTCGCTTTGACCTTTTACCGGAATATATAAAGTCATATTATCGTCCGCTACGTTATGTTCAAAAACAATGTTTTTTGAACTTTTAAGAGCAAATGTAAAACATCTTCTCTCATCTTTCATCCTGACAAGATTCGTATGCTGTTCCGTAACGTCCATAAGAATACCGAGAATATCATTTTCATTATATTTAGTCAAACGCATACAAATATAACGTATCGTTCCGTCCGAAACAATACATTTGTATACCACTTCATTTTTATCTTTCAAATCAGCTATAATATTTTTGTCTTCTTCACAAATATTAAGACTTTCAAAATTTCCGTTCGCATAAGTCGAATAATAGTAATCATTCGCCGAAATAATTTTAAGCGTACTGTCATTTTGAAACGCAACAACACCACACGGCATTATATTATAGCTATCGTCCTCAAAATATTTTTTCAACATTACAACTGCCTCAACCTTTTTATAAATTATCGGTATAAATATTCTATCACAAAAAATGTATCAAGTAAATATTTTTCGACACATTTTATTATCTTGAATTTACAATATAAGTGCAACAAGTAAAAAAATAATGACTCAAAGGGAAAA
>OGCM01003055.1_pt1 | contig 13745 bp, 13 predicted proteins | sample 1570151 | NCBI WGS metagenome assembly OGCM01 (sample SAMEA4370582, study PRJEB24528) | human gut metagenome
ATAAGTCCCGCCATAATCGCAATCGCCGTGTCAAAAATCTCCACATTTCTTGTAGAATCCTCAATCGCTACGTCTCTCTTCATATAAGAACCAAATGTCACCAGAATACCCATTGCAATGGAAAGGGAATAAAACATCTGTCCCATTGCAGCAACCACTGTCATCCACGAAAAATTATCCATGTTCGGAATCAGAAAATATTTTACACCGGCCATAGCTCCCGGTCTTGTTACCGAATAAACAGCAATAATTACAGATAATACCACCAGTATCGGCATCATAAACTTGGATACACGCTCCACACCGTTACGAACACCGGCATAAATAATAGCTACCGTAAATAATGAAAACAGAATAAAGCAGATCTCTGTAGATACTCCATCTGATATAAATGCTGAAAAATATCCGTCAGATGCGAGATCTGTACCCTGTCCTATCACATAACCTGCCAGATACTTAATAACCCATCCTCCGATCACCGAATAATACGGTACAATCAAAATCGGAATAACAGCATTGATCCAGCCTCCGAACTTCATCCAACCCACCTTACCAAACGACTGATACGCTCCTACCGGACTCTTCTTTGTCATACGACCGATCGTTGTCTCTGCCACGATCATCGTATATCCAAATGTCAGTGCCAGTATAATATACACCAACAAAAAAATTCCTCCGCCATACTTTGCTGCCAGATATGGAAATCTCCAGATATTTCCTAATCCTACGGAAGCTCCCGCTGCCGACAGTACGAATCCTAGCTTACCGGAAAACGTACTTCTCTTTTCACCATGCTTTTCCATAGTCTCTCCTCTCGATTCATTTTACCCTTTTTTGATACTTTAACAATTATTGTACCACAAGAGCAGCTATTGCCTCAATAACTTTCTGAAATTCCAGAGGTTTTGCCAGATGCATATTCATACCCGCTGCCAGGCTTTGTGCAATATCATCATCAAACGTACCTGACTCACAACTTTCATAGATATCTGCTACTTCTTTTCCATTCCATGCCTCAGTCACAACAGCACCCTGTTCAGTCATCATATTTTCTCTGGATATATTACCAGTATAGTTCATACACCACTCCGCCCACTCGAATCTGCGGTAGGTTTTTGTCCTCTTCATCTGTTACTCCCTCATAATACAAAAGGAAGCAATTCAACAAATATTGTTCAAATTGCTTCCTCATTATTCGAAAATATTGTCTATCAATATTTTGTCATATATAACAAAATACGTCAAGTTTTATGACTACCTTTTTCCTATTCCTGTACAAATTCGATAACGCCTTTGCCAAGTCTGGAAATACGTGCCAGGGAATATACATGCACACCCTGTGCTTCCAGCTTCTCACGTCCTGGCTGGAAAGACTTCTCAATCAGTGCACCCACACCTGCTGTCGTGGCATGTGCTTTTCTCAGCAGTCTCAGTGCACCTGTTGCAGCCTCACCATTGGCAAGAAAATCATCAATGATCAGGACATGATCCGCTTCACTGATCTGATGGCTGGAAAGAGTCAATTCATAACTGGTTCCTTTGGTAAATGAGCTTACCAGTGTCTGATACAGATCATCATTCAACACCTTCGATGGCTGCTTTTTCAGAATAACCATCGGCACATTCATCTCATATGCTGTCATAAGTGCCGGTGCAATACCAGAACTTTCAATCGTCACGATCTTAGTAATCCCCTGATCCTTGAAATGCTCCGCAAACTCCTTGCCAATCTCATGCATCAGTTTAGGATCTACCTTATGATTGATAAAACTGTCTACTTTTAATACGTTTTCATTCAATGCCCGGCCTTCCACCAGAATCTTCTCTTCCAGTACCTTCAACTCTTTCACCTCATATATATTTACTTTAATTTTAAAAATTAACTTATCCAATCTGTCCCAGATCTTTGACCACTTCTCCTGCTATGATCAATCCTGCAACTGCCGGCACAAATGCTACACTTCCCGGAATATCTCTCCGTTCCGTACACTTATGCTTGGCTCCCGGTGGACAAACGCAGTTCGTACGGCAGCTGATCGACATATCTTCCTTCGGTCTCGTAGGCTGTTCTTCTGAGTATACTACCTTCAGCTTCTTCACTCCGCGCTTCTTAAGCTCCCTCCGCATAACCTTCGCTAATGGACATACCTTAGTCTTATAAATATCTGCCACTTTGAACTGACTTGCATCCAGCTTATTCCCAGCTCCCATACTGCTGATGATCGGCACATTGCACTCCTTTGCTTTCATCACAAGGGAAATCTTCGCTGTCACAGTATCTACCGCATCTACGATATAATCATATTCCTCAAATGGAAATTCATCTGCATTCTCCGGAAGAAAAAAGCAATTATGAATCTCAACCTTCGCCTTAGGATTAATATCCAGAATACGTTCCTTCATAACTTCCGTCTTATACCTGCCAACGGTCTTCCTCGTAGCTATGATCTGGCGGTTCAGATTCGTCAAACACACTTTATCATCATCAACCAGATCCAGCGCGCCCACACCGCTTCTTGCCAGTGCCTCACATACATAACCACCCACACCGCCAATACCAAAGACTGCAACCCTGGCTCCTTCAAGCCGCTGCATCGCCTCTTTTCCCAGCAATAATTCTGTTCTCGAAAACTGTGTAAGCATCTATATTAAACTCCTGTAAATCGTCTCTAAATAATCTACTAATAACCTATATTATGTATTCTTTCCTTACATTTGTCAATACTCCAGAAACCACCAGAAATATTTTTTGTGGGGGTTGACAAGGATTGTATACATGTTTATAATAGACCACGATAATTGAATATCAAGCCAATCGAAGATTGCAGGAAAGCAGGCATTATGCCCGCCGAAGGAATAATACTCTCAGGTGTCTCATTTAGAGACGAGACTGTAATTGGATGGCCCTCTGGAGAATCCCTTAAGTGGGTGCCGAAGGTGAAAGCAGGACATAGTTCCCGCGAATCTCTCAGGCAAAAGGACAGTGTGACTAGTATATTAAAACAACCTTGTTGTTTTTATTATTTTGATATACCAAGATCTCGTGGATTCTCCCCGGGATTTTTTTGTTTCACAAATTGAAATCCCGGGGAGACATCTGAGACATCTATTTGAATCTTTTTCATCTATCCCAATCTATCCATTTTTCAGTCGGAGCTTTTCCCATATCTTCTATGGCTTAATAATTTTGAGAGGAATCGAGGAAAAAAACATGGAATTCATTGCAAAAATCGTTGATCTGGTCAACACATTTCTCTGGGACTACGCACTGTTGGCGCTGCTCCTTGGCGCAGGTATCATTTTTACCTTCCGCCTGAAGTTCATTCAGGTACGTAAGTTTGGCGAAGGTATGCGTTCACTGTTCGGTAATTTTTCGCTGCACGGTGGAAAAAGCGAAGAAGGTCTCAGTTCTTTTCAGGCACTGACTACTGCCATTGCTGCTCAGGTCGGTACCGGTAATATTGCCGGAGCCGCTACCGCTATTGCATCCGGTGGACCCGGTTCCATTTTCTGGATGTGGGTCAGCGCGTTTTTCGGTATGGCTACGATTTATGCTGAAGCAGTTATGGCTCAGCACACCCGTAAAGTAGAAAACGGTACCGTAATCGGCGGTCCTGTATATTACATCAAATACATATTCAAAGGCGGATTTGGGAAGTTCCTTGCCGGTTTCTTCTCTGTAGCCATCATCCTTGCACTGGGATTCATGGGTAATATGGTACAGTCCAACTCTATCGTAGTTGCATTTAACAATGCATTCCACGTACCGACTATCGCTGTTGGTATCTTCGTGGCAATTGTTGCAGCTATCATTTTCATCGGAGGTATCAACCGTATCGCAAGCTTCACAGAAAAGATCGTGCCAATCATGGCTCTCCTGTACGTAGTTGGAAGCCTGATCATTCTGGTAACACATCTTCCAGGTGTAGGTACTGCATTTAAAGATATCTTTGTAGGTGCATTTTCACCACAGTCAGTCGCCGGCGGTATGCTTGGTGTGACCGTACAGAAAGCTATGCGTTTCGGTGTTGCAAGAGGTCTGTTCTCCAACGAAGCAGGTATGGGTTCTACACCTCATGCGCATGCAACGGCTAAGGTATCCAACCCATGTGAGCAGGGTATCATTGCTATGATGGGTGTGTTCATTGATACATTTATCATCCTGACTATGACAGCACTGGTTATCCTGTCTACCGGAGTTCTGGGAAATGGACAGACCGGAGCTGAACTGGCGCAGAGTGCATTTAACGTAGGATTTGGTGATTTTGGAAATATCTTCATCGCCATATGTATGCTGTTCTTCGCGTTTACCACTATCATCGGCTGGTATTACTTCGGAGAAGTCAATGTACGCCACCTCTTTGGTAACAAAGCAGTAAAAGTATATGCCGTAATCGTAGTAATCTTCGTTATCATTGGTTCTACATTAAAGGTAGATCTGGTATGGAATATGGCAGATATGTTCAACGGTCTGATGGTTCTGCCGAACCTGATCGCACTGTTAGCTTGTATGAAAGTTGTAACGTCTATTTCAAAAGAGCACAAAGCGCTCTAATTTATCGTAATAAACTGCACGATATGTGCAAAACAGCATCCGCTTTTACCCTCCCGCGGATGCTGTTTTTTATTATATAAAATATTCTATCGTCTTCTCCGGCGTCAGAAGTGTCTCTCTATTGGACAATAACACTGCTTCTCTTAATCTTCTTCGATGTGTTCCCGTCCCTGATCGATGATCGTACGCACATGATCATCTGCCAGTGAATAGAATACAGACTTACCTTCCCGTCTGCTCTTGACCAGCTTGTTCTGCTTCAGTATCCTGAGCTGGTGGGAAATAGCTGACTGTGTCATATTCAATGCCTCTGCCAGATCGCAGACACATACCTCTGCTTCAAAGAGCACATACAGAATTCGGATTCTTGTAGAGTCTCCGAAGATCTTGAATAATTCCGCCAGATCATACAGCTCGGTCTCAGCCGGAATGGTCTCATTTACTATTTTCAGGAGATTCTCATGTACCTCGCAAGATTCACAGATCTCCACATCATTTGCTTTTTTTTCCATCTTAACACTTCTAGAGGTTCTTTACAAAAAGTGCACGGATCGCATTAAGAACTGCAATCACCATAACTCCCACGTCTGCGAAAATCGCCATCCACATATTCGCTATACCAAGTGCTCCAAGGATCAGGCAGATTGCTTTAATACCAAGTGCAAAATAAATGTTCTCATATACAATGCGTAAGCATTTTCTGGATATCTTAATCGCCTTTGCAATCTTCTGTGGATCATCATCCATCAGCACCACATCGGCCGCTTCAATGGCTGCATCAGATCCAAGAGCTCCCATGGCAATTCCGATATCTGCTCTCGACAGTACCGGCGCATCATTGATCCCATCACCAACAAATGCAAGTTTCTCTTTCTCGCCTTTCTTAGCCAGCAGTTCTTCTACTTTCGCAACCTTATCTGCCGGAAGTAGTTCGCTGTGTACTTCATCAATGCCAAGCTCTGCTGCCACCTGATCTGCCACCCGCTTCATATCTCCGGTCAGCATGACTGTCTTCGTGATACCCGCGCGCTTCAGATCCTGGATTGCCTGTTTTGCATGAGGCTTCAACTGATCTGATATCAGAATGTGTCCGGCATAAGTTCCATCCACTGCCACATGTACAATTGTACCTACTTCATGACATTCGCTGTATGGGAGATCCATCTGCTTCATCAGCTTTGCATTGCCGGCTGCCACTTCTACACCATCAACTTTAGCTTTCACGCCATGTCCGCTGATCTCTTCGATATCCGTTACACGATTACGATCGATTGGCTTGCCATATGCTTTCTGCAGACTCTTACTGATCGGATGTGAGGACGAACACTCTGCCAATGCTGCGTACTCCAGAAGCTGCTCTTCCGGAATTGTATTGTGATGTACTCCGCTGACCTCAAATACGCCCTGTGTCATCGTACCAGTCTTATCAAATACTACATATTTGGTCTGCGCCATGGTCTCAAGATAATTGGAACCTTTGACCAATACACCTTCATGACTTGCTCCTCCAATCCCGGCAAAGAAGCTGAGCGGAATACTGATAACCAGTGCACAAGGGCAACTGATAACCAGAAATGTCAGTGCCCGGTAGATCCAGTCACCCCATTCCGGCGCAAGTCCCAATGCAAGCATACGCACGATTGGCGGCAGGATTGCCAGTGCCAATGCACCGTAGCAGACTGCCGGTGTATAATATCTTGCAAATTTTGAAATAAAGTTTTCAGATCTCGACTTTCTGGAACTTGAATTCTCCACCAGTTCCAGAATCTTGGATACGGTAGACTCCCCAAACTCACGGGTCGTCTGAATCTTCAGCAGACCTGTCATATTGATACATCCACTGATAACCTCATCACCGGCTTTTGCTTCTCTCGGAAGACTTTCGCCAGTCAGTGCACTGGTATTCAGTGTACTGCTGCCTTCTGTGATCACACCATCAATCGGCACTTTCTCACCCGGCTGTACAACGATCACCGTGCCAACTTCTACCTCATCCGGATCCACCTGTTCCAGTTCTCCGTCTTTTTCAACATTCGCATAATCCGGTCGGATATCCATCAGCTCACTGATATTCCGTCTGCTCTTGCCTACCGCATAACTCTGGAACAGCTCGCCGATCTGATAAAACAGCATTACGGATACGCCTTCTTTATAATCACCCAGGGCAATCGCACCCACAGTAGCTACTGCCATCAGGAAATTCTCATCAAATACCTGTCTGTTCAGAATACCTTTGAACGCTTTGCGCAGTACGTCGTATCCGATTACCAGATACGGCACCATATAGCAGATAAATCTGATATATCCCTCTAATGGAAGAAAACTGAATGCAATGATCAGTACTGCCGCAACGATAACACGGATCAATACCTTTTTCTGTTTCTTTGTCATATCTGCTCCTGTCCTTTCCGATTCATTTTCCGCTTTATTCTCTGCAGATATCTGTTACCATCTAGCTGTATCTTACAAGAAGATCTCGCAGTCGTCTTCTACTTTCTTACAGTTCTTCAGGACTTCTTTCATAACCTTCTTAGGCTCCTGTCCCTCTTCGAATTCCACGATCATCTTCAGCATCATGAAGTTAACAGTTGCATCCTTAACGCCTGCAGTCTCCTTTGCTGCCTGCTCCATCTTATTTGCACAGTTTGCACAGTCGACATCGATTTTGTAAGTCTTTTTCATAATAAATACTTCCTTTCTGGTATTGAATTATTTGTTTGAATATATGAGCACTTGTTCATATATTTGTTTTTATTATAGCACTACTATCATTTCTGTCAATAGCTTTTCGCATCTTATCTGGAATCCCTGTAAACGATATGGTATGATGAAATAAACATCCGAAGGAGGCAATTTATGCACGTAGGTAAGAAAATGCAAAAAAGAGAAAAGTCTGCCATGTCTGTATCACTATATGGTAATCTGGTCTTTGTCGTCATTGAACTTATGATGGCACTGGTCACTGACTCTCAGGCCGTACTTCTGGACGCCGTCTATGATGGTGTAGAATTCTGTATGCTGCTCCCTTCCATTTTTCTGATTCCATTACTATACAAGCCCTCTAATGAAGAGCACCCATTTGGATATATGCAGATCGAGACCATCTTCGTTGTTGTTAAGGGGATTACTATGACAGCAGTTACCTTTGGTCTGGTCTTTAACAACATCAACCTGATGCTGCACGGCGGTCATATTGTGTCCTTCCACACTGTTGCCGGATTTGAATTATTTGCCTGCATCTTAGGTATCATCGTAACCGTTTATCTCTATTATAAAAACAAACAAATGGAATCACCGCTCATCAATATGGAAATGCAAGGCTGGCGGATTGACAGCTTTATCTCACTCGGTATGACCGTTGCTTTCCTGTTGCCAATGCTGATCCCATTCGACTGGTTCCAACATATCGTGCCGTACCTTGATCAGTTAATCACCATTGTACTTTCACTGGTTATGATACCAACACCGATCCACACTGTAATCACAGGTATCCGTGATCTGATGCTGATTCCACCGGAAGAAGAGACCATCGATGATATCAAAGAAACCATCGAACCGATCATCGGCGTATACGGACACAAAAACCTGTATTACGATATCGTCCGCACCGGAAGAAAGCTCTGGATCAGTGTCTACATCAGTTTTGAAAAGGACATCGTATCTCTGTCCAAATTTAAACAATTACAAGATCAGTGTATTAAGGCACTGGCTTCCAAATATTCCGATTTCTACTTTGAACTTCTGCCGGATATAGAATTTACCGTGATTGAAGATATTGAATAAAATCCGGAAAAAATCTGTTGACAGCTTTTTATCCGAGTGTTATATTATATGTGTACAAACCAAAGGCGGTTTTCCAACAGGAAAACTGCCTTTTTTGTTTTGTATAATAAAAAGGTTGCTATTGCAGGAACGCCGAAGTATCATTTTCCCCAAGAATGATCTCCGGACAAACTCCAATTCATATATACTTTTCTCCTTCGGGAGAAGCATTCCCCAAGCTTTGTATATAGCACTGCAGAGCAACAAAAACCTCTCAATGACATACCAAAAAGAAAAAACACGGCATTTTGATGTCGTGTTTTTTCTTGTCTTCGGCTACCGCCTTTTGTGTATTATGCACAATTTTATATATCATTTTTTTCATTTCTTGGTTAATCATACTTTTTCTTCGGTGCTATAATGTGCTTGTAACAAAGAAAACCTACTTAACACACCTCTTTGAACAGCAAAGTTGAAGGATGCTAAGCAGATCAGATTTTTGGAGGAAAAGATAAATGAATACTTTAAAAGCTGAAAAGAGAAGCATGGACATCAAAGCAAAGAAATTAAGAAGAGAAGGTTTCGTTACCGGTAATGTATTTGGCAAGAAGCTTGCAGAATCCATTCCAGTCAAAATCGAGAAATCCGCAATTGAGAAGTTACTGAAGACAAGCCACAAAGGTAGCCAGATTATGTTAGATATCGACGGTGAGTCTTATCAGGTACTGATCAAAGATGTAGAATATAACCCGTTAAAAGGTCAGGTAGATGAGATTGACTTCCAGGCACTTGTAAGTGACGAGAAAGTTCATTCTGTTGCAGAGATCGAACTGGTTGACCATGAGAAGGTAGTATATGGAGTACTGGAGCAGTTCCTTGAAGAAATCCAGTTACGCGCACTTCCTGCTGCATTGGTTGATAAGGTTGAGATTAATGTCGGTGAGTTGAAAGTCGGTGAATCTATCAAAGTAAAAGATTTGCCAATCTACCAGAACAAAGACATCGACATTTTGACAGATCCGGAAGCTACTATTGTAACTATCCAGGAAGTACACAATGCTCCTGAAGCCGACGAGGAAGCTGAAGAAAGCACAGAAGCATAATTTCATATTTGCGATTAAGAAAAGGATTCCAGTTGTGGAATCCTTTTCTTAATTATAATGCTTTAATTCTCTCAATTGCTGCTACGGTATTCTCATATGAACCGAATGCTGTCAGACGGAAATATCCTTCTCCGCTCGGGCCAAATCCGGATCCCGGAGTTCCTACTACATTGGCATTCTCCAATAAGTAATCAAAGAATTCCCATGAAGTCATCTTATCTGGTGTCTGCAGCCAGATATATGGTGCATTCACACCACCGGATACATTGTATCCCGCGCTCTTCAGTCCTTCGTAGATAACCTTCGCATTGTTCATGTAATAAGCCACCTGCTCTTTTAACTGAACCTTACCAGCCTCTGAGTATACTGCCTCGCCGGCTTTCTGCACGATATACGGTGCTCCGTTATACTTGGTTCCGTGACGTCTTGCCCACAGAGAATGAAGCATCACATCGCCCTGCTTGATATCTTTCGGAATAACAGTTGCTCCCAGACGTACACCCGTGAATCCTGCATTCTTAGAAAAGCTGCGAAGCTCGATCGCACAGGTTCTTGCTCCCTCACACTCGTAAATTGTATGTGGTACATCATCCTCAGAAATGTATGCCTCGTATGCTGCATCGTAGATAATGACTGCGCCTACTTTATTCGCATAGTCTACCCACTCCTGAAGCTGTTCCTTTGTGATCGTAGAGCCAGTCGGGTTGTTCGGGAAGCACAGGTAGATAATATCCGGTGTCTCCTTCGGAAGTTCCGGTGCAAAGTTCGTCTCTTTTGTACATGGCATGTAGATTACATCACTCCATGTTTCTGTCTTTGGATCATAAGTACCGGTACGTCCTGCCATAACATTGGTATCCACATATACCGGGTATACCGGATCACATACAGCAATCTTATTATCTTTGGCAAAAATCTCCTGGATATTACCAGAATCTCCCTTTGCGCCGTCTGAAATAAAGATCTCGTCTGCCTTAATGTCGCATCCTCTATCCTGATAATCATTCTTAGCCATTGCTGTTCTTAAGAATTCATATCCAAGATCCGGTGCATATCCGTGAAATGTCTCTGCATGAGCCATCTCGTCTACTGCTCCGTGCAATGCATCAATAATCGTCGGTGCTAATGGCTGTGTCACATCTCCGATTCCCAGACGGATGATGGATTTATCAGGATTCACCGCAGAATATGCAGCTACTTTTTTACCGATTGTGGAAAACAGATAGCTTCCCGGTAACTTCAGATAATCTTCGTTCACTTTAAACATCTTGTGTATCTCCTCTTTTTATTTCTTTTATACAGTAACTATTCCGTCGTATACAGTGACTGCCGGTCCTGTCATATAAATCTTCCCATCAGCCTCATCCCATAAGACGGATAATTCTCCACCTTTTAATTTTACCGTAACATGACGTTCTGTCAAGTCATTTAATACACCTGCCGCTGCTACTGCACAGGCTCCTGTACCGCAAGCAAGGGTTTCCCCGGCTCCACGCTCCCATACCCGCACAATAATGTGCTCTCTGTCCACCACCTGAGCGAATTCCACATTTACCCGTCTCGGAAAACGTCCATGATATTCAAACTCCGGACCAATCTGTGCAAGATCCAGTCGTTTTACGCTGTTTACCCAGACTACTGCATGCGGATTGCCCATGGATACCCCCGTCATCCGATATTCCATATGCCGGATTGAGATTGGCTCCTGCACCACTCTGGTGTGTTCCGATATAATAGGAATCTTATCTGCCTGGAAAATGGGATATCCCATATCTACGGTTACCTGAGAAATTTTATCTTCTTCATCCGTCTCCAACCGCAGTCTGCGCATACCTGCATCTGTCTCAATGATAAGTTCTTTCTTCTTCATCAGTCCTCTGTCATAGACATACTTTGCAAGGCAACGGATTCCATTGCCGCACATTTCAGCTCTGGATCCATCTGCATTATAAATCTCCATTCGAAAATCTGCTCTTCTTGATGGCAGAATAAGGATCAGCCCATCTGCCCCAACGCCAAAATGCCTGTCACTAAGCCTTACCGCAAGCCTTTCCGGTTCTCTGATGTGCTCTGTGATTCCATTTACATAGATGTAATCATTACCAAGTCCATGCATCTTCGTAAAATACATCCGCAGCACATTCCTTCTATATTATATACTTATTCTGACATGATGCTGAGTACCATCTCAGCCGTCTCTACGATATTATTACCACTGTCCATACTGCACTTCTGCAGATATCTGTGTGCTTCCTCTTCAGTCATATTGTTACGGGCCATCAGAAGTTCCTTCGCATCTTTGATCAGTTTCTGCTGCTTCGGATCTCTCTGTGGTCGCTCTTTCTTTCGTTTCCTTCGTCTGCGATCCATCGCCTGAAGCATCATATTCATAGTGTTAAGAAGATCATACACCTTAATCGGCATATTCAATCCTACTACACCTTCCATATTATCTCCCTGCCATTTTTCCGGTGACGCTACCAGAAGCATCTCAAATTCCTTCGGAAGGTATTCCCGTAATTCGGTATACAGCATATCTGCCAGCTTATAGCCGCATACCACAATTCCCTCATCCAGAAGTTCCGTATAGTGCAGTACCTGAGCGCCCGTAGTACATACTCCGATGACTTCACAGCCGCCACGGGTCAGAATATTACGAATATTGATTGCATTATCTTTATTTGGAAATACAACAATAACATCTGCCACACTTACACCCCCTGTCGATCTACTCTGCTGTCCTCATTATTATCTGATAAGGGCAGATTAGATCACACGGAGATATTTCTGAATTTCCCATTCTGTAATCTGAGCGCGGTATTGTCTGTACTCTTCTTTCTTCGCCGCAATATATTTCTCAGCCAGCTCTTTTCCAAGCACGTCTTTAATAAATGTATCCTTCTCAAATTCTCTGGCCGCTTCCAGGAGACTTCCCGGCAATGAGTCAATTCCCATCCTCTCACGTTCCTTCTGTGTCAGTTTGTAAATGTTAGTATCCACACTCTCCGGCGGCATAATCTCATTGCGGATGCCGTCCAGTCCTGCTGCCAGACACACTGCCAGTGCCAGATATGGATTCGCTGACGGATCCGGACTTCTGAGTTCAATTCTGCTCTCCTCGCCAGCTGCCGGAATCCGGATCAGCGGTGTACGGTTGGTCTCGGACCATGCAATATATACCGGTGCCTCATAACCCGGAATCAGTCTCTTATATGAATTTACCGTTGGATTGGTAATAAATGTAATCGCTTTCATATGCTTCATGATACCGCCGATGAAGTAATATGCCTCTTTACTGAGTCCCTTCTCATCGAAGTTATCGGTAAACACATTCACTCCGTCTCGGTTCAAAGTCATATTCAGATGCATACCGGAACCATTGGCTCCCAGATTCGGCTTTGGCATAAATGTTGCATGAAGTCCATGCCTCTTGGCGATGGTCTTAACTACCAGCTTAAATGTCATGATATTATCTGCTGTAGCAAGTCCTTCGTCATAGCGGAACACGATTTCGTGCTGTCCCGGTGCAGCCTCATGGTGAGATGCCTCAATCTCAAATCCCATATCTTCCAGAGTCAGCACCATGTCACGTCTTGCATTTTCGCCAAAGTCCAGAGGTCCCAGATCAAAATAGCTGGCATTCTCATGTGTCCTGGTTGTCGGCTGTCCGTCCTCATCTGTTTCAAACAGAAAAAATTCGCACTCCGGGCCTACATTAAATTCATAACCGTCTGACCTGGCATCCTCCAACACTCTCTTAAGTACATATCTCGGATCACTGTCAAACGGTGTTCCATCCGGGCGGTGTACATCACAGATCATACGTGCAACCTTGCCCTGCTGCGGTCTCCATGGAAAGATTTCAAATGTATTCAGATCGGGGTACAGATACATATCAGACTGCTCAATTCTTGCAAATCCTTCAATAGATGAACCGTCAAACATGCACTTATTATTCAATGCTTTTTCCAGCTGGCTGGTAGTAACCGCCACATTCTTCATAGTTCCGAAAATATCCGTAAACTGGAGACGGATAAACTCCACATCCTCTTCTTCTACCAGACGAAGGATATCTTCTCTCGTATAATTATTCATAATGGATACCTCCTATATTGATTTTTACTCATGTTGCCGTGATTTTATAACGTGATATATTAAGAATATTTCCAAATACCAAATAAGGGCATTCTTCACCTAAGAAAAACGCCCTTGTTTTATATGATATTATTATAGAGATATGTGGACTTTCTGTCAATCTTAACCTGATGTAAGATGGTGTAAACCTACTGTCAGTTGGGAAAGATTAGAGAGACCCTAAGATAGAA
>OGCM01003077.1_pt1 | contig 13673 bp, 9 predicted proteins | sample 1570151 | NCBI WGS metagenome assembly OGCM01 (sample SAMEA4370582, study PRJEB24528) | human gut metagenome
CCGTGCAGCTTGTCCGTGGCGAGCAGGATGAGGGTAACGAGCATGAGGATGGCGGCGCGCTTCTGTTCGGACGTCACCGGGCCGAGTTCCTGATACTTGGTCTGCAAGGTGGCGCGCAGGGCCTGCCGATCCACCTTGGAAGGGAGGATCAGCATGACCAGCCCCACAGACATGAAGGTATACAGCATACCGGGAAGGAAGTTATGCATGGCGTATTCCATCCATGTGCTGCTGATGCCGGAAGCTTTTTGCAGCAGGCCCATGCCGAGCACGAGGTCCGCGCCGCCCGTGAGGTAGCACAGTTTGGTCGACGCCACGGCGAGGCAGCAGGTAAGGATGACGGCGGTGGCTTCGCGGCCCTTGGCCTTGAAGTCCAGTGCGTCGCACAAGCTGATGCCGATGGCGCAGAAGATGGCGGCCTTGCCTGTGATGGCCGGGACGAGCGGGGCCACGATGGATACGGCGAGGGTAATGCCGATAAGAGTGCCGGTGAAACTGCCGCCCATGCAGCGCACGCAAGTCAAACCGATGCGCTTGCCGAGGCCTGTTTCCTGTAGGATCTTGCCGAGTGCGAAACCGCCGATGACGATAAGGGGCACTTCAGAAAGCCACGGAGAATATACAACCTGCTGTTTGACGCCGCACAGGACAATGTAGAGTACGGGAAGGATAAGGCCAACGGCAATTTCATTCATTGCATCCATAGCCCAAATGCAGATGGCCCATGTCGTAATGGAAAGGAAGAGGGCCATATGGTGCGTGACGGTTTGCCCGTCTATGGGCATTGCCCAGTAGACAATCAAAGGTATCGCAAAAGATATGAGCCACTTTAAAGCCAGAGAACAGTTTTTTCCCGTCATCGGCAGAGTCATGATCTTCTCCTCCAGAGAGTGGTACGGAAAGCTTGAAGTGACTCTAGCTGTAAAAGAGAATACGTGATGTAACGGTTGCTACATTTTTCTCAAGGACGGATATTTTTTGTCTCCTATGAAGAAAAAGTTGTACAGGCCGGGCCCGGAAAGGATTGCCCATGCGGTGAGAGTGATGTACAACCCGTTGTCGATAAAACTTTTTTGTTGGGCAACGTATCTGGTTATTCGCCTTGTACGGGATAATGGCGTTTGCGCACAAGGAGGCCCCTATGGAGATGAATGACGCGAAACTGATAGAATTCACCCATATACCACCGGAAGCCGGCGTGTGGCGCCAGGTTCTGGATCTCGGTACGCGCCTCCGTTTTCGCAAGGGTGAGGAAATCATGCACGGCGGGGAAAAAGGCGAATACCTCTATTATGTGCACCAGGGGGAAGCCCGGCTGATGCGGACGACGCTCGACGGGCGTGAAAAGATCCTTATGTCCATGCGTTCAGGGACGGTAACGGGTGAAACGCCGTTTTTTGACGAGGTCCCGGCGCGGAGTTCCATCGTGGCGGGAACGGATTGCGTGGTGTATGCCTTCTCCCGTGATTGCGTGCTTCACGAGATCCTTCCAAACTATCCCGCCCTGACGCTGGCGCTGCTGCACTCCCTGGCTTCCAAAGTCAGGGTGTTGTGCAACCAGTCGGTAAGCCTGAGCCTTGAGGAGCTGCCTCCGCGCATTTGCCGATTCCTGCACCTACGTATGCGGGACGACGGGGGCGCTCCGAATCCCCGCGTGTCGCCGGGGCTGAACCAGCAAGAGCTGGCGAACCTGCTCGGCGTGCATCGGGTGACGCTCAATAAGGCCCTGCGCGAGCTGGAGCGGGAAGCGGTGCTCGGCCCGTACTCGCGGGATGAGGTGTACATCGTGGATATGGAACGTTTTCACGAACTGTCTTTAAAATAGCAAAGGCGGGGCGCTGCCGAGGAGAACTTTTTTTGAGGAGACGGGACGGCATACCCCATAGAAAAATCGCCCCGGATCGGTCCGATCCGGGGCGATTGATTTTGGACTGGGGTTAGTTTGTGGGAGCGGGCTGGGCCGCAGGAGCCGTTTCCGCTGCGGGAGCCGGTTCTTCAGGGGCGGGCAACGGCGTGGCTTGCGGTTCCGTGGCGGCGGGGGCTTCAACGGGAGTGGAAGGTGCGGGAGCGGCCTGCTCGTCAGTTGCCGGGGCGTCCGGTCCGGAAGGCTGCACGGGCGTTTCAGAAGGCATCTTCTCCGTTGCCGGATCTTCCTGAGCCGGAGCGGGCTCCACAGGTGTCGCCACGGCCACAGGAGCGCCAGCCGCCGCATAGTACGTCATCGGAGCCGTATAAACCAGCACCAGGAACGTCAGGACAAGCAAGGCGCCTCCGGCGAAGGAGCGGTTGAGCGCCTTCCAGAGGATGATGCCGAGCAGAACGAGCCCGCAGGTCTGCACCAATGCCGCGACCAATGCCAGCGGCGTGGGCTGCAAGGCGGAAAGCGGCGCGGGGAGTTCGCCGAGGAACAGCGGATAGATGTTCGCTGCGGCGAAGAGGAGGCCGAGGGCAATCAAGAGGATTGCCAGCAGGAGGAAAAAGCCGCGGCTGCCGCGCGCGGAAAGGTTCAGTACGCCCTGAGCGGTCAGGACGGCCAAAGGCGGCAGGAGGGGCATCAACAGCACGGGCATGTTCGCGCCAAGCAGGGCGAGGACCGCAAGCGTCACGATGGCGCTGCACCACAGCCAGCCTTGGCCGGGGCGTTGCTTGCGGTTGACCACGATACCCTTGAAGAAGGTACCGATCCGCCCCCAGGGAAGGAACAGCAAGAGCAGCGTCCAGGGAAGCCAGAGGACGGCAAGCAGGGCCACGATGATCCATGAGTCTTGCCCCTGCAGCTTCCATGCTTCGAGGACGGGGGCCAGATATTCGTTTTCGAGGAGGGTCTTCAGCAGTTCGCGTCCGCCGTCGCCGAAAGCGATGAACGTACCCCATGCGAGGAGCAGGACAAGCAGCAGCCCGAACGCCAGAGCTCCGTCGCGTGCCCCGGCCCGTCGGAACGTTCCGCGCCAGAGGAGGAATACGAGGCTGACAAGCAGCGGAAGGACGAGGCCAAGCAAGCCACCGGCCAGCGCGGACAGGGCGACAAGTGCGAAGCCGGCAAAGAGCCATAAAGGGGCGAATGCCTTGATCCATCCGCGGTACAAACAGATGCCGGCAAGGGTAAGGATGGCCGTGAACAGCATGTCGCTGCCTGAAATCCGGGGCAACCCCATACAGGCGAAACCGGTCAGAAGCACCAGGCCGGAAGCGAAGGCCGTGCGCCTGTCGTTGCCGGTGGCCCGGGCCAGAGCCCATGTCAGAAGGATCAGGAAGAGCGCGGACAGGGCGGAGGCGAGGGGCAGGAGCTGGACCGGGTAGCCGCTGATCTGCTCGAGCCCGGCGGTCGGTTGCACGCCGGGGATATACGCCGCCAAAGACAGGCTGTCGATGCCGGGGATGAGGCTTAAGGCGCTCAAGAACCAGTGGTAGACCGGATAAAGCTCGGGGGAGGGCAGGCCGGACGCGGCGACGCCGAACAGGCCGACGCCCAGATTATGCAGCGCGTGCAGTTCCCGTCCCATAAAAGTCGGCATGGATTGGATAAGCCAGAAAAGAATCAGGACCAGTGGGCCGACGGAGGCGAGCCCGTTGAAACAGCGGGAAGCGAAGCTGGATGTTTGCGGCTGGGCTTCCGGGGCGGGCGACCTGGATACCTTGGCGGCTTTGGGCGCGGGGGCCGCTTTTTCCTCCTGAACGGGGGAAGGTTTGGCGGGAGCCGGTTCCGCCGGGGGCGGCGTTACGGTTTCTGTTTCCGGGGCCGGTGAGGGCTGTGCATCCGTATCCGTGGCCGCCGTTTCCGTCACGGGAGCGACCGGTTCCTCGGAGACGGGCTGGACGGGAGCGGACTGCTGTTCCGCGGAGGCGTTCGGCTCGTCTTTCTGAACGGGGGTATCTGTGCTCATATCTGCTCCTTCGATAGGATTTCAAAACAGCTATCGGGGGAGACTGTATCCGAGAATCGGTCCGGCGTCAGCAAAAGAATCCCCCGGGAACGCCGGGACGCGTCACGAGCCGAACTGCGCCATCCTCCGCCCCGATTCGCGGTAGTGTTCGCGGAGCGACTCTTCCACCGTGGCGGGGTTACGGGTCTGCACGGCTTCGAAAATATCCCGATGCCGATCCACGAATTCCTGCGGAGTGAACAAGACGTTCCAATGGTTATAGAACAGAAATTTGGAGATGTTCGTACAGGCGGAACGGGCCATCTCCACGAGCCGCCGGTTCGCGCAATGGGCGAGCAGGGCGCTGTGGAAGGCGTCGTCGACTTCGGTGAACTCGTACAGGCCCCCCACTCTGGGCGCAAGGCGGGCCATATGCTCGATCATGCCCGAGAGCCGGGCGAGGTCCACGTGGTTCATAAGCGGCAGGGCGGCGGCCACACCCGCGCCTTCAAGGATGCCGCCGATTTCGTATTCGTTCTCTATTTCCTGACGGGTCATCTTGCGGATGTACTTCCCCTTCTGCGGTTCCGACGTGATCAGGCCGTCCTGCGTGAGGATTTGCAGCGCCTCGCGGATTGGTGCGCGGCTGATGCCGAGGCGTTCGGAAAGGATGACTTCCTTAACTTGCTCGCCGGGAGCGAGTTCGCCGTCAAGTATGCAACGCTTGATGAACTCGACAACCTGGCCGCTGTATGTCTGGCGTTTGAACGTGTGCATGACTTCTCCTTCGAAGGGCACATGACGAAAAGGTTCGTAAGGCGTTTCGCAGTGATCGGAAAGCGTGTATCGAGAGAGGCAAGGCGGATAGCATTCTCGATGTGTTTTTCTACAGAATTACTGCATTCTGTAACGGAAATAGGCGCTACGTCAAGATGTTGAAGGGCCTTTGTTACAGAAGGGGTATAGAAAGATACATACTGTCTCCATGCAACAAACGGTGCGGGAAACGTTTCAATGCCGTTGCCCGCACCTCAGGGGCTGCAATGCGGGAACGCATTGCAGTAACCGGCCTGCCGTGTGCCGATGGGAAGGGAGCGTATCAGTCGTTGGAGACGAGCAAGGGGTTTTCGTCGTCGGGATATGTGACGATGAGCGAGCGGAACGCGTCCTCTTCAAACAGAAAAGCTTCGACGACAAGCGGATCAAACTGTGTCCCGCGGCCTTCCACGATGATGTTCCTGGCGGTTTCGTGGTCGAAGGCGGGTTTGTATACCCGCTTGGAGATCAGCGCGTCATAGACGTCGGCGAGGGCCATGAGCCGCCCCACGCGGGGGATTTCCTCTCCCTTCAGGCCGCGGGGGTATCCTTTCCCGTCCCAGCGCTCATGGTGCGTATGGGCGATGACCGCGCCAAGGCGCAAAAAGTCGTTGTGCCCGCCCATGCGCTTTTCCGCCCAGCTCAGGGTCTGGTAGCCGAGGGTGGTGTGCTTCTTCATCTCGTTGAATTCGGCTTCCGTGAGCTTGCCGGGCTTGCGGAGGATGCTGTCCGGAATGCCGACCTTGCCGACATCGTGCAGAGGGGCGCAGACGCGGAACAGCTCGATGGTGTCGTCATCGTCGTCCCAGATATCGGGACGCATGAGCCGCAGGCGCTTGGCGAGGATTTCCACGCCGTGCTGCGTACGGCGGACGTGCGCGCCGGTTTCGTTATCGCGGGTTTCCACGACCGAAGCGAGACATTCCACCGTCACGGAACGGGAAAGATACAGTTCCTTGGTGCGTTCCTTGACCAGCGAATTGAGCTCGTCGTTGTATTTTTTGAGCGCGACGTGATTTGATACCCGCGCCCGGACGAGGCGGGGCTGGAAGGGCTTGGCGATGAAGTCCACGGCCCCGAGATCGAGCCCCTTGGCCTCGTGTTCCTCGTTCCCCATCGCGGTGATGAAAACGACGGCGATGTTGCTCGTGAGGGGATCGGATTTGAGGCGGCGGCAGACTTCGTAGCCGTCCATATCAGGCATCATGATATCCAAAAGGACGATGTCGGGGCGGGGCTCGGAGAGCGCCAGCCTCAGGGCTGTGGCACCGTTGGTGGCAACGCGGACGGTGTACTCGCCGCGCAGGAGATCATCCAAGATGCGGATATTGGCAATGGTGTCGTCGACGACGAGTACCACGGGTTTCTTAGGATAGCCCATTCGGTTCTCTCAATTCCAGATCCAAAAGCTGTGCAAGGTGCAAAAGGCCGCTTTCGGCCTTCTCGAAATCGAAGGTATCAATGGCGTGCTGGATTTCGTTCGTTTCCGCCCCGCACTGCCCACCAAGAAAACGCCTGACGGATCCGAAGGCTTCGCGCGCGGCCGTGTTGTACTGCCGGATGAGCAGGAGGCATTCGCACAGCGCCGGTTGCAGCTTGTGGACATCCAGCGTTTCTCCTGCGGCGGGAATGCTCAAAGGGGTTTCGGGGTACGCGGCGATGGCCTGCCCTGCCGCCGCAAGGACACTCTCGGTCGTTGTAACGTAGCCGTATAGGGTGTCAAGAAGGTTGTCGACATTTTCTGCGGAACCCCCTTGCAGGCACTGCTCGAGCTCCACAAGCTGCGTATACAGATCCGTTGCGCCGACGTTGCCGCTGATGCCCTTCAGTTTGTGGACGGACGCCCGGATGGAGGGCATATCGTCCCGCAGCCGGGCCTGCCTGATCTCGGCGTCGGCTTCGGCAAGCTCGCGCCGGAAATCGAACAGGAGACTGACGTACAAGGGAAGGTTGCCCATGACCCGATCAAGCCCTTGCCGTACGGAAAAACCGGGGAGGTGCTCAAGTTCTTCCCGTATGGCGTGCCCCGCCTCGACGCGGGGCCTGGGTTCCGGTGAGGGCGCGGGGGCTTCGCCGGAGAGTGTGGCATGGCGGTTGAGGGCCGTTTGCATGGCCTGCACGTCGAAAGGCTTGCGGAGGACGGCGGTGAAGCCTTTTTGGAGGAGCGCCTCTTCCTCTTCCGGTGAGGAAATGGCCGTGCAGGCGATGATGGGCAGTTCGCCGTAGCGGCTGTCGCTACGGAGGATATGCGTGAGGGTGGCTCCATCCATGACGGGCATTTCCACATCCGTGAACACAATGGCGTAATGCCGGGTGCGGATAAGGCGGAGCGCCTGAAGGCCGTTGTCGGCGGTATCCGCTTCGGCTCCGAGGGCGAGCAGGATTTCGGCACCGATCTGCTGATTGATGCTTTCGTCGTCGACGAACAGCGTGCGCGGCGTATGCTCTGGCTGGTGCATGGGGTACCTCGGGGCGGCGCTCAGCGCCGGGGAGAGCGGCCGTCCCGGTGTATCCAGCGCGCGAGGGTGGAAAGGAGGACAGAAGGCTCAATGGGTTTGGCGATATAATCCTGCATACCCACGGAAAGGCTCTTTTCCCGGTCGCCGTTCATGGCATGGGCGGTCATGGCGATGATGGGCAGGTTGTCGAACCGGGCGTATTCCCGCAAGATCCGGGTGGCTTTCAGCCCGTCCATGCCGGGCATCTGGATATCCATGAGCACGGCATCGTAGCCGCCTTCCCAGAGTTTTTCCACGGCTTCGAGGCCGTCCCCGGCGGGCTCCACGCTGACGCCGCTTGATTGCAGGATTTCGTTGGCGACCTGCCGGTTGATGGCGTTGTCCTCCGCCAGCAGCACCCGCGCGCCCATAAGTTCGGGGAAGGGGGCGGCGGACGGTTCGGCCCGATCGGGCCTGTCCTGCGGCTGCTCGGCCTCAAGCAGTGCCGAGATGAGGGAGGAGGGCGTAACCGGCTTTGTGATGAGCCGCATGGGAATGTCTTTCCCTTCCCGGATATGGGCGAGGACATCGGGCCGGTCGTGGATGGTGGCCATGAACAGGATGACGGGCTGCTTGGGAAGCGCCGCGCAAAGGGCTTGTGCCGTATCCTTGCCGCTCATGCCCGGCATCAGCCAATCAACGAGGGCGACGCGATAGGGCTTTCCCTCACGCGCCGCGTCGCGGCAGAGCCGGACGGCCTCTTCACCCGAGGCCGCCGATACGGGATCAAGCTGAAATTCCCGGAGCATACCGCTGAGGATGTTCCGAGAGAGCTCATTGTCATCAACAATGAGGATGCGTTCTCCATGCAGCGGATGGGAGGGGAGGAGTAGACAGCGTTCCGGGACGGCCACCGTGCCGAACTCCGCCGTAAAGACAAAGTCGCTGCCATGCCCCGGCGTGCTCCTCACATGGATTTCCCCGCCCATGAGGTTCACGAGGCGTTTGCAGATGGCGAGCCCCAGCCCCGTACCGCCGTAGCGCCGGGTCGTGGAGTTGTCCGCTTGCGTGAATGATTCGAAAAGGTTGCCGATCTGTTCGGACGTCATGCCGATGCCCGTATCGCTGACGGAGAAACGGAGACGTGTTTTGCTCCCTTCGTGGCGTTCCTGCGTGACGGAAACAAGGACGTGGCCGGACTGTGTGAACTTGATGGCGTTGCCTACGAGGTTCAGCAGTATCTGGGAAAGCCGGAGCGCGTCCCCTTCCAGTACCGGCGGGACGTCCGGGCTGATCCGGGACAGCAGCTCAAGCCCCTTCTCGGCGGCGCTGAGATCCGCAATGGAGGCGACCTCTTCCAGCACTTGTTCCAGTTGGAAGTCGGCATGTTCCATTTCGAGCTTGCCCGCTTCGATCTTGGAGAAGTCCAGAATGTCGTTGACAATGCGCAGCAGGGTGCTTGCCGATGTGCTGATCTGGGTAAGGTAGTCCCTTTGGCGGGACGTGAGCTCGGTTTGCAGCGTCAGATGGCTCATGCCGATGATGCCGTTCATGGGCGTACGGATTTCGTGGCTCATGTTGGCGAGAAAATCGCTCTTGGCGCGTGAGGCCGTTTCGGCTTCCTCTTTGGCCAGCACAAGCTGCTTCTCCAGCTCTTTATTCTGGGTATCATCGACCAGCCAGCAGATGATGCCCGGGGCGCCCTCGTACTCGGTGCGGGTATAGGTGACCCGGAGGTCATGCGGCTGGCCCTGCGCGTCCCGGCTTTTCAGGGCAATGTCGGTGAGCGTGTCTTCAAGCGTGGGGAGCATGGCGGCGGCTTCGCGCAACTGGGGATAGACGCGGGCCACATCCATTTCCTCGCGGAGATCCATAAGCTCCCGAGCACGGGGGTTGCTGTACCGGATGAAACCTTCCACCGCGATAAGCACGCCGATTGGGCTGGTCTTCAACAGCTTCTGGGCAAAGGCAAGCTGTTCGGAAAGCTTTTTTTCCAGCAGCTTCTGCGTGGTCATATCGGCACTCAGGCAGAGGACGGCATCCGTTTTTTCATCCTCCTTGCGCAGGGGGACGAGCGTCGTCTGGTAGTAGGCGGTTTTCCCATCCGCATCGGTGCGGGAGTGGGGGAACATACGGGGTTCGCCGGACTCCAGGACGTCCCTCAACACTTTTTCGGAAAGCACGCCTGAAGCCACGGGGAAATCCGTTCCGGGGACGCCGTCGAGGGCCGTTTGCTCCGTAAACCCGAAGATGCTTGCGCACATGGCGTTGAGCTTGCGGCAGCGGCAGGAGGAATCGAACAGGCAGACGGCGGCGGGCAGGTTCTCCAGGAGGGAATTGAGCATGGTTTCCGTGTTTCGCCGGACGAGGACTTCCTTGCGCACTTTGCGGAGCATGAACAACGCGGTCAGTACGATGCCGAGGGCGATAAGAATGACCGTGGCGGTCATTTCCCAGAACAGGCTCCAGGCGATTTCCGCCGAGCGCTGGACGTTGAACCAGCGGTTATGGAAATCCTGCGAGGCCGTGGGAGGAATGCTACCCAGCGCCTTGTCGAGGATGGCGGCAAGCTGCGGCCAGTCCTTGCGGACGCCGATCCGTATGGGCAAACGGTAGGGCGTCACCGCGGCGACGATAACCTGGGGGATATTGTTCAGCCGTATGACGTGGGTTCCCGCGTCGAGGATTTCAAAGACGGCGTCGACTTGCCGCCGTTCCAACATCTCCAAGGCTTCTCGTGTGGTCCGGGCCTCCACAGCCCTGATTTCCGGAGAGGTGTCCTTCAAGATGCCCAGCAAGCGCTCCCCTACGGCGGCCACCCGTTTTCCCTTCATATCTTGGAGGCCATTGACGAACGGCGCATCGTTCATCATGAACAGCACGAGGGGCAGCTCAAGGTATGGCCGGGTGAACAGCATGGTTTTACGCGATTCGGGCGTTTCGACGGCGGAGAGGTGCACGTCAAGCTTGCCTTCGCCGAACGGAAGGTGCAGCCCCGTATCGGGGACGGGGTGCGCCACAAAACGGATCCCGAGCGTTTTTTCAAGCCATTTCGCGTAGTCGCTGGCGATGCCTTCCTGTTTCCTTTCGGAAGAGAGCGCTTCGAACGGCAGGCGTGAAGCGATGACGCCCAGACGCAGCTCGGGGTGCTGGGCCAGCCAGAGTTTTTCATCCGGGGAGAGGAGGAGTTCGGTTTCGGAGAAAGCCACGAAGGAGAACGTCAACATAAACAGAAAGGACCCCAGCATCGTTCGGAGGGCGGGGAAAAGAAAACGGCGGAACGTGTGAGAAGGCATGGCATGTCTGCATGTTGACGTGGAGAGAGACACAATGGAAAGATATTTTCAGTAATTTGTATTATAAACTCATTTAGGGTATCAAGCAACCGCACTCGCAGACATTTAAAAAGGATATTTCCATGCCCCACGAAACCACGCACCGATTCCTTGCCTCGGAATTGCCGGTCGCCGAACCGGAATCCTGCCTGTTCCATGTGTTGCCCGTGCCTCTGGAGGCTACGGTGTCGTATGCCGGAGGGACGGCGCGGGGCCCGGAAGCCATTCTTGAGGCTTCCGATCAGCTCGAATTGTGGGATGGCGAATCCGTCCCCGCCGAAGCGGGCATTTATACGTGGCCAGCCGTCGACATTTCCGGTTCTCCGGAAACCGTGCTCGGCAGGGTGGAAGCGGCGGTCGGGGGCATCCTCGATTGCAATGGGTTGCCCGTGTTGCTTGGCGGCGAGCATACCGTCACCTACGGCGCTCTCGCGGCGTTGAAAAAGCGGTTCGGGACATTCGGGATCATCCAGTTCGACGCGCACGCGGACTTGCGCGACAGCTACGAGGGGAGCCCGTGGAGCCATGCGTGCGTCATGCGGCGTGCGGTCAAGGATTTGGGGCTGCCGCTGGCCCAGTTCGGCGTGCGGGCCATGTGCCTTGACGAAGTGGAGGCACGCAAGGAACACGGCGTCACATTCCATGATGCGGCATCCATTGCCCGCAGCGGCCTTCCCGAATCACTGCTCCCTCCGGATTTTCCCCGCCAGGTGTATCTGACCTTTGACGTGGACGGCCTCGATCCGTCGATCATTCCCGCGACGGGGACGCCCGTCCCTGGCGGGCTCGGCTGGTATCAGTCGCTCGACATTGCGGAACGGACGCTGTCCGGACGGGATGTCCTCGGGTTCGACGTCGTGGAGCTGGCTCCGGTGCCCGGAATGCACGCTTCCGATTTCGCCGCCGCCCGCCTTGCATACGCCCTCATGGGGATCGTAACGCGTGGACGCAGGTAAAGCGGATCAGCCTTACCACGATAACCGTATGAGGAAGGGGAAAGCTTTTCTAAAGAAAAGCCTTCCCCTTTTATTACGGAAAAACAGAACGCCCCGTAAAGGGCGCTCCGGACATTGACGAAAAGGGATTCGATAAACACGAAACGCTTTGAAGTGGGAGGGGAGGGAGAAACTTCCTCAAGAAAGTTTCTCCCTCCCCTCACCAATTTCGCATTCATCATTCCCCAATCTCACGCCCCCATACGCCGAGGCGATCGATGATGAACTCGGTGATCTGCTGATGCTCGGCCTTGCCCGTGCCTTCGATGCGCATGGGCGCACCGAATTCAAAGTGGATGGTCTTTTTGACATCCACCGGGCCGAAGTCTTTGAGGAGGTTCCCATTCCCCCACGCATCGGTCTTGAGCGCCACCGGAATGACCGGAACCCCGGCACGCTTGGCAAGCTTGACGCCGATGGTATTGAAATGCGCGGGGTCGAAAACGGAACTGCGCGTGCTCTGCGGAAAAACAATGACGGAACGGCCTTGCTTGAGCCTCGCCTCGCCGCCTTCGAGCACCGCGACGAGATCTTCACGGGGATTGCTGCGGCCGACGACGATGGGCTCGCGCGACCCGAGCACCGGGCCGAAGAAGGGATACTTCAGCAGGCTTTCCTTCACCACAAAGGTCACGTCCTTCCACGGCTGGATCATGGAAGGCAGCACAAACGTCTCCAACGTGCTCATATGGTTGCCGATAAAGACGCAGGGGCCTTCCAGCGAACGGAAATGCTCCAGCCCGGTGGCTTCGATGCGGCAGCCCACGGATTCGAGCGCGTGCGCGATGCCCTCGCTGCTTTGGGTCCATGCTTCGCCGTCGTATTGATTGCGCATGGCGTTGCAGCCAGCCTTGAACACGATCCAGACCATGGGCGCGTAGAACCCCAGGTTGGGGCTGATGCGGCTCAGGAAAGAAGGGGTACGCGGGGACGTCAGATACCAGTTGGCGTCGAACAGATGGGAAGATGTCGTCATGAGCGGGACCTAACGGTTTTCGGGTTTGGTGCGTTTCAGGCGCTTGCTCCAGCTTGCCAGGCGGGGCTCCTCCCCATATTCCTTGGGCTGGTAGAACACGCGGTTCCTGACCGAGGGAGGGAGGTAGTCCTGTTCCACCCACGCCTGCGGAAAATTGTGCGGGTATTTGTAATCCTTGCCGTATCCCCATTCGCGCTGGAGCTGTGTCGAGGCGTTGCGCAGATGCAGGGGCACGGACTGCGGGCCGTTGACTTTCACCTCCCGCGCCGCGTTGGCGTAGGCCGCGTAGGTGGAGTTGCTCTTGCGCGCAAGGGCAAGGTAGACCACGGTTTCCGCCAGCGGGATGTAGCCTTCGGGCATCCCCACAAACTCCACGGCCTGTTGGCAGGCGACGGCCAGCGGCAGGGCCTGCGGATCGGCCAGCCCCACATCCTCGGAGGCGGACAGGATGAGCCTCCGGCAGATGAAACGCGGATCTTCGCCGCCTTCGAGCAGGCAGGCCAGATAGTACAGCGCCGCGTCGGGATCGCTGCCGCGGATCGATTTGATGAGCGCTGAGGCGTATTCGTAATGGCTGTCCCCATCCTTGTCGTGGCGGGCCATGATCTCGGGCAGGGTGGCCTTGACGTGGGGCAGGTTGCGTTTCTCTTCCGGCAGGGACGAGGCGTACTCCACCAGATTGAGCATGGTCCGGGCGTCGCCGTGGGCCGCCGTCGAAAGGAAATCAAGGATCTCGTCGTTCAGGGTGACGGAAAGGGCCGCCGCGCCGCGCTTGCCGAGTTCGAGCAGTTCGGGCCGCCCGAGCTGGCGCAGCCGCAGGACGTGCAGCCGCGAAAGCAGCTGGCGGGTCACGCTGAAAGAGGGGTTTTCCGTGGTCGTGGCGATCATGGTGAGATCGCCGGACTCCAGCAACGGGAGGAAGAAGTCCTGCTGCGCCTTTGAGAAGCGGTGCAGCTCGTCGAGCACAAGGATATCGACGCCGGTAAGCTGGCGCCGGAGCTGCTGCAAACCCGCCTCGGGAGCGCTCAGGCGCAGGACGTTGCCGCCCCGGGCGCGTGCGAGCAGGAGGGCCAGCGTGGATTTGCCGCAGCCCGGAGGGCCGAACAGGAGCAGGCTCGGAAGGCGCGGGCCCTCCAAGAGCGTGGTCAGGCGCTCGGCGAGGTGGCTCTGTCCGACGAAAAGAGCCAGTTCGGAGGGGCGCAGGCGTTCAGGCAGAGGCTGGGACAGGGACATGAAGGCTCCAAACTTGC
>OGCM01003080.1_pt1 | contig 13650 bp, 12 predicted proteins | sample 1570151 | NCBI WGS metagenome assembly OGCM01 (sample SAMEA4370582, study PRJEB24528) | human gut metagenome
AAGGCCAACGAGGGCTGGGCAAAGCTGCAGCAGATCGTGGAGGACTACAAGAAGGCCCACAACGGCGCTTCCGTCTATGCCCCCACCTTCATCGAGGACTGCGAGCCCGAGGTCAAGAAGCTGCAGGAAGAGTACGGCTTCGAGTACACCGTCGAGTACGTTCAGTAATTTTTGACTAAAAAGCTCCCCTCTGTGCAATGCACGGAGGGGAGCTTTTTTGCGTTGTTTTGGAAAGACCGTCTTTTACTGTTCCACCTTGCTCAGCAGGATGCGGTCGTTGTCCAGCGTCTTGCCGGCGTTCTCGCGGAACTTTTCCAGCAGGTCGTCCACGGTCATCCGGCTGCGCTCTTCGCCCTGCACGTCGAACACGATGCGGCCCGCATCCATCATCAGGGTGCGGTTGCCCAGTTCCAGCGCCTGATGCATGTTGTGAGTGACCATCAGGCAGGTGATCTTCTTTTCGGCCACGATGTTCCGGGTCAGCTCCAGCACCTTTTCCGCCGTGGCGGGGTCCAGAGCGGCGGTGTGCTCGTCCAGCAGCAGCAATTTGGGGGTGACCAGCGTAGCCATGAGCAACGTCAGCGCCTGCCGCTGGCCGCCGGACAGCAGGCCCACCGGCTGTTTCATACGGTCCTCCAGGCCCATGTCCAGCAGAGAGAGCTTCTCGCGGAACAGTTCTTTATCCTTGCGGGAGATGCGAGAGAAAATGGCGTGGGGCGCGGTGCCTGCACGCAGGTAGGCCAGCGCAAGGTTTTCCTCAATGGTCATATTGGGGGCCGTGCCTTTGAGGGGATCCTGGAACAGGTGGCCGATGACCTTGCTGCGCTGGTGCTCCGGCTCAAAGGTGATGTCCTGCCCGCCCAGCACGATGCTGCCCTCGTCGGCGATGAATCCGCCGGTGATGGCATTGAACAGGGTGGACTTGCCCGCGCCGTTGGAACCCACGATGGTGGCAAAGTCCCCGGCTTCCATGTGCAGGCTCACTCCGTTCAGAGCCACCTTTTCGTTCACGGTACCGGGGTTGAAGGTCTTATGCAGGTCGTTCAGCTGCAGCATTTCCATCTTACTTTCCCTCCTTCACGGCCGCGGCGCGGCGGGCACGGGCGGCATGTTTGCGCTTTTCAAAGGCAAAATGGGCCTGAATGGCCGGCATGGAGATGGCCACTGCCACGATGATGGCCGACACCAGCTTCATGGCAGCGGCCGGCACATTGAAGCGCAGGGCCACAGCCACGATAAAGCGGTACAGGCAGCTGCCGAACACCACGCCCAGAACGCGGCGCAGCATGGTGCGCTTGCCCACAAGGGTCTCGCCGATGATCAGGGACGCCAGCGCAATGGTGACCATGCCGGTGCCCACGTTGATGTCACAGCTCTTCTGGTACTGGGCCAGCAGACCGCCGGACAGCGCACACAGCGCACCGGACACGCACAGGCCCACAGTAATGGTAAAGGCAGGGTTGATGCTGGAGGCCCGCACCATGGCGGTGTTGTCACCGGTGGCCCGGATGGACAGGCCCAGCCGGGTGCCCAGGAAGCCCAGCATGGCGGCGCAGGCCAGGGCGATGATCACCCCCACCAGCACCAGCTTGTACCAGCTGCCCAGAAAGCCCAGCAACTTTTTGGCCAGCGAGAAGATGGTCTCGGTCTTGACCAGCGACATGGTGGAGGAAAAGCCCATGGCCGCCAGATTGATGGTGTACAGGCCGGTGTTGACGATGATACCGGCCATGATGCTTTCCACACCAAGGCGGGTCTGCAAAAACGCAGTGACAAAGCCAGAGCACACGCCCGCCGCCATGGCCGCCGCAAGGGCCAGAATGGGGTGGCCGGTCAGTGCTACCTGACAGGCCACCGCACAGCCCAGGGTAAAGCAGCCGTCGGTGGACAGGTCTGCGATGTTCAGGATGGAATAGCTCAGAAACAGTGCCAGCGCCACCAGAGCGTAGATACAGCCAAGCTCCAGCGCGGTCTGGATGACGTTGAGCGAAAAGATACTCGCCAGCATGTGTGTGCTCCTTTGAAATGTAATGATAAAGCAAACCCTCTCAGGCCGCTTCGCGTCCAGCTCTCCCGATGGGCGAGCTTTTTTTGTGCTGATCTTCAACCTTTCCTTTACCTGCCAAAAGCTCCCCCTTTCGGGAGAGCTGGCAAAACCGTCAGGTTTTGACGGAGAGGGTTTCCTCCGATCGAGGTTCAGGAGAAGTTCTCCGCCGTGGTCACTTCCACGATCTCGGTGCAGTAGGGTTTGAAGGCTTCCTTCAGGGCGTCCAGCTTGTCACCCTCAAAGCCCAGGGCGGCGGCGGTCTCGGTGTTGATGGTCACAATGCCGTTGTCAAAGGTCTGGTAGGGCATCTCGGCGGCACTCTTGCCATCGCACAGGATCTCGGCCACCATGTCGGCGGTGGCCTCGCCCAGCTGGACGTAATCCACGCCGTAACCCACGAAGGCACCGTTCAGGGCAAAGCTGTCGGCACCGGTGAAGTGCATCACGCCGGCCTCGGTGAAGGTCTCGTAGATGGACAGCTCCGCGGTCATGATGGTGTTGTCGGTGGGGGTGAACACGGCCTTGACCCCGGCAGCCACCAGGGCTTCGGCAGCCATCTGCACCTCGGCGGTGGTGGTGCCGTTCTTTTCAATGTACTGGATGCCCTTTTCGTCGCAGAAAGCCTTGGCATCGGCGATGGCCTGCGTTGAGGCATCCTGACTCAGGTCATACAGCAGACCGATGGTATCAATGCCGGGGTTTGCCGCCACGATCAGGTTCATGATGGCGTCGGTGTTCAGGGCATCGGAGGTGCCGGTCATGTTCTCACCGCCGTCAAAGCCTGCAGCAGCGGGGTCGGTGACGGCGGAGTACACCACCGGGATCTCGGTATCTTCCACAGCGGCCAGCATGGTGGCGGCGGTGGGGGTGGCCACAGCCACGATCACGTCCACGCCATCGGCCACCAGGTCGGCGCCGATCTGGTTCAGGTTGCTCTGGTCGGCCTGCGCGTTGGCGTAGTAATCAGCGTAGTCAAAGGTGACGCCCTTTTCCTTTCCCAGCTTGTCCAGACGGCTCTCCACGGATGCCACGATCTGGTTGAGGGAAGCATGATCCACATAGTTGACGATGCCCACCTTGAAGGTCTCACCGGCCACGGCGCTGGAAGCTGCCTCGGAGGAAGCGGCTGCACCGGATGCGGTGCTGGCGGTGGAAGACGCTGCGCCGCCGCAGCCGGTCAGTGCCAGTGCGGAAACGGCGGAAGCGGCCATGGCGGCCTTCAGGAAGCTGCGGCGGGAGATCATGTTCATGGTTTTCATAGTGGTTAACTCCTTTCCCGGAGCGGGCGGCATAAAAAAGACCCGCTCCCTTTGCGGGACGGGTCTTTCCAAAATAAAAACGACCCTGTCCCTGTGTGTTATCCACAAGGACAGGATCGGTAAAATACGATTCTGCGGTGCCACCTTGCTTGCCCTGCTGTGAACGCAGAGCCTCTCACGGAGAGCCAACACTCCCCTGCCCTGTAACGGAGGCTTCCGTCCCAAGCTACTGGGGAACTTTCCCGTTTGCCCGGCCCTCGGCGGCCCACGAAACTCTGCCCCGCTCTCGCCCGTTTGCACTGTCCGGGCTCACTGCAGATGCGCTGTGCAGGTTCTCTTCCGCCTCATCGGTTTGATTGCATTATACACTTTATCTGCGTAAAGTCAAGAGGCAATGCAAAAATTTTTTTGCAGGTTTCCGGCAAAGTCACACTTTGCTCTTTTTGCGCTTGCGCCACACAAAGTATGCCGTGTACACCAGCCATACCGGCAGGGCGGCCAGCGTTACCGTGCGGCTCAGGGCAAGGCCGTCGGCCTGATACACAAAGTCGATGCTGCTGGTGCCCGCCGGGCACAGCACCGCCATCATACCGTCATCCACCCGCACAATGTCGGTCTGCTCCCCATTGACATAGGCCGTGAAGCCGTCATCGTAGGGCACCGAGAAGAACACGAGGTTTGCATTCTCCAGCGTGATCTCCGCGTGGAAGCCGGCATTGTTCATCTGGAACATGCTGCACGCCTGGGCGCGGCGTTCGTTGCAGTCCTGCACATAGGCTTCATAGGTCAGCTCGCTCTGCTTTTCCTCCGGCAGTTCGGTGAGGTACTGCCCGTAGGCGGCAGCGTCCTCATCACTGAGCACCATTGCCCGCATCAGCAGGTTGGCACGGGAGTTCTTGTTCACCTGCCCGTAGGTCTCCTCGGTCACATAGTAATCGTAGGTAAATCCCATGGGAACGTAATTTTTATTCTTGTACAGCACAAAACCGTCCAGCTCGTCATAATAGGCCCAGCCGTCGTCGGCCTGGCTCTCAAAGTCCGCCTGCTGTTCCGGCGTGGTGATGAGATATTCCACACTCAGCAGGCCCCGCAGAGCATAATTGGAGAGTTCCGGCTCACTGCGCACATCCCGCTTGACGCCCAGGGCCGGGTAAAAGCTGAGGATGCTGGGGGCCGCCGTGCTGCCGAAATATTGCAGGCAGCTCTTGTCCAGCCACATGCCGATGTTGTCGTGGATTTTGTAGGTGTCCACGCGGTAATCGCCTTCCGGCAGATCCTCCTTCAGCAGCAGGGCGTTGTTGTCCTGCTCCACAAGATCGCTGTCGGTGTACCATTGGCCGAACTTGCCGATGCCGATGTGCACCATACTGAACACGCAGGCAAAGGCCACCACCGCCGCCGTCATGCGCTGGGCAAAGCGGCTGTCTGCCCGCCATTTCTGGCAGATCAGACGGTAGAGCAGCAACCCGCCCAGGCCAAAGCCCAGCACCACGAAATACTGGCCGGGGTTCTTGAGCACACCCAGCGACCAGGTGCCGGTGTCGTTGTCCAGCACGGGCACCAGTGCAAAGGCCAGCGTAGCCAGCATGATCCAGCCAAGGCCCCGGGCCGGGGTGTCCAGATCGGTGTTGTGATCTTCCAGTGCATTCACGGTCATCGCCGCGAGGATGAGCACCGGCATATAGTACCAGCGGGCATAGTAGCTGGAGTTGAGAGCGTAGAATGCGCTGTTCAGGATGGGCACCAGCGCGCACACGGCGCACACCGCCACAATGCGCTTTTTGCTGTCGCCATGGCGGGCACGCCAGTAGGCCAGCGCACCTGCCAGACTGCACAGGGGCAGATAGGCCGACATGCTGGTCCACTTGATGACGCCTTCCGACCAGATGGAGGTCAGGTAGGGAGAATCCGGCGGCATCACCCAGCTGAGCAGGATGGCCAGATACTGCTGCACCTTGCCGTAGGTCAGAAAGCCCCATCCGGACGCAAGGTCGATGGTGCGCGGGTTCTGCAGCAGGCTCAGCACCGCCGGGACCAGCAGCAGGCAGCCCATGGCCACACCCAGCAGGCTTTCAAACGCCAGCTGCACAAACCGCTTCACGGTCAGGCGGTAGTCGCCGGTGGTGAGCTTGCACACAAAGTAGATGGCCAGGAACACCACCTGCCCGGCAAAAAAGAAGTAGTTGTTGAGCAGGTTCACCGCCGCCCAGAAGGCAAACAGCCCGTGACGCTTGTTGTACATGGCCTCATCCAGCGCCCACAGCAGGTACGGGAACAGCGCCACCACATCCACAAAGTGGTTGAAGAACACGTTGTACACCGCAAAGCCGGACAGTGCATACAGGCAGGCACCCAGCACGGCGTAATCCCAGTTCTTGACGTAGCGCTTCAGGTACAGGTACGCACCGCCGCCCGCCACGCCGAACTTGAGCACCAGCAGCGGCACCATCAGGTAGGGCAGCCACCGCTGCGGGAACAGCAGCGAGAACCAGAAGAAGGGCGAGCCGTACAGGTAGAAGGAATAGGCGTTCATAGCGCCGCTGCCCAGGTCGGTCGCCCAGGAAAAGGTGTTGTGGGGTGCCCCGGCAAAGGTACTGTCCGGGTAGCCCACCCCTTTCAGGAAACCGTTCATATAGCGGTAAAAGCTGATCTGCTGGCTGTTGAAATCGCCTGCATAGTGGAAAAATCCGCCGTCCATGATGTAGAACGGCAGGAAAAAAACGGCTGCGGTGAGCGCACACAGCACCACCGCCCGCCAGAACCGATCCTTTTGCTGCCCGGGCAGCCGCAGCTGCCGGGACATTCCGAATTGTTCCATGGGTTATCCTCTTTCTCCGCCGCCGGGGCGGAAGCTGCTTTTTTATCAGTATAACACGCAGGTCGGCCCGAAAAAAGGACGTTTCTTCACCGCTGCCCCTTGACAAGCGCCTGCCGGGCAGGTATGGTGGAGAAAACACATCCAAGGAGGGTTCCCCGCCATGCTGTATCCGTTCAACGCCCTGCTGGCCCGCATGAAGTACATCACCCGCTGGAGCCTGATGCACTCCACCCGGGCCGAGTCGCTCAGTGAGCACACCTGCGACACTGCCCTGCTGGCCCATAGCCTGTGCCTAATCGCGCGGCGGTACACCGGCACCCCCTGCCGCCCCAAAACGGTGGCGGTAGCGGCGCTGTACCACGACGCCCCGGAGATCATCACCGGGGACCTGCCCACGCCGGTCAAGTATCACAGCGCCACCCTGCGCGACGCCTACAAGGCCATGGAGCGGGAAAGCGTGGCCAGCATGACGGCCATGCTGCCGGAGGAGCTGGCCGAAGAGGTCGCGCCCTTCCTCACCGGAGAGCTGCTCACGGCAGAGGAAGCCAAGCTGCTCAAGGCTGCCGACCGGCTGAGTGCCCTGGTCAAGTGCCTGGAAGAGCAGCGCAGCGGCAACCACGAGTTTGACGCGGCACTGGCCCAGCAGAAAGCCGCGCTGGAAGCCATGCACTGCCCGGAGGCCGACTGGTTCATGGCCCACTGCCTGCCCTGCTACACCCAGAATCTGGATGAGCTGACCCGGCAGGACGGATAATATTTTTTACGGGAACGGCACTTCCCGCACGTCGTCGGGGTCCAGGCCAGCCTTGCGCTGTTCTTCAAAGACAGCGTCGATCAGCTCGTCCAGATCTTCCAGATGGGTCAGGGTACAGCAGTAGCGCCGCAGGGCGGCAGCGCCCTTCAGCCCCTTCATATAGTGCATGGTCTGGGCACGGGCCTGCGGCATGGCCACGAACTCGCCCTTCTGCTCCACCATCTCTTCCACCTGACGGCGCAGGGCATTCATGCGGGCCTGCAGGTTGGGGGCCTTGGGTTCCGGGGTGCCCTCGATGGCGGCATTCACCCGCTCAAACAGCCACGGGTCGCCCAGCGCAGCACGGGCGATCATCACGCCGTCGCAGCCGGTCTGCTGCATCATGGCCACGGCATCCTCGGCCGAATGGATGTCGCCGTTGCCCAGCACCGGCACATGGACTGCCTGCTTTACCCGGGCAATGATCTCCGGGTCGATGCCCGGGGTGTACATCTGCTCACGGGTGCGGGCGTGTACCGCAATGAGGGCGGCACCTGCCTGCTCGCAGGCCTTTGCGCACTCCACGGCGGTCACATGGTCGGCGTCCCAGCCCTTGCGCATCTTGACTGTGACCGGGCGGCTGGTGTGGGCCACCACCTGCTCCACGATGCGCCCGCAGCGGTCCGGATCCAGCATCAGCTTGCTGCCCGCGCCGCCGGACACGATCTTGGGGGCCGGGCAGCCCATGTTGATGTCCACAAAGTCGAACTCATACTGTTCCATAGCGGCGGTGGCTTCGCCCATGATCTGGGGCACCTCGCCAAAGATCTGCACGCCATAGGGTGCCCCGTTGGGTTCTGCCTTCAGCAGGCTGACCGTCTTATGGTCGCCGTACACCAGTGCCCGGCTGGACACCATTTCGCTGACCGTAAAGCCTGCGCCGTGCTGCGCCATCAGGCGGCGGCAGGGAGCATCGGTAAAGCCCGCCATTGGTCCGAATACTGCCCGGTGGGGCAGAACGATGTTTCCGATTTTCAAAGGTTCCATTGGTGTTCCTCGATTGTTCTGAATGACCAGAGAGAAAACGATTTTGAATTGCCTCCGCTGCGCTCTGGCAATCACAGCGGAATTTTGTTTTTATAAGAGCAATTCCGGGCAGCCTGCAGGCTGCCCGGAATTGCATTTTCACAAAAAAGGCTGCAACCGTAAAATGCAGGTTTCACGCAAAGCCGTTTCTGTCTGCTTATGCTCCGGCCATCTGTCCGGTGTTTTACATCTTCTCCGGCACAGTGATCTTGAACATGGTCAGCACGTTGAAGATGACGTTCTTCACGCCGATGCACAGAGCCAGACGGGCCTGCTGCACGGCAGAGTCTGCGCCCTGGATACGGCAGCTGCCGTAGAAGCGGTGGAAGGCACTGGCCAGATCAATGACAAAGCGGTTGATGCGGCTGGGGTCGTACTTCTCGGCTGCCATGACGATCTCCTGCGGGAAGGCAGCCAGCATGCGGATCAGGTCCATCTCGCTGGGCTCGGTGAGCAGTGTAGCGTCCACCTGCTCGGCACCGGCAAACTGCACGCCCTCGCTCTCCATCTTCTTCAGGATGGAGCAGATGCGGGCATGGGCATACTGCACATAGTACACCGGGTTGTCGTTGTCGGTCTTGACGGCCTGGTCCAGGTCAAAGTCGATGCCGCTGCCGGCGTCGTGCATGTTGAACAGGAAGCGTGCGCTGTCGATGGGCACCTCTTCCAGCAGGTCGGTCAGGGTGATGGCGTTGCCGGTACGCTTGGACATGCGCACGGGCTGGCCGTCGCGCATCAGGTTGACCATCTGCATCAGGACAACATCGAGGTCGTTGCCGTTCAGGCCGATGGCATCCATCGCGCCCTTCATGCGGGCCACATGGCCGTGGTGATCGGCACCCCACACGTCGATGGCCTTGGCAAAGCCGCGGGTGGCCAGCTTGTTGTAGTGGTAAGCGATATCGGCAGCAAAGTAGGTGGGGATGCCGTTGGCACGGACGAGCACCTCGTCCTTGGCTTCCTCTTCGGTGCCGTCCTCGGTCTTTTTCTTGTTCACGGTGCCGTACTTGGCAGCGTACTGTGCGCTGCGGTACATGATGGCACCGTCCTCGGCCTTGTAGCAGGCACCCAGTTCCAGCAGCTTGTCCACCACGGCCATCACCGCGCCGGACTCGTGCAGGGTGTTCTCATGGAACCACACATCATAGTCGATGCGGTACTTGGCCAGGTCGCGCTTGAGGGCGGCGATGTTCTTGGGCAGAGCATAGGCCACCAGAGCGTCCTTCAGCTGTGCGAAAGCATCGCTGGCAAACAGGGTCTCTTCGTCCATACCCTGGCAGGCGGCAACGTACTGGTCGCCGTTGATCTCGGCGAACTCCCCGGCCAGCACCTTGATGTCGCCGCCCTGATAGCACTCGGCGGGCAGCGGATAGGCTTCCTCGCCGCAGAACTGCTGCAGGTAGCGCACGGCCAGGCTCTTGCCGAACTTCTGGATCTGGTTACCGGCATCGTTGATGTAAAACTCGCGGGTCACATCGTAGCCGGACCAGTCCAGCACAGCGGCCAGACAGTCGCCCAGAGCGCCGCCGCGGGCATTGCCCATGTGCATGGGGCCGGTGGGGTTGGCGGAAACGAACTCCACATTATACTTGGCACCCTTGCCGTGGTCGGTGCGGCCATACTCCTTGTTGGCGCAGGCACCCAGTACCACACCGGCCCAGTAAGCCGGGGACAGGAACAGGTTGATGAAACCGGGGCCGGCGATCTCGACCTTGGCAAACACGCTGTCGGTCAGGTCGGGCAGGTGGGCCAGCAGGGCCTCTGCGATCATTCTGGGGGCCTTGCGCCAGGTACGGGCACCGGCCATGGCCAGGTTGGAGGCGATGTCGCCGTTCTTCACGTCGGCGGGGATCTCCACGATGAAGGCGGGCAGCTCGGCTTCCGGCAGGGTGCCGTCGGCCATGGCGGCCTTTGCCGCAGCGGTCAGCAGCGCACGGGCCTCGTCCAGTGCAGCCTGCCGGGGGTTGTAATTCTGGTAGGTCTTTTCAAATTCAGTCATTGGTCGGATTCCTTTCACAGTATTGGCAGATTCAGTTCACATGGGTCACGGTCACTTCCAGGCGGTTGCGGCTCACAAGGTCGGCGCTGTTGGCATCCAGCAGATAGGCGAACCGCACGGTGCCGCCCTTCTCGGTCAGTTCGTTCACGATCTCGTCGGCGGTCACGCCCAGGGTCATAGAGCCAAAGCCCGTCTCGTAATGGCACAGGTTGCGCTTGCCTTTTTCGATCTGCAGCTGGGTGCCCACCCCGCCGTTTTTGCCGAACCGCAGCATGACCACCCGGCTGCCGTCCACCGCGATCTTCAGCGTGGTGGTGCAGCCCTCGTAGCCGGTGGTCTCGGTCTCTTTATAGGTAATATAGTAGCTGCCGCCCTTCTGCACGAACTGGCCGCGGGTCATCAGCTCCACAAACTCTTCTTTTTCCTCATCCTCCATCGGCTCGTCGATGTGCTGTTCGATGCGGCTCTTGATGCGGATGATGTAATCTTCCTTCAGCGGTTTACTCACGTTGCTATCCCTTGTCAATATTTGTCAATGGCGATCTGCTCCACCGGGCCGCCTTTGTACTCGCCCAGGAACAGATCTGCCGTCTGCACAAAGCTGTCCGGCACATCGCTGACGTAAAAATGTGCCTGGCCTTCGTTTTCCTGCGCCGCGCGCAGGCCCCGCTCCGACAGCATCCGCTCCAGATGGTGGGCTGCCGTCTTGGCCGGGTCCACCAGCGTGACCGACTGTCCCATGAACTCCCCGATCATGGTCTTGAGCAGCGGGTAGTGGGTACAGCCCAGGATCAGGGTGTCCACCCCGGCGTCCCGCACCTCGGTGAGGTACTGGGCGATCACCAGGCGGGTGACCTGCTGCTTTTCCTCTTCGCTGTGATCCACATACCCGGCTTCCACCAGCGGTACGAACAGCGGGCAGGGGCGGGCGGTGATCTCCACGCCCGGCACCAGTTTGCGCAGCAGCGTCTCATAGCTGCGGGAGCGGATGGTGGCCGCAGTGCCGATGACACCGATGCGGCGGTTGCGGGTGGCAAAGGCAGCCTCCCGGGCGGCGGCATCCACCACGCCCAGATAGGGCACCGGCAGCCGGGCCGCCTCGGCAGCCGGGTAGGTGCTGGACACCGTACCGCAGGCCGCCATGATGCATTTTACGTTCTGGGACAGCAAAAAGGCGATGTCCTGCCGTGCATACTGCAGGATGGTCTCCGGGCTGCGGCTGCCATAGGGCACACGGCCGGTGTCGCCAAAGTAGACGATCTCCTCATGGGGCAGGCGCTTGCGCAGCTCCCGCACGCCGGTCAGGCCGCCAAGGCCGCTGTCAAATACGCCGATGGGGCGGTTATCCATGCTGTTTTTCCGTCCTTTCCAGGGCAAGTTCGATCAGCCGGTCGATCAGGGCCGGCACCGGCAGACCCTCGTGCTCCATGAGCTTGGGGTACATACTGATGGACGTAAAGCCGGGGAAGGTGTTGATCTCGTTGATCATCACCCGACCGGTGCCCTTTTCCACAAAGAAGTCGCAGCGGGCCAGACCCTCGCAGCCCAGGGCCGTGTAGGCCATGGCGGCGTAGGTCTTGACCTCGTCCAGCTTTTCTTCGGGCAGGTGGGCCGGGATCACGGTCTGGCTCACGCCGTTCTTGTATTTGTCATCGTAGGTGTAGAACTCAGCACCGGCCAGGATCTCGCCCGGACGGGTGGCCACGGCGGGGTCGGAGCCGATGACGGCACATTCCACTTCCTGGCCGTCCACAAAGGCTTCAAACACCACCTTGCGGTCGTTTTCCAGAGCCAGTGCGATGGCCTTTTTCAGTTCCTCACGGTTGGACACCTTAGAAATACCCACGCTGGAACCGGCGTTGGCGGGCTTGACGAACACGGGCCAGCCCAGCTTTGCCTCCACACCAGCGCACACACCCTCCAGGTCACTCTCGATCTGCCAGCGGTTGGCGGCCAGCCACTTGGTGTGCGGGATGTCGTTGGCTTCAAACAGGGCGTTGGCCACCCCCTTGTCCATGCAGGCCGCACTTGCCAGCACGCCGCAGCCCACATAGGGGATGCCGGCCAGCTCCAGCAGACCCTGCACCGTGCCGTCCTCGCCCCACAGGCCATGCAGCACCGGGATCACCACATCCACATGCAGCTTTTCCACATGACCTTCCGGGGTGAACAACACCATGCCGTGGTCGGCGCGGTCCGGGCTGAGGATGCAGGGCATGTTGCCGGCCAGCTCTTCCCAGCTGCCGTCTGCCATCTGTGCGGCAGTTGCCTCGGTATAGAGCCAGCGGCCCTCCTTTGTGATGCCCACTGCGAGCACCTCATACTTGGTACGGTCAATATTGTTGACAAAGTTTCCGACCGAAACGCGGCTGACCTCATGCTCACTGGACATACCACCGAACAGCAGGACAACGCACAGCTTGTTTTCAGACTGCATGATCACTCTCTCCTATTTATAAAGCCCGCAGCGGGGCGGAATCAAACCGGTAAAAACGCCGTTTCGCCTTATTATACAATATCTATGCGCGCGATGCAAGCAAAATGCAAAAATGCCGTCCCGGCCGACCGACCGGAAAGCCTGCAAAAAATTTTCCGGAAATCGCAATTTTCCGCTTGACGGATGGAAAAAGGCGTGATACAATGATATCACCTCTTTTGCGGGGTTATTAAGTGCGCCTGTTTTACAGGTGCTCCCGCAACCCGAGGGAGGTTCAAAACAACCGTTATAATGGAGGTGTCAACAAATGACCGTTAAAATCACTCTGGCCTGCACCGAGTGCAAGCAGCGCAACTACAACACCACGAAGAACAAGAAGAACAACCCCGATCGTCTCGAGATGAAGAAGTACTGCCGTTTCTGCAAGAAGCACACCGTTCATCGCGAAACCAAGTAAGAGAAAGGCGGACGCACTATGGCAGACAAAACCGAGAAAAAGCCGGGCTTTGTGGCCAGAGCTAAAACCGCTGTGAAGAACTTCTGTGCACGCGTTGCCAAGTTCTTCCGTGACACCAAGAGCGAACTGAAAAAGGTGGTCTGGCCCTCCAAGGAGGACATCAAGACCAACACTGTCGTTGTGCTCGTCACTGTTGCGATCGCAGCGGTCGTGATGATCCTGCTGGATGCCATCTTTGGTGGCATTCTCGGCCTGATCATCGGCGCCTGAGAATCATCTTGAAACGGAGGGTCAACCAAAATGGAAGAATCAACCAAGCTGGTAGATGAGTCCACTGAGGCTCTTTGGTATGTTGTGCATACCTATTCCGGTTATGAGAACAAGGTCGCAAACGACCTGCAGACCATGGTGGAGAACCGCCACCTGCAGGATCTGATCTGCGACATCAAGGTTCCCGTCGAGATGGTTCCTGAAATCGACAAGAACGGCAAGCAGAAGATGGTGGAGCACAAGCTGTTCCCCGGCTACGTTCTGGTCAAAATGGTGATGAACGACGATACCTGGTATGTCGTGCGCAACACGCGCGGCTGCACCGGTTTTGTCGGCCCCGCCTCCAAGCCCGTTCCCCTCTCTGCCGAAGAAGTGGAGAAGATGGGTGTGGAGAAGGCTGCACCGCTTACCGTTGACTTCAAGGTCGGCGATACTGTGCAGATCACCGCAGGTCCTCTGGAAGGCTTTATGGGCCTTGTGGAGGCCATTGATACCGAGAACTTCAAAGTGAAGCTCAAGGTCAACATGTTCGGCCGCGAGACCC
>OGCM01003085.1_pt1 | contig 13637 bp, 12 predicted proteins | sample 1570151 | NCBI WGS metagenome assembly OGCM01 (sample SAMEA4370582, study PRJEB24528) | human gut metagenome
CAAAAGAAGCAGTGGAAGTATCCATAGGGGAAAACCAGAAAATCCGGGTAAAACTCATTGACTGTGTGGGCTTTCTGGTAAAGGATGCATCTGGAAATGTGGAAGAAGGCAGGGAGCGGATGGTCAAAACTCCCTGGCAGGAAAAAGCAATCCCGTTCCATGATGCAGCCCGCATTGGAACGGAAAAAGTGATCAGCCAGCATTCCACCATTGGGATTGTAGTCACAACAGACGGAAGTTTCGGGGAGATTCCCAGAGAAAATTTTATCCCGGCAGAGGAACAGACCATAAAAGAACTGAAAGTCCAGGGAAAACCCTTTCTGATCCTGGTAAACTCCCAGACTCCCTACAGTGAGGAAACCGGAAAAACTGTAAAACATCTGGAAGAGAAATTTGGAGTATCCGTTCTGGCAGTCAACTGTGAACAGCTTCGAAAAGAGGATGTGACCAGAATCCTGGAGAAGATCCTTTATGAATTCCCGGTCAGTGAGATAGAGCTTTTTGTTCCCAGATGGGTGGAGATGCTTTCTCCGGAACATGAGGTAAAGGCGGCTCTGTTAAATGAGATTCGGGAAAAGATGACCAGACTTACTCATGTGCGTGATGTAAGTAGAGAATCAGTATATCTGGAAAGTCCATATGTGGAAGATACATTGCTTGAACAGGTCAGTCTTTCCGATGGAAAAGTCCGTATCCGAATCGCAGTAAAAGACATTTATTATTATCAGATGCTCAGTGAAATGAGCGGGATATCCATGGAAAGCGAATATGAACTGATCCAGACCATAAAAGAGCTTGCCGGTATGAAAGAACAATTTGTAAAAGTCCAGGCTGCCCTGGAAGCGGTAAAAGGAACAGGGTATGGGGTTGTGGTGCCTGAGCTTTCCGAGATCACTATTGAGGAACCTGAGGTGATCCGTCAGGGAAATAAATTCGGAGTAAAGATCCGGTCAAAAAGTTCGTCCATTCATATGATCCGGGCGGGAATCGAAACGGAGATCGCTCCGATCGTTGGTACAGAACAGCAGGCGGAGGACCTGATAAAGTATATCAGAGAAAGCCCGGAGCGAGGGGAAAGTATCTGGGAGACCAATATTTTCGGAAAATCCATCCAGCAGTTGGTGGAAGACGGAATCCGGAACAAGCTGGCCATGATCAGCGAAGAAAGTCAGGTGAAGCTTCAGGATACTATGAAGAAGATCGTAAATGACAGCAAAGGCGGACTGGTGTGTATCATCATATGAATGGAGAATAGAATTGCAAAGCAAAAAGGACGTTCTTCAGCAGACGTCCTTTTTTTGATGTTGTTTTTTCCATTCTGCGATAAACTGAAGCTGTTCCTGGTCAGATAGTTCCTGGGAAGCGGCGTCATTTCCTGCAGCGGCACAGCAGAAAAGAACAAAGATCTGGAGTCCGAAGAATACAAGAAAAAAGAGAAGCATAGAAAAACCTCCTTTATTTTTCAGATATGTTAAGTATTGGAGGAGATAATGTATTTTATACATTATATTGCAAGAAAATCAGAGCAATGCTATAATTATCACCGGGTATGAAGATTTTTAAAACAGGAGGAAAAGAAACCATGAAAAAGAGAAGATTCGCACAGCTTGTTCTCATGATCACAATGCTGTTTTGCCTGACATTTGGCACAGTGTGTGCGCAGGCGGCAACAACAGCAACCACAACAACCGCAAAAGCAGCTGTTAAAAATGGCTGGAAAAAAGAGGGCGGTCAGTATTATTACTACATCAAAGGTAAAAAAGTTACCAATAAATTAAAAAAGATCAATGGTGCGACATATTATTTAGGCTCGAATGGTGCAAGAAAGACCGGATGGTATACAGTAAAATCCGGAAATACCTACAAAACCATGCAGTTTGCTTCCAACGGAAAATACACTGGGAAATCCAAAAAAGCAAATGCAGAACTGATCAAGATGACAGATTCAGTGCTTCGCAGCCAGAAGATTTCTGCAAGTCTGACTACAACTGCGCAGAAAAAAACGGCTCTTCAGAAAGTGTTTAACTATTCCAAAAAATACGGATATATGAGAATGAAGGGCTTTGACGGAAAACCTTTGCAGTTTACAAAAGGTAAAAGCCAGATGTTTGCATATCTGACCATGGGAATGAAAAAAGGAAACTGCTACGGTGTTGCATCAGCCTTTGCAGTACAGGCTAAACGTGCAACAGGACTTCCGGTCCGTGTATGCTGGGGAAAAAGTAATGTATTTAATAAAAATAAATGGCAGCCACATGGATGGACAGAGATCAAGATTGGAAATACCTGGTATACATTTGATGCAAATGCAGCAGGAAACAAATCCAGAAAAGATGTTAAATATTATATGCAGAAATCTTCATCCATGAAAAAATACTATAAAACTGAAGGAAGAGAAGATATCGTTCTCTAAAGAACAGGAGCAGATCATGAAAAAGTGGACAAAGAAGATCCTGGCAGCAGTACTTTGTCTGATGATGCTCCAGATGCCGGCAGCTGAACCGCTTATTGCGGTTCAGACTGTACAGGCAGCATCTACAGCCAAGGCAGCCAAGGTAAAAAACGGTCTCAAAAAAGAGGGCGGACAATACTACTATTATGTGAAGGGAAAAAAAGTAAAGAATACATGGAAAACCGTGACTGTCGCTAATAAGACTACCGGCAAAAAAATGACATACAGATACTATTTTTCCAACACCGGAAAGGCTTATAAAGGTGGAACATTCTTCGGGGAGAACTATCTCCTTGTAAAAAAGATCGGCGGGAAATACTATGGATTTAACCGGTATGCACAGATGGTAAAAGGCGTTTATTATTCCGCATATGGACAGTCCAGAGCCGGATTTTATGCTTTTAATACAAAAACCGGTGTATACGATGCCAGAACATCTTCGAGATTAAGGAAAGCATTTGTAAGAGAAAAGAGTTCTGCAGCACTGCGGAAAGCCCTTGGCAGACCTCTTCGTACCAGAAAGACAGATGGCTGTTATGGTGACGGACAGGAATATCTGTTGGAATACACAAGATTCTGGGTCAATACATACAAAGACAAAAAAGGGAAGGAAATCGTACTGGACGTGATCAGCAAATAAGATTCGCCAGACCGATAAATAAATATAATTATGGTTTTCAGTTCAATGGTATTTCTGTGTGTATTTCTTCCGGCTGCTTTTTGTCTGCATCTCCTTTTACCTGGGATGCGGGCCAAAAATTTTTTGCTTGTAATGGCAAGTCTGGTCTTTTATGCATACGGAGAACCGATTTATGTAATATTACTGGTTGCTTCATCGGCGGGCAACTATATTTTAGCGCGCCTGACAGGGGAATGTCCGAAGATCCGTAAGCTCACAATGACATTGGCTGTGGTGATAAATCTCGGTCTTCTTGTGATCTTTAAATATTCCGGATTTCTGGTGGAGACATTTAATTCTGTTACCGGTGCCGGAATTCCGGTTCCGCAGGTCCGGATGCCGATCGGAATATCGTTTTTTACTTTTCAGGCACTTTCCTACGTGATCGATGTTTATCGGGGAGATGCTTCGGTTCAGAAGAATTTCGGAAAGGTGCTTCTGTATATCTCATTTTTCCCACAGCTGATCGCGGGACCTATCGTCAAGTATCATGATGTGGAGGCGGAGATCAATAATCGTAAGCAGACGCCGGAGGAAATCGGAAAAGGGATCCGGCGTTTCATTGCAGGTTTGAGCAAAAAGGTTCTTATCGCCAATACAATGGGACTTGTGGCGGATAATCTCTTTGGTGCGGCAGCAACCGGAATCACCGGTCTGGGTGCTTGGCTGGGCGCAGTTTCCTATATGCTGCAGATCTATTTTGATTTCAGCGGCTACAGTGATATGGCGCTGGGACTCGGAATGATGTTTGGATTTCATTTCCATGAGAATTTTGATTATCCTTATATTTCTGCCAGTATCCGTGAATTCTGGAGAAGATGGCATATGTCTCTTTCAGGATGGTTTAAGGAATATCTGTATATTCCGTTAGGGGGAAACCGCAGAGGGAAATTCCGTACAGTGGTCAATAAAATGATCGTTTTTGTGTGTACAGGTATCTGGCATGGTGCCTCCTTTAATTTTCTGTTCTGGGGAATTTATCATGGCTTTTTCCTGATGCTGGAAGAGTATATCCCATTTATCGGGAAAAAGGGCGGAAAACTCAAGAGCTTTTTTCAGCATGTCTATGCACTTCTGGTAGTTTGTGTTGGCTTTGTGTTTTTCCGTGCGGACACTATGAAGCAGGGATGCTTCTGGATCAGAGAAATGTTTACGGATTTTGGATGGAAGGCTTCCGCAATGAGCCTTACACTGCAGCAGCTGACACCGGTATATCTTGTAACGCTGGCAGCGGCACTGGTCGCAGCAGTTCCGGTAAACAGCATGCTGAAAAAGTATAAATGGTATGAAGGCTTTACCTATGTATTAAGTCTGGCTGGTTTTGCGCTTTGTGTATTGAGCCTTGCCGGTGGAACCTATAATCCGTTCATCTATTTTCGATTTTAAGAGGAGGCAGAAAACATGAAAAAATTGCAGGTGCTTTATATTACTGCATTTTTTGCAGCTTGTCTTGTGCCATCTCTGGGGATGGCGGTGACAAAGCAGGAAGCATCGTCTGAAAACCGAAGACTGGCTGAGTTTCCTGAACTGAAAAAAGAAAACGAGATCAATACCCGTTGGCTGCCGGAAGCAGGCGAATATTTTCAGGAACATTTTGCGTTTCGAAATGAGCTGGTAACGGCAAATGCCCTTTTGAACGGGAAGATTTTCGGAGTATCTACTGCAGATGGTGTGATCCAGGGAACCGATAACTGGCTTTATTATAAGGATTCGCTGGAGGATTATCTTGGAGAGGAGCTTCTTTCCGAGAGAAGCCTTTTTAATATTGCACATACATTGGCCATGATGCAGGAGACATTGAATGAAAAAGGTGTGCAGTTTCTTTTTACTGTGGCACCTAATAAAAACTCACTCTATGGAGAGAACATGCCGTACTATGACAGCCTGAAGGTATCATCGGACAAAAACCTTGTTAATCTTCAGAAATATCTCAGGCAGGAGCAGGTTTCTTACGGAGATCTGTATGAGACTCTTTCAGAAGAGAAAGAAGTTCTTTATCACAAAAGAGATTCACACTGGAACAACAAGGGTGCTGCAGTTGCGGCGGATACATTGCTGTCTTCTCTGAAAAAGGAGCATGTTTCCTATAAGGAGGAACCCTATACTATAAAAACAGATTTCACAGGAGATCTGGATGAGATGCTGTATCCTCTTGCAACGACACCGGAAGAGGAAGTTTATTATGACAGACAGACAACATTTGCCTATGTGGGAGAAGTGGTAAGTAATTTTGATCCGAAGATCACAACGGTAAATCCTGTGAAGGAAGGAAGTCTGGTCATGTTCCGTGATTCTTTTGGTAATGCACTGCTTCCGTTTATGGCAGATGCTTATTCCAGTGCGTATTTTTCCAGAGGAGTACCTTACCAGATGAGTGAAGTGGATGAGAAGAATGCAGATACTGTGATCGTGGAACGGGCAGAGCGTTTTCTCCCGGAAATGGCACAGTCACCGCCGATCATGGAAGGACCGGAGTGTCAGGTGAATGTTACGGAAGAAGATACGGTTCCTGCCGGTGCCGGAGCAGTTCAGTGCGAGATCCAGGGAAATCTGGAAAAGATCACAGGTTGTATTGAAGAAAAATATCTGGATATAGACAGCAGGATTTATATAAGATTGAACCATGATAAGATTTATGAAGCATTTCCGATGGATGTTTCCACAGAAGATGGAAAAACGGACAGCAGCGGTTTTTGCTTATATCTGGACCGTTCACTTCTTGCAGCAGACGGAAATCAGATCGAAATTCTTACAGGCAACAAAGATTCAGCCCGTATAATAGGCGGACTGACACTATAAAGGAGGATATAAGAAATGAGAAAAAAAACAGTACAGGTGCTTTTAGGGGCAGCATTGATCGCAGCGATGTGTCTGGGGGCACCGACAGCTGCTTTTGCAGACGAGACAACGACAAAGGAGGAAACCGCAGAGAAAACTGGCGATAAAGATTCCGCAGAAGAAAAAGAGACCGCAGAGGATTTTCAGATCGGAGAGCTTACAGTAAAAAATCAGAGCGGACTTGAGGTGAAATCCGCAGAGCTTCAGGATGCAAAAGAGGATGACAGCAAAAAGAAAGACTCCAAGGATGCGGCAGGTCAGGATCTAGTGATCACCATGAAAGATGGTACAGAGCATACCTTCCGGAATGTGACACCGGATGACTGGAAAGAACCTGTTTTTTATAATGAGTATGAGATCCTTTATATTTCCTACACGGATGAAAAAGGAAAATCTCAGGAAGCGCTGGAAGATGCGAAGGAGACTGAGCTGGAAGAAGCTGCCACTACCTATGCAAAATCCAATGTAAATATCCGTGAAAAAGCGGATACAAAATCAAAATCCCTGAAAGTAACATCTCTTGGAACCGAGTTCAAGGTAACCGGTGTATGCCCTGGATGGCTGAAGGTTGAAGGAGATGGTGTTAAGGGATATGCGGCACATACATACTTCACTTCCAATAAAGATGAGATCGACAAGCTGGTAGCAGAGCAGAAAGCAGCTGAAGAGAAAAAAGCGGCAGAGGCAAAAGCGGCAGCAGAGGCACAGGCGGCAGCAGACGCGCAGGCAGCGGCGGACGCACAGGCAGCGGCAGATGCGCAGGCAGCGGCAGACGCACAAGCAGCGGCAGACGCACAGGCAGCGGCAGAGGCACAGGCAGCAGCAGAGGCAGCAGCATCAGAACCTACCGAGGTTAGCCGTCAGGCCTATGATGACTGTGACGGAAGTGGCCATGGCTACTATGAGATCACCTATTCTGACGGAAGTGTGAGATACGAAGAGTATTGATTAGAATGAACGATAAGGAAAGATACGTATGAAAAGATTAAAATTGTTTTTTATGGCGATGGTCATGCTTTTTGCGGTGCAGATCTGCACGGTTTCCGTAACCTGTGAGACGCAGGCAGCAACTACTACGGCAACTGTAAAGAAGAAAACCGGTCTCTACAGAGAAAAAGGAAAATATTACTACTACACCAAGGGCAGAAAGATCAGAAACCAATGGAAGACCGTAAAGGGAAAACGGTATTATTTCGGGCCTAAATATTATGCGTTAACTTACCATAACAAGATCGGTTCCAGGATCTATGTGTTTGATACTGCAGGACGCCTTTTGAACGGAAAGACGTCACGTATCGTAAATGTAGGAAAATATTCCTATTACGTAAATAAATATGGAAATCCTTCAAAGGGTTGGCTGTGCCTTCCGGATAGAAATCTTTACTATGCGGATTCCTGGGGACGTTTTTACAAAAACCGTACTCTGGAGGGAATCCGGTTCAACGGAAAGGGGCAGGCTGTAAAAAATGATATGCGCAGCCTGAAGCTGCATTGTATAGGCGTGGTCCAAAATATTACAAGAAGTGGGATGTCCAAAAGCCAGAAGCTGCAGGCGTGCTGGAGTTATGTGATAAATAATACCTATTATTCATCTGCCTATTATCCGAATTTAAATCAGAATGACTGGTGGAGAATGACTGCGTGGAGAACGCTTGCTACAGGAAAGGGAAACTGTTATGGCTATGCCTGTGCATTTGCTGCACTGGCAAGAGAGATCGGATATGATCCATATGTGGTATGTGGTCGTGTTCCGGGAACCAGAGATGGAGCCGGAGATGGCTTTACAAGACATAGCTGGGTGATCATAAACGGACTTCATTATGACCCGGAAGGACAGGCTAAGGGCTGGCATACCGGAGTTTATGGAAGCTACAGCTACGGAATGGACAATCAGATCCAGAAAACAGTTAATTTCCGTACAGGAAGAGGAAACTAAATAAAATATACAGCAAAGATCCCGGGGATTCAGATGTAAGATCCCGGGGTCTTTTTATATAAAACGAGTAGCGGGAAAGATGGTCGCAGAATAAGCTAAAGAAAGGTCAGCTGTCCGGCGGGAGAGCTTTGGAAAGGTATAAAAGGATGTATACAGGAAAAGGGATAGGCGTGGCGGTTCTGGATACCGGTATTTTTCCTCATATAGATTTTGGCAGCCGTATTTCCGTGTTTCGTGATTTTACAGGAGTCAGACGCAGCCCATATGATGATAACGGACATGGGACTCATGTCAGCGGGATCCTTGCAGGGGACGGAACTGCATCAGGTGGAAAATATAAAGGGGCTGCACCTGGCTGCAGTATCGCTGCTCTGAAGGTTCTGGATCGTTTCGGGAACGGAAGCAGGGAGGATGTGATGCGGGCATTTCGGTGGATCATGGAGTTTGGAAGCATTTATCATATCCGTATCGTTAATATTTCAGTGGGAACAACATCCCGGGATCATAAGGAACAGACAGATCTTCTTGAAGGAGTGGAAAAACTTTGGGATCTGGGATTTGTGGTGGTAGCTGCAGCAGGAAATCAGGGACCGGGGGCCGGCACGGTAACAGCACCGGGAAGCAGCCGGAAAATCATTACCGTAGGCTCCAGTGATATGCTGAATGGCAGAAAGGCAGTTTCCGGAAGAGGCCCTACTTTTGACTGTGTGTGCAAACCGGATCTGGTAGCGCCGGGAAGCCAGGTCATTGCCTGTGCACCGGGACTGCCGTACTCATATGGGCTCAAAAGCGGAACCTCCATGTCGACGCCTCTGGTGGCAGGAGGGATCGCCTGCCTTCTGGAAAAAGATCCCCGGCTTTCTAATGTAGAGGTAAAGATGTTGTTAAGAGAAAATGCAGAAGATATGGGACTTCCCAGAAATCAGCAGGGATGGGGAAAATTTAACTGTGAAAAACTGTTGGCAGGCTGAATTATTATACAATTCTTATAAACATAGTGTGGTAAAGCACAAAAGCGTTGACGGAACCGGAAAATATGAGTACAATGTACAGTAAAAGTGCTGAAGAAAGATTCTAAAGGAAAGAGCACCTGGAATCCGAACAGGAGAATAAACCTCAAAAGGAGAAAATAATATGGAAAAAATCAAAATGCAGACACCTTTAGTTGAGATGGACGGAGACGAGATGACACGTATCCTGTGGCAGATCATCAAGGATGAACTTCTCACACCGTATCTGGAACTGAATACAGAATATTATGATCTTGGTCTTGAGCACAGAAATGAGACAGATGATCAGGTTACCATTGATGCAGCAGAAGCAACCAAGAAATACGGAGTAGCCGTAAAATGTGCCACGATCACGCCAAACGCAGCCAGAATGGAAGAGTATGACCTGAAAAAAATGTACAAGAGTCCAAACGGAACGATCCGTGCTATTCTTGATGGAACTGTATTCCGTGCGCCGATCGTTGTAAAGGGAATCGAGCCATGTGTAAAGAATTGGGTGAAACCGATCACACTTGCACGTCATGCATATGGAGATATCTATAAGAATACAGAATTTTATATTGACAAGCCGGGAGATGCATATCTTGTATTTGAGGGCGAAGACGGAGAAGAGCGTAAGGAGCTGATCCAGCATTTTGATGGAGCAGGTGTTCTCCGTGGCATGCATAATCTTGATGATTCCGTAAAGAGCTTTGCGAGAAGCTGCTTTAATTATGCACTGGACACAAAGCAGGATGTATGGTTCGGAAGCAAGGATACCATTTCCAAAACATACGATGGAAGATTTAAAGAGATTTTCCAGCAGATCTTTGATGCAGAGTTTAAGGATAAATTTGAGGAAGCCGGCCTGACCTATTTTTACAGTCTGATCGATGATATCGTAGCCCGTGTTATGAAGGCAGATGGCGGTTTTATCTGGGCATGCAAGAACTATGACGGAGATGTTATGAGCGACATGGTATCTTCCGCATTTGGCTCTCTTGCCATGATGACCTCTGTACTGGTATCCCCGAAGGGATATTTTGAGTATGAGGCTGCCCACGGAACAGTTCAGAGACACTATTATCGTCATCTTGAGGGAAAAGAAACATCCACAAACTCCGTTGCAACGATCTTTGCATGGACAGGAGCTCTCCGCAAGAGAGGCGAGCTGGACGGAAATGAAGCACTTGCTGATTTTGCAGGAAAACTGGAAAAAGCAACACTGGATACCATTGAAAGCGGAAAGATGACCAAGGATCTTGCACTGATCACTTCCCTGAAAGAGGTACAGGTATTGAACAGCAAAGAGTTTATCCTTGCTGTAAAGACAAAACTGGATGAACTGATGGCATAAATAACAGGAATTTCAGAATTTCAAGTAATTTCATAAAAAATAAAAAACTGCACCGGAAGATCCAGGGATGGATCACGGTGCAGTTTTTTTATGAGGGATATATATGGATCATCTGATCTCTGTCAGATCGAAGCGTTCATGGCCTGCTGTACATGTTCCACAAGGATCTGCCGGACCTGGGGATATTCGCCAAGTCCCTTCAGTACAGGGGTGACTTCATATCCTTCGGAAGAAAGACGGTTCATCCAGGAGTCCGGATCTGCACCGGCCAGATCGTTCTGTGCATGGTCGCCGGCTACGATCATGAAAGGCGCCAGCACGATCTTTTTCGGATGAAAGCTGTCGGCAGCCCGGAGAAGGGAGTCCAGGGCTGGATAGGCTTCTACAGTTCCAAGAAAAATATTTTTATGTCCGGTATCTTTAAAACGGTAATCCAAAGCAGCGTAAACCGTGTTTGCGTAGTGTTCTGTTCCATGTCCCATCAGTACAAGTGCAGTGTCCGGATCCATGTCCCGGAATTCATCTGCAACTACCCGGACGATCGCCTGGTTATCTTCTTCTGTTGTGAGAAGAGGATTTCCGAAAACAATACTGGAAAAACGGTCACGAAAAGAAAGCGCATCGGCTTTCATCTGATCATTTTCGATACCGTTGATCACATGAGTCGGCTGTACGATCACATCGGTGATACCATCCAGAAGCATCTGTTCCAGAGCCTCCTTTACCGTGTGGATCGTAAGACCGTCCCGCTTTTTCAGTTTGGCAATGATCATTTTGCTTGTCCATGCACGGTAGGTGGGACAGGCCGGGAATGCATCGGCAATATCGTGCTCGATGGCCTCGATGGTAAGCTTACGGGTGTTTTCATAGCTTGTGCCGAAACTTACTACTAGGATCGCTTTTTTTGAAGCTGAGTTCATACGGGGATTTCCTCCATCCTGATAATTATGGTGATTATGATAAACTCTTTATATTTCTCCGCTGGAATATAAAGATAATCCGCAATTTCTACCATAAGATATTATAAAAGGGAGGGCTGACATTGTCAATCGTAGTTGACTTTCCTTACGGAAATGTTTATCATTATAAAAGATTGTGGAAACAAAGGAGAAACGTAGGACATGAGTATATTCATGATTGGAATCGATCATAATATGGCACCTGTAGATGTCAGAGCGCAGTTTGCTTTTACCCGTAAAAATACCGGAGAGGCGCTGCGCAGGCTGAAAGAAGAAGCTGGGATCTGCGGGTGTATTATTCTGTCGACCTGTAACCGGCTGGAACTGTGGGTAAGTACTGCAGATGAGGAGAAGCCGGACCTGTATCAGTGGCTCTGCTCGTTGAAAGGTGTGCAGGGAGAACAATACCAGAAGTATTTTACCAGCAGAGAAAACGAAGAGGCGGTGGAGCACCTTTTTTATCTTACCAGCGGACTGAAATCCCAGATCCTGGGGGAAGATCAGATTCTGACCCAGGTAAAAGATGCGTTGAGTATGTCAAGGGATGAGTTTACCACAGACAGTGTTCTGGAGGTGCTTTTCCGTATGGCGGTAACTGCAGGCAAGAAGATCAAAACGGAAGTGCCGTTTTCCCATGGAAATCCTTCTGTGATCCATCAGGCCATCCGTTTTCTGGAAGAGGGCGGTTATCATGTTCGCAATAAAGTCTGTATGGTGATCGGAAACGGTGAGATGGGGAAGATGGCTGCCCAGACACTGCGTGAAGCAGGAGCGGATGTGACGGTTACGATCCGTCAGTACAGAAGTGGTGTTGTGAGCATTCCTGTTGGATGCAGCAGGATCAATTATGGTGAGAGAATGGATTATCTGCCGGAGTGTGACCTGGTGGTCAGCGCAACAGCAAGCCCCAATTATACACTGACGGAAGAATTGTTTGAGGATGTACGTGTGGAACGACCTATGATCCTTATCGATCTGGCAGTTCCAAGAGATATTGATCCGGAGATCCGAAAAAAAGATAACATCACACTTTATGATATGGACAGCTTCCGAACCGGCGAGACACCGAAGGAACTTGCAGATAACCTGGAAGCAGCAGGAGCCATTGTGAAGGCCCAGATGAACGAATTTTTCCAGTGGCTGGAAGGTCGTGATATCATCCCGCGCATCCAGGAGATCAAAGCGGATGCTGTGGAAGATCTGAACCTGAGGATCGAAAAAATCTTCCGGAAAACTCCTATGGAGGATTTAGACAGAGAAAACCTGAAAAAAGCAGTGGATACTGCAGCCGGAAAGGTTGTGAACAAGCTGATCTTCGGGCTTCGGGACAGTCTGAACCAGGATGCTTTTCTGGAATGTGTGGAAGGACTGGAGAAACTTTATGAAGAATAAACCTTATTTCCCCATGTTTATAGACCTGTCCGATAAAAATATCGTTGTGGCAGGTGGTGGTAATATTGCTACCAGAAGAATAAAGACTCTTCTGAAATTTACAAGAAATATCACGGTAGTGGCTACAAAAGTGACCCAGGAGCTTATGGATCTTGGAAAAGCAGGAACTGTAACTTTATATATCCGTCCCGTGAAACGTTCAGACTTTGCCAACGCATACATGGTGATCGCAGCCACCAATGACTGGAAGCTGAATGATGAGATCCACCGTGTCTGTAAGGAGGAGGGCATTTATGTTAATGTAGCCTCCGACCGGGAAGCCTGTGATTTTTATTTCCCAGGCGTATATATGCGGGATGAAATGGTAGTTGGAGTTACAGCCAGCGGACTGGATCACAAAAAAGCAAAGCGTGTAAGGGAAGAGATCCAGAATGCGCTGGAAAAAGTATTGGGAGAGCAGGATGAAGATGAAGAGAGATAAGATCGTGATCGGCAGCAGAGAGAGTAAGCTTGCAGTGCTGCAGAGCGAAATGGTCCGTGACTACATAAAAGAAAAAAATCCGGATCTGGAAGTGGAAATCCTCACTATGAAAACTACCGGGGATATCATTCTGGACCGTACACTGGATAAGGTTGGCGGAAAAGGGCTTTTTGTAAAGGAGCTGGATAAAGCACTGATAGCTGGAAGAAGTATTCTTTCTGTACACAGCCTGAAAGATATGCCTATGGAGGTTCCGGAGGAGCTGCCGCTTCTGGCTTTTTCCAAAAGAGAAGATCCGAGAGACGTACTGGTTCTTCCTGAGGGAGCTTCTGAACTTGATAAAAGTAAGCCCCTTGGATGCTCCAGCTTAAGGAGAACCTTACAGCTTAAAAAACTGTATCCGGATATGGATGTCAGAAGTATCCGCGGAAATCTTCAGACAAGACTCCGGAAGCTGGATGAAGGACAGTACAGTGCATTGATCCTGGCTGCTGCCGGCCTTAAGAGACTTGGACTGGAATCCAGGATCAACCGGTATTTTACAGCAGATGAGA
>OGCM01003088.1_pt1 | contig 13630 bp, 26 predicted proteins | sample 1570151 | NCBI WGS metagenome assembly OGCM01 (sample SAMEA4370582, study PRJEB24528) | human gut metagenome
GGTTGACCCCCTCCCCCCATTTTGCACGAACAAAAATCCACCTGCCCTATGCGGTCTTCCGGTGGCAGCACCAAACATTTGATCCCCCCCTCATCGTGTCACCGCACGCCCGCCGTTCTCCCGGACGGTCTTGCGGCTGTGGCAGGCATGACAGAGGGGTTGCAGGTTGCTCCGGTCATCCGTCCCGCCGTCGGCTCTGGCCACGATGTGGTCAACATCCGTCGCCGGCACGATGCGCCCGGCCTTGCGGCACTCCCGGCACAACGGTTCATCCATAAGGATCTGCGCCCGCAGCTTCCGCCACCGAGCCCCGTACCCGCGCCGGTATGCGCTCTCCCGCTGGCTGTCCTGCTCGGCCTTCCACTTCCTCGCCCGCGCTTCCGCCGCGTCCTTGTGCTTCGGGCAGTACCCGGACGGATCACGGGTAAGCTCATGGCATCCGGCATGGCGGCACACCTTGAGCGGTCTAGGGGGCATCGTCTTCCCCGCCCACGGCTTCATCCACCCGCCGCTCCACCTTCCGCTTGCTGCGAAGGAGCACCCGCCGCAACAGGTCCGGCACGGGGATGCCAAGCCGCTGCATGTGGGCAATGACGGATACGGCGTCCGTGATGATCAGGTAGGCAATGAAAAGGTTCAGCAACGGCATGTCGAACCCGCCGAAAGACCGGGAAAGGCTGGCGTTGACCACGCCGACAATCAGCAAGTAAAGGCAGTAGGCCGGGAACTTGAGCGCCCCGTGCGCCAGCATCCGGCAACGGAAATGCCTGCGCCGCACGGCGTCCGCCAGCCCAAAGGCAAAGTCGGCCACCAGCATGGCCCCAAGCATCCACAGCAGATAGGCGTCCCCGCCGAACAGCGAGACGACGCCAGCAACGCACGAACCTATGACGGCCTTCTCAGGCCAAAAGGCCAGCAGGCTTTGCGTGTAGTAGGCAAGCCCCTCCAACGGGGCGGGCGGCTGCATCATCATTCCTTCCCGGTTGCGGCCCGTATCGCCGCCTTGTCCGCATTGCACGCGCCGAGCGCGGCTTGCCAGTCAAACACATGCCCCACAAGGTCGAGGTTCGTATCCCCGGCCAGCACGGGCGCGGGCGTCGGCTCGGTCAGGTACGCGGGAACCTCTTCCCGGATGACCAACGGAACCGCCGCCACTTCCCGCCTACCGGAACAGCCCGAGAACAGCGGGAGGGAGAGGAGTAGAACTCCAATCGCCAGCCTCTTTGTCATTCCGCATTGCCTCCCGCAGTTTGCGCCGCTGTTCGTCCCTGTCCCGCGTGAGCGCCTTGATTGTGGCGTCCCGTTCCGCCGCCGCAGCTTCCGCCGTGGCCTTCACCGCCGCCAGTTCCCTGACTGCGGCCTCTCCCGACTGCGCGGCGGCCTTCCATGTAGCGGCGTCCTGCCGGGCTTCCTGCGCTTCCATCCGGGCCGTGTCGCGTTCCATTCGTAAGGTGAGGACGTACACACCAAGCCCGATGACAAAGAGGCACAGCGCCCCGGCCAACACCGCCCGCCGATTCATTCCGTAATCCCCCACCACGCCGCCAGCCGTTCGACCAGCGCCCGGCAATCAGAGGTACGGTTGAGCCAGCCGCGCAGGAACGCCGCGGACTTCGGCTTCTTCGCCACGAGTCCGCGGTACCACTGCTCACGCTCCAAGAGCATGAGGGACGCCAGCTCGCGCTGATTGCAGGACGCCGCAGTCGTCAGCGTGTTCCGCCCGACAATGCCGTCCACCCCAACGCGCAGGAGCCGTTGCAGCACCCTCGCAGCACGCGGAACACCCGCATTGACGGCGAAGTCATAGAAGCACACGCCGACCAGCGGGGGCATTTCCCCGGCACGCGGCCTGTCCCAGAAGTGACGCTTGAAGATGTCGCGGGCCGTATCCTTGGTGACGGCCAGCACATCGTCACGATCAATATCCCCGTCGCCGTCAATGTCGCCTTCCCAGAGATCAAGCCCCTTCAGGAACATGAGGCTGACGCCGTACATGGTGACGCCCCCCGGATCGTTCGGATGGTCAAAGTATCCTCCCTCCCACTTGGCGACGTGGGCATGGGCGGCTTCAAAGACTTCCTGTTGGTTCGGCATAAAAAAACGCTCCCGCATTGAAAGATGGCAGGAGCGTAGCACGGGCTTTTGTGAGGCCGCTGGCACAAGCAGGCACAGGCAGGGAGAGGCAGGGAAAAGGGGGGTTGACGTTTTTTCCCATACGGTCTATTTACTGTTAAACAGTAAACGTGAGACGGAAAATGATAGCTGATTTTCGCTGTAAAGATACCAAGGCTCTTTTTGACGGGGGAAATCCCCGCCGCTTTTCCTCATTCGCCTCAGTCGCCCTACGCAAGCTCGATATGCTCGACGCGGCGAAATGCCTTGAAGATCTCCGCATTCCACCCGCGAACAGACTGGAACAACTCAAGGGTGATAGAGCTGGTCAGCACAGCATACGTATCAACGCCCAATGGCGTATCTGCTTTATCTGGGAAAATGGCGCGGCACACCGTGTTGAAATTGTTGATTATCACTAGGAGGATACCATGCGCGTCCGCACACATCCGGGAGAAATCCTGCTGGAAGAATTCTTGAAGCCTATGGACATCACACCTCATGCGCTTGCCATCGCCCTCGGCGTCCCCGCAACCCGCATAGCTGATATTGTCCACCAGCGCCGTGCCGTTACTGCGGATACCGCCGCCCGGCTGTCCCGCTACTTCGGCACAACGTCCGAGTTCTGGCTCAACCTCCAGTCGGCCTATGACATCTCCGTTATTGAGAGGGATAAGGCGGTGGAACTCATGAGGATCATCCCGAGGCACCCCGGGCAGGTTTCATCCTACGCCTCTGCATGAGAAGCCGGAAACGACAAAAAAGTGTCTGTAATAGGAAGGATTTTTTGTGTATTATCCGGCCGCATTTACACCGCACACTGACGGAACGGGACGCTATGATGTGACCTTTGCCGATTTGCCCGGCTGCGTATCGCAGGGGGCATCCCTTGAGGACGCTATCCGCATGGCGCAGGAAGCCTTGGGGCTTCACATCGGCAGTATGGTTGAAGACGGCGATACGCTTCCTGAACCCTCAAGCCTTGAAGGGGCACGGAGAAAGGACGAACAGGAAGCAAAGGAAGAAGGATACGCAATCCCTGACGGAACCCTGTATCAGTTCGTAGTCGCTGACGTGAAAAAGAAGGAAGCGGCACCGATCAGACTATCCATTTCACTCAAACCCGTCATCGTCGAGCGTATCGACAGCGTAGCCGCAGAGCTTGGGCTTACCCGTTCCGGGTTGATCGCCGTCGCTACCCGCGAGTATTGCAACCGTATGCAGGCATAAACCGCCCTGCAATCAATAACCGGAATCCCCCGCACTGCCGGGGGATTCTTTGCTTCTGGCCTCCTGCCACAGATAAAGCCGGTTCAATTCCGCCCTGTATCGGGTGATCTCCCCTTTTTCATCACGGTCAACGACTATCGGGGCATCCGCCGCAACCCATTTCCGCACCTGCTCACAACCGACGCCGAACGCCCGGCAGATTTCCGACATGCTCCGCAGCACCACGGGGACATAATTGACGGACACCGGAATCACAGGCCGCTCCCGTACTTTTGGCGGTTCATCCCCTGCTCATAAACCTTGATCCCTTCCTGCATCCCCCACCTGTACGCCGCCACGCCCACGGCAGCCCCGCACAAAAAGACTATCCCGAAAATCATCCTTCTCGCCTCCTTTTCCCCGCCGACGCGCCGCCATTGGCGCATCAAATTGCAGCGACAGCGCCACCATACGCGACTGGCTTCTCAAAATCCATCATGCCGGAACACATACCGCGCCTTCCATGCTCTCGGCCATATCCAGCAAGAACTGCGGGACGGGCAGGCCCCGCGAACGCCGGATTTGGAAAAGCCCTTTCAAACCATCCCGCCACCGGGAATCCTCCTCGGCGGTCATGCGGGAAGTCCGGCGTGTGGGCGGCATGGCTTCAAGCCTTGCCCGTTCCGGCGTTCCGGGCGGGGGCAGAGGCCTCCCTTCCGGTATGGGCGGTGCGGCGGGCGTTCCTTCCCTTGCGCCCTGCCCCCCATGTCGGACGGTAGCGCACCTCCCGGCATCAGTACGGGCTCTGTCCTCGCCAGCCGCAGGCGGCAGGGAAGAAGCCCCGCACGCCTCAAAATCCTCCCACCGCCGCCCTTGTAACCAGTTCTCGGCGTACATGCGTATCCTGCCTTTCACCCTTGCGGCCAATTCTTCATGCTCCGCAGCCGCAGCACTGGCGGCGCGGATGATGACGGGCACCAACTCAGGGGCCTTGCGCGTAGCCGCAAGCCACATATCCGCCGCTTCCGCCTTCCCGCGTCGGTAGCCGTAGGCATCCCAGAACGCCTCGAAATCGGCAAGAGCCTGCCCGGAAAGCCGACGCTCTTTTGCCGAAACGTAAAAAGCCTGTCCGCCGTCAATGCCGCTCCGCGACGGGCGACGCGGGACAGGGGCAACGCCCTGAACCGCCGAAGCCTTGCCTTCCGGTTCCGGCACGGCTTCCCTTCCCCCTCCCGATGTGCCGGGCAAAGGTACGACTTCCCCCTCTCCCATCGCATCGGGGAAAGCGCCCTCACTCACAGCCGCATCGTCCGATGCGGAAGAGAGTTCTTTTCTTGCCTTCTTATATTCTTTGATCGTGTCGGGCGGTTGTAAAGCTGGTTGTTCAGACGGTTGTTCAGCAAATGAACAGCCAGCTTTACAACCGGAGGCATCCGATGACTGATACCGCGCCCAGTTCGTCACCGTGATCAGCGTGTACCTGTTCCCAACACTGCGCCTGGTCAAGAATCCATCCTGCTCCAGATCATCAAGGATAGACAAAAGCGTTGTCCGGCTGAGCTGGCATTCCTCGGCCAGATACGCACCGGAAAAGGCGAACTGCCCGGCCTTCAGCTCGTCGCCGCGATAGTAGCAATCCTTCCAAGCCACCTTGAGCAAAATGGTCAACATGACCCCGCGATGCAAGGCCCCCCGGCTCCACGCCCGGCTATCCTCGGCACATCGCCAACACTTGATAAAGCCGCGATACATCTTACACCGCCTTTCCCTTGACTCTCTGCTGCAGAATCAGCATACTGAACTCCTACGCGATTGGGATGCACTGCATCCCGTATTTCATGGCCTCGCCGTCTGATCCACGGCGAGGTCTTTTCATTCCGCCGGGGTAGCCACGGACGTTATGCTCATGTGCTTCACCCTGTCCCGCACCTCTGCACGTTTTGCATTGTTGAACCGCTCCACAGTCCCCACGAGATACCCGGTGATCCGCCGGATGCGCTCGAACTTCACGCCCTCGCCCACCTTGCCGTTGATGATCGGCAAATGGCTCCACTCTTCCCTCTCCATATTCGGCGATTCAGGCATAATTCCCCTCCCACGGTGTCCACAGGTGCATCGTGTATTCGTGCATGTTGATGTGATCGTCGGCACGGGGGATGATGTGAAAGGCGTCCACATCCCGCCCCATAAAAACCGTCTTCACCCGCTTCAGGTCGTCCCATGACGGGAGGCGTCCCCTGCGGCTCACCGCGACGTGAAGAAACCGCTCCCCACCCTCGAATGTGTCCAGCGAAACGGTTACTCTCATGCTGGTTGTAACGTGTGCATAGGCCATCACACCGGCAAGGACTCCCAACCGTTTCCAGCCAGACGGCGCGGGAAGCGATAAAGGCCTGAACTCGCGCACGTCCTGTATTTTGCAGATCATACCCTCGCCTCCATTCCCGCCCGGCGCGGCGGCAGATACGCCAGCAACGGCAAATGGGGCTTCGCCTCTTCCGCCCACGTCCCCGGCCCGTTGGCAGTAACCAGCGCGGCGACGAACTGCGGCGGAACGCTGTTCCCGCACATCCTCACCTGCGCCGTTTTGCTGATCGGCTTCCCGCCGCACTCCGGCGCGATGACGTATGTGTCGGGGAAGCCCTGCGCCCGGTACAGTTCGCGGGGGGCCAGCATCCTCATGGCGATGTCGACGATCCGGTAGACGACGCCCCGGATTACGATCTCGGCCTCGGCGTCCGGCCCGATGACGCCCCACCGCCGCAGCCAGTCCAGCGTCTGGGCGTACCGTGCGCCGTCCGCATCCAGTTCGGCGCACACAAGGCCCATGCGATCCTTGGCCGTGACCGTGTGCAGCGGCGCGCCGGCGTCACTCCCGCCGCCTGTCCCGTAGTATTTGATCAGCGTGGCCGTGGTGAGCGCATGGTGCTGGCCCTGCGCTGATACCGTCCTCAGCGGCTCGTCAACCGGAGCGCCGATATTGGCGCCGCGCATCTTGACCATGCTGGCCGTCACCAGCATGTCATGATTGGATTGCGTGATCGTAGGATGCGGCGCTTCTACCGTCTGCCCTACGGAGTTGCCGAACTGCCGGGACAGTATCGGGGCCGTTAGAAAGTGATGGTTCCCGGTGGCCACGGTAGGCACCGGGACGCCCAAACCGCTTGGAGCGTGCCCCGTGGTGTTCGTCATCAACACGGGTGTTGCAACTGCGAACCCCGGCGACTGTGTGACGGTTCCAAGCGGGGCATCAATCGTCTGCCCCCTGAAACAACGGTATGTCCCATCCCGCGTCGTGTGGTTCGCGCTGACGATGAACGGTTCCCCCGCTCCGAGCACATACCGCCGGATGCCTTCGGCGATGCGCCGTTGCGTGGCTTCGGCCAACGGTTTGCTTCGGACGAAAATCGACCGCGCCGGGGCAGTCCAGTCCACGCATTCCGCAGCAGTCCGATACGGCTTGAGTTTTCCGGAGAGGACGGCTGGCGAGTCTTTGGGGCCGTGCGTCGGTTCAGGCCAGACCACCGGGCGGCCGTCACGCCGCGCCACCACGAAAAGCCGTTTCCGCGTCGTCGGCGCGCCATAGTCGCAAGCCCGGAGTTCCCGCCAGTCAACGCGGTAGCCGAGCCGCCGCAGCCGCCGAACCCACGCCCGGAACGTCGCCCCGGCCTGTGCCTTGATCGGCTGGCAGTGGGCATCAAGCGGCCCCCACGTCTGGAACTCTTCCACGTTCTCCAACGTGATCAGCCTCGGGCGCACCTCTTCCGCCCACCGCACGACGACCCACGCCAGATCCCGTATGTGCTGCGAACGTGGTTTCCCGCCCTTGGCTTTCGAGAAATGCGTGCAGTCCGGCGAGGCGTGCAGCACGTCGACAGGCTGGCCGCCCGTCGCGTACAAGGGATTGACCGCCAGCACGTTGGCGCACAGGTGCAGCGTGCCGGGATGGTTCGCGGCGTGCATGGCCAACGCCTCCGCGTCGTGGTTGATCGCAATGTCAGGCGAATGCCCCAGTGCCCATGTCAGGCCTGTACTGGCCCCGCCGCCACCCGCGAAGAGGTCGATGATCAGGCCGAGGCCGGACATGGTCGCGCCTCGGTTGATGCGGTTGAGGCATCTTTGCCCTCCGCAGACGGCTGTTGGGAGAGCCGGAGCATCGCGGCGCGAAGGGCATCAGCATTACTCGAGTGCATATCTTGCCTCCGCCCAGTAAGCACATGAGACACCGTAGCAGGAGAAACCCCCGCCTCAAGACAAAGCCTACGGACGGAGCATCCTGTAAGCCGAATGAATTCCGTGAGTTCAGAAACAATTTGTGCTTTCATGAATTTGATAATTACAAAAGTAATCAAAATGGTCAATTCATTTTTTCCACGATTCCACAAGGAAATAGATACGACTGTAGCCATATGATATGGAATAACCATGAAAGAATCATTGTTTGAATCGACCATGCGCCGCACTAAGGAAATTATCCAAAAAAATGGAAGTATCCGAAGTGTTGCAGAAAAATTGGAAACCAACCCGTCTACGATTACTCGTTGGTTTGCCGAGGAAGGCCGCGCCCCTCGCTTTGATGCACTCGCAAAAATTTTTGAATTCTTTTCAGTAGAAATTGTCTTTCCCGGTGAAAATCAAAAAAGAGATGAAGTACGACAACTCGAAGAAAAAATTGAAGCACTGTTGAAAGACCTACATTCTACCGAAAAAGAGCGGGATGCTTTAAAGGCTCAGGTCGAAATTCTAAAAGAAATTATACGCCCAGCTCAACCTACTCTGAATGAAGAACCCAAGGAAAAGAGCGCATAGAATGCCCCTATCTCCGCGAGATAAGGCGCGAACGGCTACCTTCCGGGTGCGTGATCATCTATGTTGAGTACAAATGAAAATCCCCGCCGGAGCGGGGAAAAGGAATAGCGATGGTGGATGTGGTTTCTGGGATCATTGAGCTGGCAAAAGCATCACCAATAACCTTGTTTCCAAAAGTTTTCATTGATATTACAAAACATGAAATAACGAAAAAAGGAACCTCCTGTTTCTATATCGATATTTATAATAACAATGCCTATCCTATTTGTATAAAAGAAGTCAAAACTAATCTAGATATAACTTGGTATGAAATGCTTCCATTTATTGATCTAGATCGTGACTATGACGATCATTTCATTAAAACATCCGCTCCTCAATCATTACCACTCGATATAAATGAAAAAGAAAAAAAGGATATTGTCCTCTTCTTCAAAGGTACAAACAAAGAAGTTTCTTTTGAAGCAAAACCTACCAATATGAGAGAGGGAAATCCCATCTATATTTTACATATTAAATAAATATTTATCAAACCAATAATAATCAAAATTATTTTAATAAAAAATAGCTCTCGTTTAAATAAGTATTGATAAAAACTAGCTTTTGATTGTATTGTATTTAACACTCTATCGCGTTCTATCTTTTCGATTCCAATATTAACGATATTTTTAAATTTCTTTTTTTCATCTTCTGTGAGCTTCCCCCCTTTAGCATGAATACCAAATAGGCTGTAACCGTCTTCTGTAGCGCGGCATATTTTTTCTAGCGTCAATTCAGGATTTTCTTTTTTGCCCATCTCCTTTCCTCCCCGCCCCTCCTCGTGAGGGGCTTTTTTGTGTTCAAATTACGAATATCTCCTTCAGCTAAAAAATTTTATGCTGACTGTTTACTTTTAGCAACATTTTCATTGACATAAATGTTTACTTTTGTAATTATTCACACACGACAAGTAACACCACAAAAAACGCCATTCCCGGCGATCCTTGATGAACACAATGGACAATGATGTGCCTGTCCTCCCGGCGGCGGTCGCCGGGGTTCCGAGGATCGCCGGGAGGGACGACCGATAAACGTTAGGGTGCGTTGGCAACGACAGGCGTTGCCAAGCAATCGGGCTCTCCCGGGCGGCGGGCTGCGTAGCAAAGGCGCAGACAGTCAATCCCGCCGCCCCGTCAAAAAACAAAACGCCCCCGGCGCTGGAGCAACAGCGCTGAGGGCAAACATCCAAGAGAGGACACTCATGGATGCACAAAGACCTTACTCACAGGCTCGGCAGAGTGTCAACACCGGGGATCGGCGCTTTTCCCTCATCTTCAACCGTAGGGAATTTGCCGAGGTCATGTACTGGATCAAAAGCCAGTGTCCCGGCGGCAAGATGGCGGAACTTCTCGAAAAATGGGCGTGATGAAACATGAACGGCAGACCAAAATGTCCTGTTTTGGAAGAAATTTTCCCCGGCCAGCGTTTCTACTACCGGGCGAAAATCGGCGGCGAACGTCAGCTTATCAGCGTGACCGTCGCAACGGCTCCATACCCCAAAGATTACGGGCAGGGCCGCGAAACCCTCTATGTGAACGTCTACGGCTACGGCTGGTCGGGAAGCGTCCCGGTCAAGAAGCTCATGGAACGGAAGAGGATAAGTAAGGTGCAGAAATGAAACAACAGACCAAAGAAAAAAATTTCGCCCAGATCAACGGATCCTGCAAAACGGCCCACCTCAGCGACGGCCTGTCACCTAAGCCTTGCCACGTCTGCGGCACCGTCCACAAGCTCAGAGAATGCCCGTTCTGCCACCATCGGCGGGAGAAGAAGACATGACCCGGCAAGTCAAGCGGCGTTATTGGATAACGCCCCCACAAATTTATGCTGTCCTAAATGCGGAGTTCCATTTTGATTTTGATCCGTGCCCTTATCCATGTCCCGATGGATACAACAGCTTGGCTCTGGCGTGGGGCCGCAGCAATTTCGTCAATCCGCCGTTCTGTAAAGCTGATGCCCCTTATGGTGGGCCTTCAGCCTTTGCCCACAAAGCCATTGCGGAAAGAGAGAACGGCAAGCAGTCGGTGTTTATCCTGCCCGTTCCGCACTCCATAGGACTCCTGCTCGCAGCAGGCGCACAGGTACGCTATGGGGGGAAAATCCACTGGCTGGAAGCGGATACAAAAGAACCTTGCCCACGAGCGTGGCACCAAGGGATTTTTATTCTGAATCCGCATCCCTAGGAACCAACATGGCACTGGCTCCGCTTCCTCGCGCTGACGCTCGGCGGGGTCGCCGGGGCCTGATGATGCAACCAGAAGGTTGCTGTCATGCTGGAATCAAAGGAATTGAGACAAAGGGGAAAAGCATGTTCGACATATTAGAAGCCGTAGGAATGGACTTGAAAAAGCAAACAGTATCTAGCCTCATGGATACCACACGCGAAATAACCGGCAGCGGCACATTCAAAATGCTTCCACGTGACTCCAAGGGCAATGTCTTGGGGTTGCTGCTGGTCTGTACGGATGCCCGCCTTGCCCAGAAGCTCAACGCATTCATTGAAAAAGAAGAGGACGGCGCATGATCATCACCCACGCCTTCACCCTTTGCCCGCTCTACGCCGAAGCTATCCTCAGCTACGGGAAGGATGTTGAAAACCGCTCTTGGCGGCTCCCGGAAGACTTCATCGGCGTGCCCATCGCCCTGCATGTCGGCAAGCGGAACCCAATGTTGGCCGAACTCGCCATCTTCGCCAAGCCCATGTTGGAACACTTGCCCCACATCACGCCGAACGATTTGCCCCACGGCTGCATCATCGGATGGATACGGTTCGACCGCCCGGTGAGACGGTATCCCTCATCGTGGGCAGTTGGGGAACTCTGGCACTGGCCCATTCTCGAAGCCCGCCGCATCCCGGAACGTATTCCCTGTGACGGCCGCCTCAGAGTGTGGCCTATCCCGACCGCCATCAACGGCGGAAAAATCGAGGTGAACAATGGCTGAAAAGATCTCTGAATTTACCTGCCTCGTCCGCGACATGCGCGAAGCCCAAAAGCTCTACTTCGATACGCGGGACAAGGCCTATCTGAAGAAAGCAAGGGAGATCGAAAAACGGGTGGATGACGAACTGCAAAAGACTTTCGGGTGGATCAAAAACTGCCAGCCGGCACCACAGGGGAGGCTGCTCTGATGTTCACACTTCCAATTCCCCGCCGCGTGCGGACATGGCTGATACGGATTAAGCGCGTGGCCAGACTTGAGCACAACCCCGCCGTCGACGCCTCGGAACTCTGGAACCGGACGGCCACCCCCGAAACCCTCGCAAAGCTGGCAGGGATGGCGTTGAAGCTGGCCAGCGTCCCCGACTGCCCATACCACAAACAGCATACCCTATGCCGATATGAAACCGGGGACGTCCCGAACTGCGCAGAATGCCGCCTGCAATGGGCGCTTGCACAGGGGCAGAGAGATGAAGGAACAAAATACAACCTCCATTGATACGAATACAGTAGTGGAACTGCAACGCCTGATCCTTGAAAGAGAAAAAATAGATTCCAAAATCAAACAATTACTCGGAATGAACAAGGCATGTACACGTAAAGATAAAACTCAATCAAGAGATACGTTTAGACTCTTGTGCGGGATTTCTTCATGAGCGTGTTTCAGCGTTCGCAAGACGGAAGATGGTGTGCACAATGGAATGAAAATGGAAAGAAAAAGCGCCGCTACTTCCAGACAAAGACTGAAGCGGAGGCCTTTGAGCGCGAACGAGTTGCGGATTCCTGCCCCGAAGAACAGGCATTGAGCATGGGGGAACTGGTTGCGCTCTACTTCCGCTCAAACCCCGACAAACACCCGAAGACTCGTAAGAACATTGTCTACTTCTTTGCCGGGCATGAAAAATCAGGAAAGCATATTGATGGTGTAGGGGAGTTTCTGCGAAACAAATATGCTGAACGTCTTGACCGCACGGATTTGGAAGCCATGCGCGAAGCCTTCAGAGTGCGCGGAACGAGTAATGCAACGATAAACAAATACCAAAAGTATATCCATGCGATTCTCGCATGGGGTGCAGATCAACAACTCATCACATCGAATCCTTGGCGTGATTTCAAATGCCTGAAAGCACCGCGCCGCATGATCAATACAACTTTATGTGATTTCCAAATGATTCTGCCTCATTGCCCTGATTGGCTGGCTTGGGCGCTGAAAACCGCCTACGCATTGGCCCTGCGCCCCGGACAGGTGGAGCTCTTTTCACTACCGTGGAGCGCCTTCAACTGGCGCTTCGGATACGTTCAGCTTCTGCAAGGCAAGACCGGCCGCATGAAACGCGTTATTCCGCCGCCACTATATTGGCAGGAAGCCCGTGCCCATTATGAAGAAGACATGAGCGCCGGTATCCCGTGGGTCTGCCACCGCGCCGGGAAACGTGTCCTTGATTACAATCAGGCTTGGCGCAAGGCACTTGCCGATGCAGGAATGGCGGGAAAAGGAATCCGCATGTACGACATCCGCCACGTCGCGGCCTCAGAAATGCTCGCCGCCGGAGCTGACCTTCCCGCCGTCTCCGCACAGCTTGGCCATGCCAGCACCCAGACTACCGCCAGTACATACGCCCATGTCGTTCCGAGGGCACAACTTCATGCAGCAGAAATCATGCCAGCGCTGGAATCCCATAAAAATAAATAAGTTTAATATATTAGAAAAAACTGTTTTCAACAGAAAAAATCAGTCCTGTTGCACCTCCACCTTGCACCTTTGTAGGGCACCGGGGTGCACAATGGGTGCACAAAATCGATACGAAAAAAGGCAGCTACGATTTCCGTAACTGCCTTATTTCATTCTGGTACCGGGAGCGAGACTTGAACTCGCAAGATGTTGCCATCGGCGGATTTTGAGTCCGCTGCGTCTACCAATTCCACCATCCCGGCGTGTCGAAGCCGTCTTATGCCACAATGTCTCCTCACGGTCAAGTGGAGAATGGTTCCGTGCCCTCTTTTCCCGCGTGGAACCTCGCTTTCCAAGGCGTTCGCGGCTCAGCCCTTGCGTCATACCGGATTCTCTGACACAACAACCGTGTTTTCGTTCACCTTTTTCCATAACTATGAGGCATCATATGTTCCAGTCTCTGGGTACAAAAACATTCATCCTTCCGACTCCAGTATTCCTCGTAGGTACGTATGACCATACCGGCCGTCCCAACATCATGACCGCCGCATGGGGAGGCATCTGCGCCTCTCAGCCGCCGAGCATCGCCGTTTCCATCCGCAAGAGCCGTTGGACCTATAACGCCATTCTTGAGCGCAAGTCCTTCACCATCAACATTCCTTCCCGCAAACTCGCCGCGCAATCCGATTTCGCCGGGATGCATTCCGGGCGCGATACCGACAAGTTCACGGCCCTGAATCTTACCCCCGTTCCCGCCGAACATGTGGACGCACCCGGCATCGCCGAATGTCCCGTTATTGTTGAGCTGACGCTCTCGCATACGCTTGAGCTCGGTTCACACACCCAGTTCATC
>OGCM01003095.1_pt1 | contig 13609 bp, 9 predicted proteins | sample 1570151 | NCBI WGS metagenome assembly OGCM01 (sample SAMEA4370582, study PRJEB24528) | human gut metagenome
CGCCGTGGACATAGTTCTCACCACCGCCCTGAACCTTCATGCGGATGGTGTCCTGCGGGGCATAGCCCTTGATGGGTGTTCCGTCCAGTTCCCTTTCCAGATTGACGGGAAGCAGGAAATCAGCGGTCGTGTCAGGAGCGGTCAGCGCATAACGCCGTCCAAGCTCATACACGTTGCCGGAGAAGGCTTTTCGGTCGATCTTGTCGCTCTCACTCAGCGGCTTATAGGTATAGAGGAAGCCGTGATCTGCCGTGATGAAAATATTTGTTCCGCTCAGTTCGTTCACGATGATACGCAGAATGCCGGAAAGCTCCTGAATTGCCGTCTCACAGGCATCAAAGACTTTAGACTCCGTAGGGGCTTTGTCTCCGATGGCGTCGATAGCGTTGTGGTAGATGTATATTACATCTTTTCCGGCAACCAACTCCCGCCGTTCATTCTTCTTCATGTTCAGAAGGTCATTGTATTGAATGGCAACGCTGGCTTTCGGCGTCGCGTTCAGGATCGCGTTTCGCTCCACGGTGGAACGGGTGGGATTCCCGTCAACGAGAACATCCATACTGTCGTTCACAGAAATGCTCTTTCCCGGAAGAAGGGCTGCCATGCCAAACTTTGTAATGGACGGGAAAACCGCCTGCATCGACTCTAACTCGGCGGTACCCTTTGTGTTGCGGACAATGCGCTCGGAAAGCTCGGAGGCGACCTCATAGCGAAGCGCGTCCGAGATGATCACGAATGCACGGGTGTTCTTACTGCTTGCGGGAGCGACATATCTCTTATAGAAATCCCGCTGCTTCTCGATCTCCGAGACGTAGCCAAGTGTAGCGAGGTCTTCTGCCGCCGCGTTTGTCCAGCAAGCGGTCAATTCCCGCAGGAACCAGTTCTGATACAGTGCCTCGACAAACTCTGTAGAGTGCTTCAAGCCGTCTTCCAGAATGTCATTTGCATTCTTGAGAGAGTTGCCGAAGGCATAATGGAAGTGGCGATAGTAGGCATCCATATGGTAGAGATCACTCGTATAGAGCTTCCAGATTTTCTTCGGCTCGACGATATGGAATCCGCCGCCGTGTTCCTGATAGAAGGTCTGCATCTTTCCGATGAAGAAGAGGCAGTCAAAATAATTTGAAAACCGCTTGTACCATCCGGCTGTCCGTCTGTTTTCACAGACCTTCCTAATGAGATCGACTTTCACAACATGGTCGCTGATCTCGGCAAAGAGCTGTTTCAGGATGCTTTCGTTGATGCACGGGAAGACATCTCCTGTGATCAGCGTTTCGGGTTCAAACTTGTCAAAGCGCGTCGGGAGCTGCAATTCGTTCTCCACGGTGCGGCACAGTTCATACAAGTCCTCGTTATCTTCGCGGGAACGCCATTCATGGACGATGCTGTAACAGTATGCTTTGTTGGTCTCAGAAACGAAACGCTCCAAACCTTTCAGGACGGAGGCGTTCATCGTCTGAGAAAGTGCGGTCAGCAGAACGTGCGCTGCAAAGTAGCCCAAAGGCTTGTCCTCTTCCTCGATGTAGCCGGTGTACTTCCGCGCAAGCTGCCAGAAGGCATCAATACTGCCAAACTTGCAGATGTTCTGCAAGACGCTGTTCGTCTCCTTATCGAGACCTGCAGCAAGGACGGCAATGATGACATCCTGCGCAGAACCTTCGCTCAGACCGGCGAGAACCGCCATAATGTCGATATGGAGTTGGAGGGGCGTCTGATAGTCCCGCCCGATCCTGCGCAGCTTTTGAATACGCTCTTTGCTGTCGAAGAACTTTGCATAGAGCTTGACCGTCTTCCGCATTGCGGCAGACGGTGCGATATTCAGCTCATCCATCTGCATCGAGATAAAATCTGCGCGGAAAGGTTCGCTGTAATATTCAATGTCCTGAAGCCAGTTATCTTCGTCACTGGTGTATGTAATCGGGCAATAGATAAGATAGTTGCTGTCCAAGTCATCGTGAAGCAGCAACTTCTTGACAGCAAAGTTGTTCGTGCCGGTCAGCTTGATGATCTTGACGCCTTCCAAATTCAGCTCGTCAACGTCCTTCTCAAACTCCCGATCCTCGTCCTTCCAGAAGATGATCCTGCGGCGATAGAACTCTGGCAAGGGGGCTGCAAAACGCTCTCGCAAATTAAATTGAATGGATTCTGTGGACATCGTCTTGCCTCCCTTTATCCGATTGGAAGTGTTCCCAGCAAAGCAACAACGCCAGATGCAATCAGGTTACCTGCTGCACCAATAGCTATTTCTCGGAGTACACGCAAAGATTTTTTAATAAGGGTCTCGTCCTCTTTCTTTTCTACTGCATCCAGTGTTTCCTTAACAATGGATTTGACGTTATCACTATTTCCTCCAAATGCGGACTGAAATTGTGGTAGTGCAAAGTATTCGCAGATTTCAGTAAGAACGTCTTTGACCTTTTCGTAATCTAATTCTTCGGCTTTTTGAATTACTTGAGTCGATCCAGTTGTATTCTGCTGTATCTGGACATCTTTTGCATTGTCTCCGACAACGATCGTTGCGCCTTTTTCTCCGGCTTCTTTAAGGGCAGCTACTATCTCGTTATGGCGGCGCAATTCTTCTGCCTCTTTTTCTGCCCTTGCTTGCTCAATCGCACGGATAGTCTGCTCTTGCTGCCGGTTTAGCTGGGCTATGTGGCTTTGCATGGGGCGCAGATCATATTCTGGAAGTGCAAAATTCATGCTTTTGAGCTTATCTAAATCAATGTCTGACATTACGCAACCTCACTTAATCTTCGCCAGTACGTCGGCAAACAGTTCGTAGTTATGCTTCACGCCGTCATCAAGGTCGATCTCGATGTTCTGGTCGGCAAGGTGGTGAACCTTTTCCTCGTATTTTTGCAGCTCGGTCGCTTGATCTTGGAACTTCTTCTGCTGTTTGGTCAGCTTCACGCGCTCGGATGCGCTGGCATGGTCAATAGCATCACCGAGCTGGGCAAGCTGGGTGCGGTAACGCTCCTGCTGTTCATGCACATAGTCGGTACGCAGACGGGCGAGAAGATCGCGCTGATAGCGGTGCATATAGCACAGCGCCTTGAAGCCGTTCTTCTTGCCGCTGTCAAAGAGCCAGTAGATCGGACGCTTCTGATAGGTTTTCAGATGGTCGGCATAGAAGTCATTCAGGAAGTAGCTGCGGATCACCTCGCGGGGCGTACCCTTGCCGCCGAGCGCGTCGGCAACAAACTTGAGGTTTTCTTCCAGTGTATCATCGCCGTAGACCTTGCGGACAAACTCCACGAAGCGTCCGGTAATGTCATCGTCAAAATACTCGTCATCGCAGATAGGGATGATGTTGTCGCCGTCCGGGATGATGGTCTTATACTTACTGGCGTCCCATTCGCCGCCCGCATGGGCAAGTCCGTCCACGTCCAGAGAGTAGCGTCCGAACATACAGCCCACGGCATAGGAAATGAGGGAGACGATCTCGTCGCGCATGGTGCGGACATAGTTGCTGCCCTTCATAGACTCCGGTACATCGTCCTTGCTGTCAAACACGCGATGCACGGTCACGTCTTTATCCGCCACATCCGGCGTCAACTCGTCCTGCAAGCCGTAAATGTCAATGAAAATGCGGTTGAGTTCTTCTTCGTTCTTTTTGAGCTGCTGGAAGCGCTCTTCGCACTCGGCTTGCCAAGCAGCATATTTCTCGGAAATCAGTCTTCCCATATCAATTATCCCTCCAACAGTTCGGTAAATGCCTTGCTGATTAGGTTGCAAGTTGGTCGCAAGTTAGTTTTAAGTTAGTCGCAAGTTGAACGCAAAAACACATTTGAAATCGACGGTGAATCACTTGATGATAAACCATCTCGCAGCGCTGGTTTTACCTTTACAAACCACTTTTCCGTCTTCCTTGAGTTCCCGCATCAGCACTTGAATTTGATTGCGATTGAGACCCGGCAAAACTTGCTGCAATTCTTTGAACGGAGTACCAACTTCGTTGTTCTGGCGGATGTGCTTTAGCAGCAGCTCCTTGTTGGTATCTCGATCCAATCCGACGTGTCTTGTATGCACACCGGTTTTGCCCGTCGCTGCATAGAGACTTCTGGCAAGAACATACTTCTTGCGACCGATATGCTCGACAATGCCCATCTCGATCAGCCGGTTCAAGCGAGACTGCATCTTCTCGTTCAGCGGTCTTTCGTGGTACAGAGCATCAATCACAAGGAAATCCTCGGTGGACAGCAGCTCCGCACCTCTTTCGCTAATCCGATTGAGAACGGAAAGCATCGCCTTGTCGAGAATCAGTCCATTCAGTGTAACGCTGACGAAGAAGTCATCCGTTCCCGTGAAGTCGGGAAGCGGCTTTGCCTCCTGCACACTCAGCTCAAACATCAGGTTCATGCCCTGACCGGAACGCTCCACCATGCCGCAGAGGGAAAGAATCTCCGCAATACGGCGGTTGCGCGGGAGCTGGCGATCCAGTATGTTGTCGAGCGTGATGCCGAAGGGAAGTCCTCCGGGGCTTTCGACAACCAATCTGTCGCGGAACTGGCGAACAAAGATGCTGCCGCCGAACTGATAGTTCCTGTGACTCACCGCGTTCAGGATCGCTTCACGGACAACGCGCTCATTAAAGGTCGCAATGTCGAACACGAAAAAGCCTTCCTGATAGTGCTGCTTGTCGTTCCGCAGATTGACAAGCTCCCACACGCGGTCATAGCAAGCGAAGGAGCCTACCTTAAACTCTTCTCTCTGATTTGCCGGACCCGACGCTTCGGAGGAACGGTACTCGAAAATGATCTCCGCTTGCGGCAGATACTTGATGATCGCCGCGTTCTTTCCGAACAGGATCAGGGCTGCATACGTCACGCCTTCATCCGTGATTGCGCCGCAGTCATGGAGAAGCTGCTCCTTAGACAGCGTGGCAAACTGCTTTTTACCGCTCTTTTCGATCCACTTGGCACGGAAGTTTTCAATGGCAGTCTCGTCCAAATCATCGACCGTTGCCCCGGCGCAGATCGTCCCGGAGAAATCACCGCCGGTCTCTTCATAGATGCTGCGGCGCATATCCTCCGGCATGGGCTTGAGCGTATCGCCCTCATAAATCCACGCTACACCTTCGTACTGTACCGGCAAACCGATTGGGCGGCTCTTCACATCGAAGACCAAAACCCGCTTTCTTTCATAGTTGAAGAGCTGAAAATCAACATTGACCTTCAATTTCTCAATCAGACCCATGCGGGTACGCTCCGGCTGGTCAAAAGCTGCGCTTCCGACCACGCTGCGGGGTCTCTTGTCCGTGATGCCAAACACCAGCTTGCCGCCGCCATTGTTCGCCAAAGCACAGCAGCACCTCGCCGCCTCTCCAAAGTCAAACCGATTTTTGGCTTCCTTGAATTGGACGTGTTCACCCTCTTTGGCTTCCAGAAGCTCTTGGACAGTTTCTAAATATGGCATAGCGTTTCTCCTTCGTCCTTTTATGTGCTCTTGATGTTTTTCACATTTTTCTCTTGAGCCTTCGCCTTTTGAGATTTAAGGCTTTCGCAAAGTGCATCGAGGCATCTTCCAAGCTCGGTGAAGTATTCACTCGTATTTTCTATACACTCTTTACTGGCTGCCTTGTTGAGTACATCTTTCGCTTGCTTTACCTGCTTTGAGGCATCAGAGCAATCAACTGGAAGTAAATGTACAATATCATCTAAAGCGTTGTCAATTTGCATATACTTTTCGGAATATGCTGTGCTTTTTCGACCACGCGGCGTCATATACATTTCCTTGAGCCCCTGAAATGTCTTCTTAGCTTCGATTGATTTCTGCTCTGCAACAGTCAGTTTCTCAACAGAATATAGAGTCGTTATTTTGTTGTAATACGACTTTATAGCTAAAGCTGAACGCAAAGTAACAATAGCACTGATTATGGACAATACAGATGCTATGTTAGAGATGACCTGCCACATTTATTTACCCTCATTTTTCATGTTTTCCAAATAGCATTTGAACTTGGGCATATCGCCGTAGAGTGCTGGAAATACCTCTTCCCATCTCCCGTCCTCCATAAACGCTTGGGCAATGTCTTCTGCAAAATGGTAGTCATTTCGAGGGTCATCCCGGTCCGGGAATATCTCTTTCATGCGTTGTTCAAAGGTCACATGGTTATAATCCCTATGATCATCCAGCTCTTTACGCACTGCATCCATTAAATCCATAATTGCGTTGTATTGGGTCTGATTGACTTCATATTCATAGAGGATTTGATTGATATGCGACTTCGAGGCAACCAAACCAATACGAAACTTTAGGAATTTAACCTCTTCTTTTAACTCTGAGTTGCTCTTTTCAAGAGCTTCCAATCTTTTTTCAAAATCCATAATTCAACACCTCCAAATAGTTACACCAGCAGATTCCGCTTGAAATCCCATGATGCCTCATAGGAATCCCAATCCTTGCGAGATAGCGTCACGTTATATTCTACCAGTTCATCAACATCTGGCTTTTTTGAATCATCTATAATCACGGGGATGCACCCAGCAACGCCATTGCTAAAATTGATTGTTGGCGCGATAAGCGCAGCTATTTTTTCTACATATTTTGTGTTTAATAGGCCAAGAAGATATAGTATCTGCGACGAGTTTGCTGATGCTATTGGTCCGGCATCTCCCATGACATGATCCGTATCTAAGATTACTCTAAAACTTGGCTTATATGTTGTAACCAAACTCCATGTAATACAGGGCTTAAAGTATAGTTTCGTGTTGATATTTCCAGAGCCTTTGAAAGAGATAACGTCGTTTCCGTCGTCGTTCCAGTTGATTACATATTCATGATTGCCATACCATCGTCTAAACTCGCCGCCTTTATTATACGGCTTGAATTGATTGGAAAACTTTGCACTATTTATTTCGAACCAAAATCTAAGCCATATATCGTTGTTCCCAGTAAACATTCCTTTCCGAGTTGGTGCAATGGATGTCAAAGGTTTCCCAATTACGAAGGAATGTACAAGTTGATCGCTAATCCAATATGCCACCGGAGAACCGGGGATTTTGGAGAAGTTAGACTGCTCTGCCGCATACCGGTTCTCACCAGCAAGGAACATATCCTCTTTCCCTTGCTGAGAAGTCGGCTCGATCAGGCGGCAATACTCACCCTTATAGTCCGCAATATGGCTCTTGCGGATGACAAACGATGTGGTCTGTACCACTTCGCCGCCGATCTCTTCAAAGGCTCTTGCGCCGAGATGTGCCATATTGACAATATCGACCGCCAGCAGCTTTGTGCGCAGCTTCTCAAAGCTGGACAGGAACATCCAAGCGTGCTGCGTGATCATCGCCTGATAGCCGTTCTTTTTCGCCATCTGCCCGCAGCGTTCAATAAACACGGCGAACAGATCTGCTTTGCTGTCCGGGAAGTTCTTCTTTACATAGTCGTTGACCTTCGCACCGGCGTTGCTGACTGCCATATACGGCGGATTTGTCACCACCACATCGTACTGCTGAGATAGTGTTTCGCCAATATTGATAAGTCTTTGAAGAAGCGGTGCAGCAATCTGCTCACCGTGGATTCGGGACTGCGAAACGCCTCAGCAAATCCCAGTCGCAAGGCGTTACCGTCAAAATACTGCCGTACTCCTTTGCATCCCGCAATTCATCCAACAGACGTAACACCTGTTTCACGGCAGTATCATACTCATCCTGCGAAAGTGTAATACCCATATCGTGAAGCGGCGCGGTTGTAATGGTGTTGCTCTCCGCAAAAGCGTATATATGGGGTTGAATGCCGCGCGTGAGCAATCGCCGGTCATACTGCCGCGCCTTCATCATAACCGCAAAATAGGCAAGCTGCGCCGCACGGTCATCAATGTCGAGACCGTAAAGATTATTCTTGAGGATGCTCTGCGCCGCCTCGCGCTGATCCCAACCAGCGGAGGTATAAATCTGCATCAGCACATCGAAAGCATAGACAAGGATATGACCGCTGCCCATGCAGGGGTCGATGACATTGATCTCTTCCGGCTTGATGGTCTTGTATTCCTCGCGGAGCTTAGCAAGCTGGTCTTCCACCGACCGCTCCTGCTCGGCTTCGTCCAGATAGTATTTCCAGCCGTCGTGCAACTCTGCATTGGGGTGACCTTCCAGCCAAAGTCTGCCGAGAGAGTTTTCCACCATATAGCGGACAATCCAGTCCGGGGTAAAGAGCTGCGTTGCGGCAGGGATGCGCTCCTTCGTGATCTTGACATTCTTCTTGAGCTGGGCGAAGGTATCGTCTTTCAGCTCGGTGTTGTAATACTGATACAGCCAGCCGATGATCTGGACGGCATCCTGCCAGTCCTCTTCGGGGATGTCGGAAACCATGTGACCAAGAACGCTGTCCTGACGGAGAATGTTGTTGGGCAGCAGCATTTCCGTGTAGCCGCCCATCCGTTCGAACATGACAGGAAGCGCACTGTTCAGCGCGTTGCACTGCGTTAGCAGCAGATAGCGGTAGAGGGCTTCGGTATCGTTGCTCTCGATATACTCCGCCACCTTGCCGCTGTCCAGTCCCGGCAGATCGAGGTGCAGCACATCGTTCAGGATCTCGGGCTTAAATGCGCCGGATGCGTCCGAGAACACGCGGATATGGGAGGGCAGATAGTTGTTGACCTCCATAAAGCGCAGGGCGATGAAGCGGTTGAACAAAGTGTAGGCAACCTCTTCCATGACCTGCTGATAGCCTTTTTCCTTGATCTGCTTGATGAGTTCTTGGCGCTGGGACTTTTCCTCCGCCGTCAGCAGCCGCCCATTGAGGGTGTCCGCAGAAGCGTCACCGAAGCCGGACTCGTCAATTCCATATTGATAGGCACGTTGGGAAACCTGAGCGATCAGCTCGTTCCGCGCCCAGATCGCAAACTTCTGAATTGCGTTCTTGTTCATGTCCTCATCCTCTTCCTCTAAGCCAAATTCTTTTTAACTTGAAGCATTACCGCCGCCAAGTACAACTGCGTCATCATGAAGCTGCATAAAAACATCTTTTGCGTCCAAAAAATGAAATTTCCACTTTGGGAGGCTAAAAATCTTCGATTTTTCATTAGGAATATCCGGCTCTTGAGTTCCATCAGTGATTTTTTGCAAGTATTTCATCTCAAGAAGATATAGTGCCGCAAGCGCATACAGAGTGGTTTTCTGACATCCATCCTTTTTATTTACTATTCTGCTGTGCTTGATATTGTCGAAGGCTTCCCACCAAAAAAGGGATTGCTTTGGTTGCTGTCCATTCCATCCGTCAAACGGCTTGATCGTCATATCAGCCATACGGATGTGGACTTCCTGATTTGTAACATCCGGGAAATCGGCTGTTACGACGGGATAATAGTGGGAAATGTTCTTGTTGTCCGTCGGAGCAAATCCGCAGTATTCTTTGAAAAAAGAGTCCATTTCCGCACCAATCATCTGGATTAAACCGGCATATTCATTTGAGTATGTTGCTTTATTGTCTGTGGATAAGGCAACAAAGTCGAGCGTATGGATAAACTTTTCTTCGAGCATCATATAATATGCCCAGCAGTCGCGCAGGAACTCCTCTCTGTTCATACTACCGCAACCTCCTTTAGTTGAACTGCACACCGTCGCAGCTTTCGAGCGTCTTCATGAGCTTTTCGCGGATCGCCTCGACGTACTTATCAATGTCTTCCTTGCTTTGCAGACGCTTAACCGAGCAGAGGTCGTATCGGCGCACGGTCATGATCTTCGGGGGCTTCTGCGCGGGCGTTCCGGGCTTTGCGGTCGCTACGGGCGTGGGCTTCTGCGCTTCCTGCTGACGGGAGGCAGACATGACCTCCATGCGGCGGCAGATCGTGTCCTTGTAGTTGAGAAGCTGGGTGATCATGGCGTCCAGTTCAGTGAGGGATGTCGCGGTTTTAGCCGCTTCGCGCTTGTTCACAAAATGATCGTCCGCCTGACGGAGCAACGCCCCGGCGTCCCGCGCTTCGCTGGCAAGCTGGTGAACATCCTGCATACACTGGCGGATGTTCTCGGCAACTTCCTCGCGCTTCATATCCAGCAAGCCGTCGTAGGCGGTCTTGACCTTCTGGACAAGCTCCGGCAGCTCCCCAATACGAGAATAGGGCTTTGGCATGGCAAGGATTGTGGACATCGTGCTGATGACGTTCAACGTGTCTGCGTCCGCCGCGAAGTAGTCTCTTTCCTTGAGAATGCTGGTAAGCCGCTTCTTGGCATCGTCGAACACCGTCCGCTGCGCCTTGAAGAACATCTCCACGCCTTCCATATCCTCGGCGGAATCGAGAAGATCATCCTGCCGCTGCACCATCCGCTTGAGCAGTGCAACATTGTCCTTGCGCTGGCTCAGAACGTCGTTCATCAAGTCACGGGCAGCAGTGACGGTTTCCTTTTCGGGGTAACGCTCTTTGGAGTAGAACTCGTCAAGGAGCTTCTGATAGTGGCTCTGCTTGGTCTCGAAGGTATTCAAGACGAAGCGGATCAGCCCGTCCTCATCGGAGGGAATGTCCATCGCGCCTAGATAGTCCCGCAGGAAGTTGACGCTCTTGCGGATCAGCTCTTCGGAGGGGGCAATACGCCGTGCGACAATGGCTTTGTCAATCTCGGTCTTCTTGCGCAGAAAGTCCACCAAACGGCGCTCTTCCTTGCCGACAACCGCGCCGCCATAGTTGATCTGGATTTTCTGCTGGACGATTAGACGGGCAATCAGAGCGGCAATGTCGATTTCCTTCCAGCCGTAGGGGATCGCCTGATACCGGCGCTGCACATCACCCATCGAGGTCTTGAGCATCTTCTGGTTTTGCAGCTCCAACCACTGACTGATCTCATTGAGCGCATCTTCGTTGTTCGCGCCCAGTCCGGTGAAGCCAACTTCTTCGTATGCGCCGTTGAGGATAGCGAGAATATCGGCGTCACTGTCCACGAACTGATTGACCATGTTGAGCTTGGAATAGACGCTCTCGACGAGGCTCTTCATCGCCTCATCCAGCTTGTCCTTCGCAGAGCCGTATTTCAGGTCGAGGATTTCACCGTGAACATAGAATTTGCCCTCGACGATAGCTTTTTCGATCAGGCTGCGGGCATGGCTTTCCAGCTTCCGTGCCTCGTCGTTGCGGTCGCGGATGATCCGCTGGATGCTCTCTGGCATCTGCGACACGTTCCGCTGCTTGACATACTTGCGGCTCTTCATCGCCTGTTCCAGCTCATCAAAGTAGGGCGTGTCTGCCGAGAGAACAACGATTGCCTCGTTGTTGACCTGCGAGTCCATGATAAGCCGCTGGTCTCCAACGCCGTAGAGGTCGCTTGCCACGGTGACAATGCGAAGCCGCATTCCGCCAGTGGACGCGCCGTTCAGCGTCTCGTCAACGTACTGATCGTAGGCAAAGTCATACTTGCCGTATTTATATTTCTTTGCCGGATAGATTTCGCCGTAGACCGTCTGAGAAATACTCTGGACGATCTGTGCGCTGTCAACCGGCGTATTCTTGATGTCGATGGCAATATCCTGTTCCTCATCTGTCAGGAAGGCATAGGTATCGCCATTGCGGGAGATGTAGTTCTGAGACAGAAGGCGTTCCAGTGAAGCCGTGATGGATGCACGGAGGGCAATCTTGTCGGTGTGAATATCGTCGATCATCAAAATGGCGATATTCTCAATGTTCGCCTTGACATCCTCAATATAGCGGACAAGGTAGAGCAGTTTGAGGACGTTCACGTCCTGCTGTTCCAAGCCGTCGTTGGCATCCGCCGCATTCTGGCAGCGGTCAATGACCCGGCGGATGGCACTCTCTAAGAAGGTATGTACCGTGTCATAGAACTGATAGAACGGCACAAGGGCGTTTTCATCCTTGTTTTCGATTTTCTGCGCCGCCTCTTGGAAGCCGGACAGCATGGAGCGTTCGCCGCCCGAAAGGTGTTTGCCGGAGTTTCCGTGCTTGCGGATTTCCGCGAGAACCTTCTGGATGACGATGAACTGATACGGCACAAAGGGGAAGGTCGCGCTGAACTCCTCTGCGCTGGTAAAGCCCTTGATGTCGAGGATCGGATTATCAAAGGCAAACAGGCTTTTTAAGCCCGAAGCCTCTTTCTCATACTCCATTTGCAGAAGGTGACCTGCGTCCTCTGTCTTCGCCAGAACACGCTTTTTGATGACCTCATCGACGGAAGAGGAAGACAGGCTCAGACGGGTGTTGAAGCGTCCCTGAATCTTGGAAAAATCGTTGCCGGTGATTTTCACAACGGAATCAATCGCTTCCTGGCTCGTGACCATGACCCAGACCTTGCCCCGGCATTTGTCACCGATCTCTTCCACCAGCGATTGCAGATTCATCATCAGATCACCATCGTCACCGATGTACTGACCGACTTCATCCACGCAGAACAGAAGGCGGAAGTTGCCTTCCTTGCTGTCCACATACTCCTTGATCTCGGAGACGAGCTGCTTGATGCTCATGTCGGCGTTCTCTTCGCCGTTAAACCAGTTGCGGGCTGCTGTCTCGCTCATGCCGAGAACAGACTGCAAAACCTCAACCACATCGTCCTCAAAGAAGGCAGCAGAATCGCGGGCGTTGACCCACTCGTCCCCGTTGACTTCCTTGAAGGCAGCGCGGAAGGCGTCTGTCTTGCCCTGCTTATCAATGAAGCGTTCCAGCTTCGCCACCTTGAGGTCTTCGCCATAGAAACCGCAGTGGTTATAGAATACCTTCGCAAAGACGCGCAGCACAGCGGTCTTGTCCTTGTTGATTGGTCCCTCAATGTCGATGTTGAACAGGATAGACTCCGTGGGAATACGGACACATTTCTGCACCGTCGCATACATCATCGGATCGTCAAACTTGTCCGCGAAGTAATCAAAGGCGTGTTTGCCGTCCACCTCTTTGTTGGAGAGAAGGTAGGAGAGCATTTTCAGGAAGTGAGATTTACCACTTCCAAAGAAGCCGGAAATCCAGACACCGATCTTATCGGTCGGGGTATCAATCGCCTTGACGTAGTTATCAAAGAATGTGGCAAAGTGACGCCGTAGTTCCTTCGTGATGATGTATTCACTCAGTTCATCCTTTAAGCTCTGCTGGTCATCCTGCATGACCTTAACAACGCCGTTGATAGGGCGGTCAATGTCCTTTTGGAACATACTTTGTATTTTCATGCCGCTTTCCTCCAATTACAAAAGGTTGAATGCCCGGTAGTAGTGTCCGTCCAGAAACTTTCCAAACAATCCGAGGTCTTGCCCGTTGAACGATCCCGGATAAAACATCACAATAGGGATGTCCTCAAAGAGATGCTGCATACTGTCCAGCATTTTATGAGAGCGCATAAACGGGAAGATTTTTCCCACGCCGGTCAGGAAGAGAACATCACCGTACTCATGCGGCTCATACTTCATGTATTCCAGAAGTGCCTCCGGCGTTGCGATCTTTTGAAGCTGCTTGAGAAGGTATTCCTTTCCGCGCTTTTCTTCCAGCCCGTCCACGGATTTCAGAACACGCTTGTCCTCCAAGAGTCTCAGGAAAATCTCGTAGAGGTCACATTCCTTAATGTGGTATGGCGTTCCGCTCTCCGCTTTCAGCCGGGAAACGAAGTCTCTGACGATCAACTCGTCTGCCGGATCATAGCAGAACACATGAATGCCAACCTCGTTGCTCAAGCCTTCGTTTTTCAGA
>OGCM01003101.1_pt1 | contig 13582 bp, 8 predicted proteins | sample 1570151 | NCBI WGS metagenome assembly OGCM01 (sample SAMEA4370582, study PRJEB24528) | human gut metagenome
GCCTTATTACCTAATTACTGAAAAAATAGTCGCATAGACAAAAAAGAGGAACGACCATTTTATATTAAAAAAAGAAGGGGATGTGCCTTAGTTTTGACACAGCCCCGTTATTGTTTACAGAGTATCGATGATTGCCAGTTGTTTTTGCAAAAACTCAATACGTTGGGCCTCTCCACTTTCCGAAATCAGAGTAGAGTGGCGTTTTAGTGACTGAATCCAGTTTCGTTGGATCTGGCAGATTTGCGGGCTCTGTGAATCCATAGAATTGATAGAGTACACCCGAAGTAAACTGACTTGATAGTCTTTCTTCTCTATATAGGTGTAAGTCGCTTCAAAATCAATATTAGAGAGATAGAAATATACTTTATGTCCTTCACTGAACTCTCCCTTGATAGAAAGTGTTTCCATGATTGCAAGCAACTGGTATAGCTCTTCTTTCAGGTGTGCTACATCGTCTTCTGTGATCAGATTCAGACTGGCAAAGTACTTGATTTCCTTGATGAATGAAAGGAATATGTTGCTGTCCCAAATAAAATAGGTTTTCGGACATTGCTTCACACTTTCACTTAACTTCTTATGCGCTTTTACGATTTTCGGATCTACTTGCATTTCTGCCAATGAATTGGGAGTTTTCATTTGCCCGTTCTGGTAAATCCATCGACAGAGACGAAACTTGGACATGTGTTCAAAGGAAGAGTAAAGAGTGAAAGGGAGAAGATTGGAAGCTGTATAGACTTCCGTTGTGTTGTCTCCTTTCACATAATCGAATATTTGCTGATACCGATTAATAATCTCATAATAACTGTCCAAGGTGTTAGGTGAATTGAGCAGATTCATGTCAAAAGTAACTCTATTGGATAGATGGTTACCTATAATCTGATCAATGGAAATACCAAGCTTTTTGGATAGCAGGGCTACTTCGTCAATAGTAAAAGCCACTTCGCCACGAAGTCTACGATAAACTGCTTCTTTTCCCATATAGAGAATGTCTGCCAAAGAATTGGCAAGATTTTGTCCTTTGGGGATACGCTCTTTCATTGCAATAATCAACTCGTTTACAATACCATTTTTCATTGTTTGTTCTCTTTTATATACGTTAATAATCTGTATGATACATTCTATGCAAAATTAAGTCATGTAAACGATAGTTTTGTGTGGGAAAACAGCTCTGAGAGGTGATGGCTTTTTCTCATTTGATAGAATAGCTAAGTGCGGAGGTCGTATAATGAAAAAAGTAGGCAAGAGGCTTGTCTACTTTCATGATTTAGAACTAAGATTTTCGCTTAGTTTCGATAATCGAAACTAAGCGAAAATTAAAGAGCATCAATAATTTCACGTTGTTGCTTGAAGAACTGGATGCGTTGCATTTCTCCACTTTGTGAAATCAGTGTAGAGAATTTTTTTAGTGATTGAATCCATTCCTTCAAGCTTCGGAACATTTGAGCATCCAGCGTGGTTAGTGAGTTGATGGAATAAACTCGTATCATACTGAGTTGCATCAGGTTTGTTTCCAGGTAGCTGTAAGTTGCTTCAAAATTGATTTGTGACACATAGATATGCACATCATTGCCGAAGTCTGTTTTTCCTTTCATGGCGATGCTTTCCAACTCATCCGTAAGTTTCAGTAATTCCTCTTTAATGTTTTGCTTCATTTCGTCTGAAATAAGGTGAATGTCGGAGAAGTACTGTATGTCATTGATGAGATGAAGAAAAATCATACTGTCCCAAATATAATCGGTCGTATGAATATGCTGTGATAACTTCACAAAGTCTTGTTGGGCATTGATAATCTTTTGGGGAATTTTCAGGTCCTCAAAATGTTTGCAATTGATATGTTCATTTTGGTACATCCATTTGAAGAAACGAAACTTAGCCAGAAGTTCATGTTTCAGATAGAGCGTTTGGGGAATCACGTTTGAAGCAGTTCCTAATACAGCACTCGTATCTTCCCGTAATGTGTGGAATAACTTGACATGTTTGTTCAGGAAATCATAATAGGTCTCAAAGGGTTCGTTATGATCTACTACATTGATATCGAACATTGCATTATTGCTGAAGCTCACTCCTGCAATTCTATCCAATGATATCCCCAGTTCTTTTGAAATAACGGCTGCTTCCTGAAATGTAAAGGGGACTTCGCCGCGCAGCCTCCGGTAAATAGCTTCTTTGCCCATATAGAGGGTATCCATCAATATATTCGCTAGCTGTCCTTTTGCTGGGAATCTTTCTTTGGCCGCTTCTATCAGGTTTGTATTAAGTTCATTCATTATCATAATCCTATTGAATTAGTGGTTTATTGGTATTAATAACACTTGGTGCAGGGAAGTTGTTTCGAAAACTGAAACTATTTTATTTTTGCTTTTCTTAAAAAATATCCATCTCTAAAATTGTATATTATGAGCAAATCGTTTACATTTGCCTTTATAAACAAAACAGAGAAGTTATGTTCTCTGAAAAACAATAGTTAATATTAGAAAATGAAAAGAATATTGGTAAGTGGCGGGGCTGGATTTATAGGCTCTCATCTTTGTACTCGACTTGTAAATGAGGGGCACGACGTGATATGTCTGGATAACTTCTTTACAGGTTCCAAGGACAATATAAAGCATTTGATGGGGAACCATCATTTTGAAGTTGTAAGACACGACGTTACTTATCCTTATTCTGCCGAGGTGGATGAAATATACAACTTGGCTTGTCCGGCGTCTCCTATCCATTATCAACATGATCCGATTCAAACAGCCAAAACATCTGTGATGGGTGCTATCAATATGCTCGGACTGGCAATGAGACTGGATGCGAAAATACTGCAAGCCTCTACCAGCGAGGTGTATGGTGATCCGATTGTTCATCCCCAGCCGGAATTTTATTGGGGAAATGTGAATCCGGTGGGGTACCGGTCATGTTATGATGAAGGAAAACGATGTGCTGAAACATTGTTTATGGATTACTATCGTCAGAATCAGACACGTATCAAGATTATTCGTATCTTTAATACTTATGGCCCGAGAATGCTACCTAATGATGGACGTGTGGTTTCTAACTTTATCATACAGGCACTAAATAATGAAGACATCACTATATATGGTGATGGAAAACAGACACGCAGTTTCCAGTATATTGATGACCTGATAGAAGGTATGGTGCGGATGATGGATACGGAGGATGATTTTACAGGTCCTGTAAACCTTGGAAATCCAAATGAATTTCCGGTTCTTGAATTGGCGGAGAGAGTAATCCGGATGACGGGCTCTACTTCGAAGATTGTATTTAAGCCTCTGCCGACGGATGATCCGAAACAACGCCAGCCGGATATTAAACTGGCAAAAGAGAAACTGGGATGGCAGCCTACCGTCGAACTGGAAGACGGATTGAAGCGTATGATTGAGTATTTTAAAAATGTTTGATGTAACATAAAAATAGAATGATATGAATGTGGAAATAAATCCTTCCGAATATAAGATACTTATTGTGGACGATGTAATTTCAAATGTCCTTCTGCTGAAGGTGCTTCTGACTAATGAGAAGTTCAATATTGTAACAGCAGGTAATGGTACACAGGCTTTGGAACAGGTAAAGAAAGAGAAGCCTGATCTTGTATTATTGGATGTGATGATGCCGGATATCAGTGGTTTCGAAGTAGCCCGGCAAATGAAGGCGGACGAAGAAATGAGCGAAATTCCTGTTATCTTCCTTACTGCTTTGAATAGCACGGCGGATATCGTAAAAGGATTTCAGGTGGGTGGCAACGATTTTATTTCCAAGCCGTTCAATAAGGAGGAACTGATTATTCGTGTGACGCATCAGATTTCGCTGGTGGCAGCCAAACGAATTATTATAGCACAGACAGAAGAGCTACGCAGGACTATCATGGGACGTGATAAACTTTACTCTGTGATTGCGCATGACCTGCGTTCTCCTATGGGCTCTATCAAGATGGTGCTCAATATGCTGATTCTGAACTTGCCGAGTGAAACGATCGGTCCTGAAATGTATGAACTGTTGACGATGGCCAATCAGACAACAGAGGATGTATTCTCATTACTCGATAACTTATTGAAGTGGACGAAGAGCCAGATCGGTAAGCTGAAGGTTGTTTACCAGAATATCGATATGGTAGAAGTTGTGGAAGGAGTCAGCGAGATCTTTACGATGGTAGCTGGTTTGAAGAATATCCGTATAGCAATGGATATTCCTGATGAACGTGTGGAAGTACGTGCAGATATTGATATGATTAAAACGGTGATTCGCAATCTGATAAGTAATGCCATCAAGTTCAGCAATGAAGGATCGGAAGTTTTGGTATCGCTGAAAGAAGAAGATAATATGGCGGTAGTGAGCGTGAAGGATAGCGGTTGTGGTATTGATGAAGAAAATCAGAAGAAATTGCTGCATACCGATACGCATTTTAGTACCTTTGGTACTAATAATGAGGAAGGTTCGGGACTCGGACTGTTGCTCTGCAAAGATTTTGTTACTAAAAATGGTGGTGAACTTTGGTTTACTTCGAAGAAAGAGGAAGGCTCTACATTCAGTTTCTCGATTCCGCTGTTAGAAAGCTAATATAAGTTCGATAAAAGTTGATATAAATTCGAGATAAGTCAAAAGACTGTCCTGTCATTCAGAGCGGGCATTACTTGATAGAAGTGGTGTCGGTCCGGAATGGCAGACAGTCTTTGTTATAACCCTCTATAGGAGTACTTCCTAATGAGCACAAGACTTGCTTGTGACAAGTACTTAAGTTATCCGATTCTTGTACAATATTTGAGTCAAAGATGTACAACGTTTGAGTTAAAGATGTGCTACATTTGAATGAAAGATGTACTAGTTTTACTCATACTATTATCAGGATACTTACCGCATTCAGCCTTTTCAGTATCTCTCGCAAATGCCCTGACAGAAGGGGATAGCGGCTGAAGACTCTATTTTATAACCTGTCTCTAGTAGGCTTTGGGAGGGGGTGAGTGGTTTCAGCCCTTTCAGCCTTGACCATACATAAATTCATCGTTTATTTAGCCTATGGTTACTCTGCCTGCAAGTGATCGTCACTTAACATACGGGGTGAATTTCGTAAGCCCCGAGATGAATTTCACTCACCACCGAGATGAACTTCACTCAGCCCCGAGATAAAGGCTACTCGCCTCCGAGGTAAAAGTAAGATGGTATGCCGACTTATTTTAAATGAATAAGCCGACCTATAGTTCAGAAAAAAAAGAGGGTCTGTTTACCTCAAACAGAGGCTCTGTTTGTTCCCAATAGAACCTCTGTTTGAGGTAAACACAGGCTCTATTGAGTCAGAAATTATTAGCCTCTGAACTTTGAGTCTTCCCGACTGAAAGGGCTGAAACCGCTCCCCCCTTCTCAGAGCCTATCAGAGACAGGTTATAATATAGTGCCTTCAGCCGCTATCCCCTTCTGTCAGGGCATTTGCGAGAGATACTGAAAAGGCTGAATGCTGAATGGCTTTATCTTTTACAGATTGCCTTGAAATCACAATAAGCACATTTTTTAGTATCTTCTGTCTGTGTGAAAGGCTCATTCTCATCGAATATTTCTTCTAATAGTCTTTGCAGATGTTCGCGGAATTCATCCTCAAAAAAGGCAAAGTTGCTGACCGGGATTTTCGGTTGGCGAGGTTCTCCCATTTCAATGACCGGCGAATAGCTTTCAGAAGCAGCCCGATGGATATAAAGAAGGGAAGGAGCTACTTTCAGAGATTGCTGCCGGCTCATAATAGCAGCATACAGAAAAGTCTGGAAAATGTAGTTGGGACGACTTTCTGATGGAGTAAACAGTTGTTCAATGTTGGCAGGTGTCTTGGGACTTCCTCCGGTTTTATAGTCTACGATACGCAGAGTAGTGTCTTTGGCATCTATGCGGTCAACAGTTCCCCCTAGACGAAGGGTGATGGGACCTTGTCCGGTTTGGATCGTTATTTTCTCGGCAACTGGCTTTTCCATAGCGACCATTTCAAAGGGAGCGTATTGCAGGTCATTTCTCAGTAGTTGTTTCAGATAGGAAACAATCACTTTGGAATTGATGAGCTGCACACCATTGTATTCGGGTTTTTCTTCTGCCGGAACCTTAAAGAGTTCTTGCTTGAAAGCCAGATCCACATAGTTTTGCAGTTTGACTTCGTTGCGTAGCAGGCGTTCCAAATCTTCTTTTTGTATCATTCTCCCATTAGCGGTCAGGTCTGTGTAAGCTAATTGGGCGGAGAGATGGAAGATCGTTCCAAACAATGCGGAGTCGATTTCCGCACTGACTTCGTCCGGTGCTTTTAATTTGGCTACATAACGGTAGTAGAATTTCAGCCGGCAATCGAGATAGGCGTTGAGGGCTGAAGGAGAAAGTATATATGATTGAGGACTTGAACAATCATAGGCACTGCGTAGTCGTTCGAATACTTCGGGAGTTTTCTCTATACTGATATCTGTTGTGCTTTGAGGAGATTGTCCGGCTTCGAGATACTCACGGACAATTTTGTGAGGCCCTTCTACCAGTAGTTGAAGCATGAAACGGGATTCTTCTCCACGATTCAGTCCATTGGAAGAAGTGTTATAGAGCAAAGTAATGTTTTCCGCCCGTTGTATCAGTCGGTAGAAATAATAGGCGTAGACTGCATTCTTATGTTCGATGGTGGTCATGCCGAAAGCTTTCCGAAGGTTGTAGGGGATAAAAGAAGAGTCTCCTCCGGATTTCGGTAGCTGCCCTTCGTTGAGCGAAAGAAGGATTATATTGCGGAAATCAAGGTTACGGGTTTCCAGTACTCCCATGACTTGCATGCCAATGGCAGGTTCTCCATGGAAAGGAATGTTGGAAGCGGTCAGAACCTTGCTGATCAAGCGTCTTAACGTGTCGGTACGTATGTTCAGTTCTCCGCTTTCTATCAGGCTATAGAGACGATTGATAGTAGTATAGCTCTTGAAAAGTGATTCCCGGTATAGTTGGTTGAAGATATCGCTATACTCGCTTTCTTCCCGATAGAGAAGGGAGATTTCTTTGACTAATTCCGTCAAATAATCGCATAACTCTTTGATGCCGTTTCGAGGAGTAAAGAGCTTTGCCAGAAAGTCATCCATCTTCAGTTCCGAAGGGAGCGGGTAGAAGCGGTTGGTCTTGGTCAGTTCCCGTTCTAAAGGTTCGGCATTGATGGATAGCTGCCGGGTATAAGGGTGCTTCAGTATAGCAGATACGGTTTCGTAGGTGAAGCGTCCGGTATCGCTGCGGTAGCCGTTGGTTTGTAATTCCATAGCGGCATTGATAAAACTGTATACCGGAGTTTGTGCCAGCGGGAAACCCATCGTGATGTTGACGTTCTTCACTTCTTGTGGAATGGAATGGAGTGCGGGAAGCAGCAGAGCTTCATTGCAGAGCACAACGGCGTTCTCTTTCTCTTCGTTGGTAGTGGAAAGAGTGTTATGTGCCCATTCAGGAAGAAAGCGGGCTTGTGCATTTTCAGTAGAAGCGGAGATGTAGCGTATATTTTTCGGTTTTCGCAAAGTGTCGAAACAACTTTCGGGTAATTCATTCGGAAATAGTTTCAGGTTACGGTTGATGAATTCTCCGGCTTCGTGTTTGGTAATCTGCTTGGTGTAGAAGATATCGTAATCCCAATAGAACATGGCTTTATCTGCATCTTGTAATAGTTGGAAGAATTTTGTCTCTACTTTATTGAGTACATTGAAGCCGACAAAGATATATTTGTCGTATTTCAATTGGGTGGTATCCAGTTGCTCGATTACATTGCGGTAGAGCATGCCTTCATAGGCTATTCCCAGTTCCGCTAAGTTTTCACGGTAGCGGTGGTAGATGGTGCCTAGTTTGTCCCAAAGGGAGATGAATTTCTCTTTCAGCACTGTCCGGCGTTCGATAGAGAAATTTTGGAAGAACTGCCGGATCGCCTCTTCCTGTTCTTTATCAAGAAACTCGTAATCGTCCATCAGATTCTTCAGGTCCTGTAAATTGCTGAAAAGTTTATCCGCATCAACGAGATTTTTGTCTACGTCGTCGAAATCACTGATCAGCAGTTCGCCCCAAAAATAGAAATCGTCCAGCGTTTCCTGGCTTTCTGTCTCTTCGCGGAATACTTTATATAGTTCGCAGACCAGTCGGATAGGATCACCGGCTTTCTGCACAGATAACTTCCGGAACAGGTCGCTGATACTCATTGCAGCAGGTGACCAGATGGGTTGATCGGATTCTCCTGCCAAATATTCGTTGAAGAATAAGTTGGCACGTTTATTAGGGAATACGAGTACTGTACGAGATAAGTCGTTTCCTATCTTGGCATATAAATCGTGAGCGACTAGTTGGAGAAATGATTGCATATCAATTATAGATTTTCTAGCTTATATATTTGTTTATTGTAGCCTGAACATTACGGGAATTGTGAATCGGACGGCAACTTTCGTTCCGTCATCCAGCTCTCCCGGTTTCCATTTAGGCATAAGACCGACAATGCGTAATGCTTCTTTGTCTAAATAGGGATCTACACCACGTACCACTTTAGGCTGAATAATATTTCCTTCTTTATCAACGATAAACTGAACGATGACGCGGCCTTGTCCCATATCTCCTTGGGCTATTTCGGGATATTCTATGTTTTTACTGATAAACTTCATCAGTTCTTGTGCTCCTCCGGGAAATTCGGGCATGACAGCAGCCACTTCCAATACGTCGGCAAGCGAGTCTTTTACTGTTATTATATCGCCTGATATAGGAGTGATCTCAATTAATCCCTGTTCTTGGGGTAACTCAGGTAATTCTTGTTTGTTCACTGTATCTCTCTCTACCATAGGTATAGTATCCTCTATAGGAGTCGGGCATACTTCTCCAAACATTACACTTGTATTGGTGGAGTCACTGATAGTTTCCTGATTAGTTCCTTTATTAGGGGAACTACTACAGGAAGTCATCGGTGCCATTGCTACCAAGCCGGCAGATATCCCTAATATAGTTATAGCTTTCCCGGCCATCCGTTTACGTTCCAGTTGTTGCTCTAAATAGCGTACTTCTGCTTCGCATTTGGGACATGTGCCCAGACAATCTCCTTGATATTGACACTCGGAAGTAATGAACTCAATATCGTTGGCTTCTGCTATTTGTCTGCGGATATCCTTTAATATCTTGCAGGTTTGTTTTCCTCGTTTCATGGCTGGTAAGTATTAAGTGTTTTATATGTAAACCGATCGAACTGGGTGATACCCATTTCTTTTAGAAGACGGATACTGTTGTCTACGTCACTCTCTGAATTATACACGGGAATGATGGGGGTACGAACAATGATTTGCTCATTTTTTCCATGCTCAATTAAATAATGAAGATTATTCAGCACCTTTTCATTTTCTTTTCCGGTGTATTGCTGGTATATATCATTATTGATGTCCTTGATATCGATGATATAATAATCAATGACAGGTAATAGTTTCTCTATATTCTCTTGTGGTACATTGAGTGATGATTCTACGGAAAGTTGCCATTCCTGTCCACAGAGCTGACGGAATTCATAAATAAAATCACTTTGCAAACAAGGTTCTCCACCTCCGAAAGTGATTCCTCCATGAGTGGCGAGAAAGTATAATTCATCCAGTCTGACTTCCTCATAAAGCTGCATGCAGTCATAGTGCTTCCATATGCCTTCCGAATGCAGAGATTGCGGATTGAGGCAATACTTACAACGCAATGGACAACCATGGAAAGCCACAAGTGTAGTAACTCCCTCACCATCAGTAGTGAGCCGATGACGACTGATTCCTATGAGCGGTGCCGTCTTCATTATTTCACTTTTACAATTAGTCCTTCATCCACATACCACAGATAGCCTGTGATATTTTTATATCCCATCTTAGTGAGTAACTGCATGTACCCTTTAACCTGTTTATTGTATTGGAGGTTTTCTTTTCCGAATTTGAAGTCAACTACCACTACTTGTTCGTCTTTCATCATTACACGGTCAGGACGTCGGGTCTGTAAAGCCCCTTTTTCTTTGTAAATGATAGCACATTCGTTAAACAAGGTCCATTCCCCTGAATACCAGTCTTGAATTTCCGGAGAAGAAAAAGCTTTGTGAGCCACTTCACGTATTTCTTCTGCTTTTTCGTTGCTGCCGATGACCCCTTCGAAAATCAGACGTTCGATAGCCGGATCAATGTCTTCTGCCGTTTCAATGGCGGAAAATAGTGTGTGCAGCATACGCCCCCGGTTGATAAAACGGTCGTCCGATTCTTCTTCTTCGATTCCCTGAATGAAATCAGCGGAACGGTTGGATTGCCGGAATTCAATATCATGACGCATAGATTCCATGCGGACGGGTAATTTCTCAGGTTTTTGAGTTAGTTTGTTAGTCGAAGTTTTTGCTTTTTCTTCTTCCGAAGGACATAGTTCTCCTTGCTCATAACAATCTTCTTCCCAATCAGTACCTTCTTTGAGGGCAACTACAGGCAGCGTATTGGCTAACAGTTCGGACATGGTGCCTTTTTGACCTTTTTTACTCCATATGATAAGATTCTTTCCGGCACGGGTAAAGGCTACATAAAGCAAGTTGAGATTGTCTACCCACAGTTGAAGACGTTCCTGCAAATAATCGTTCCCGTAAATGGACTCGGCCATTTGTGTCGAGTAATTGATTGGAAGGATGTCCATGTCATTAAACGGAGCCTCTTGAGGAGCACACCATACCAGTTGGTTATTCGTTTCATTTTCCAGTTTCCAATCGCAGAAAGGGAGGAGTACTGTATGAAATTCCAATCCTTTGGATTTGTGGATGGAGAAGATCCGGATACCTTCCACTTCACCGCTGGGAATAGTTTTGCTGCATAGTGTCTCGTCCCAGTAGCGGATGAAACTGTCAAGCTCAGAGGAATTACTTTGCAAATAATCCGTCACGGCATCGAAGAAGGCAAACAGATAGGCATCTTGTTCTTTGATGTGCCCCATCTCGAAGATGCTGAATAGTTCTTCCAGTAATTCGTAGAGAGGCATGAAACGGAGTTCTCTTTGCTTTTCGAGAAATACGGATGGCAGATAGTTCTCTATTGGAAGAAGCAGGAGCGTATTCCAGTCCATATTCTTCTGCAAAACTTCATTTTGGTAGGCTATTGCCAGTTGGGCCCGGGCTATCTTATTGTTTTCATCGGACAGATAACGCAATGCGTCTATCATCATACAGATGGCGAGAGAGGCATCGAGGCGAAAGGCTTCGTCTGATACGATTTTATAATGTAACTCTTTGTCGAAATAGTCTGCGATACGGGGAATACTTTTGTTCTTTCGTACAAGGATCGCTATGTCATTCAGTCGTATACCGGAAGAGAGTAAGTGTTCTACTTCTTCCCCCAGACTAATTAATGTCTGTTCGATGTAGTCGTGTGTTTCGTCCGGTTCCAGAAAAGTAGCTTTGACATATCCCTTTTGCATACTTCGGGGGGATTCTTGTACAACATCGGCATAAGCCTTTTGTAAGTCATCGCAATCTTTGCCCAATTGTTGTTTGTAGACACCGTTCAGGTAATCTACAGCGGCAGTAAATATATGATTGTTGAATCGGATGACATTGGTTTCACTTCTTCGGTTGGTAGCCAGTGTTTTTACTTTAATAGGAAAGTGCTCAATGCGGTCATTCAGACCATTAAGAATTCCCCAGTCACCGTTTCGCCAGCGATAGATTGACTGTTTGACATCTCCTACTATCAGGCTGTCTGCTCCTTGTGAAAGACCTTCAAGCAACAGTAGCTTGAAGTTTCCCCATTGCATTCGGCTGGTATCCTGAAACTCGTCAATCATGACATTGCGGATGTTGGTTCCTATCTTCTCGAATACGAAGGAAGAATCTCCATCTTTGACCAGTTGATGTAACAAGGCATTGGTATCTGACAGAAGGAATCGGTTGTTGTCATGGTTCAGTTGGCGTACCTCCTCATCGATATTGGCGAGCAGCTGCACTTTGTTGAGATGTTGCAGGGAAAGCCGGCAACTGTTTAATAAAAGATTGTTTTTAGAACGTAGTTTTTCTGCATCTTCCAGTATCTGTATCAAACTGGAATTTGCCAGATCTATAATATCGGTATAACGGGGAGAGGTTTTTGTCGCCCAGTTCTTGGCGTCATCCAGACATTTCTCAACAGTCGCGTTACGAATGTCATTGCTTAGAATGCCATTATTCAATTTGCGGAAATAACTGCCTATTCCCCGTGAACCGTTTTTTAATTCATCGGCAGTCAGGGCGTGCCCTTCTAACTCTCCTTCAAACTGCTCGTAGAATCCTTTCATCTGCTCCAGTATCTCTGTTTCAAGAGCTTTCAGTTGCTTGCGGTATTCTTTGATAGTATCCGGATTACGGAGGCGTTGACGAAGACCTTCTCCTTTTTCTATATATCCTTCATCGAAGATGTTACGTCCAAAGTTTTTGACTTCATCCGATACATTCCAACGTTTGTCATCGGCTATTCGTTCATTAATGTAGTCCAACAGCCACGCGAGGACAGGAGAGGTAGGACCTAATTTCTCAATCATGCTATCCACTGCATCGCTGAGTACTTCTGCGTTGTTCAGTTCGATGTTTAAATTCGGACTGAGTTCCAGTTCGCGTGCCAGATTGCGCATGACGGACTGAAAGAAAGAGTCAATGGTCTCTACGCGGAAACGGCTGTAATCATGCAGCATAAATCCGAGAGCAATTCCTGCCGCTTCCCGTATTTCCAGTTCTGTTTTTCCTGTTTCTTCTTTGATACGGTTCAAGTAGGCTTCGGAATCTTTATCACCGATCTGAATACCGTATAGTTGGCTAAGGATACGTTCCTTCATTTCAGCTGTCGCCTTATTGGTAAAGGTAACGGCGAGTATCTGCCGATAGGCGCGTGGATTAAGTATCAGCAATTTTATATATTCTACGGCGAGGGTAAAGGTTTTGCCTGAACCTGCCGAGGCTTTATAGACTAGGAGTTCGCTCATGCTTTTAGTATGAATTGTTTCATGATTGTTTGAATATATTAGGCCCGAAATAAAGAATGAATAAAGGCAAATAGTCTTTTAAGGCAATACGTAACAGCTTTAATGCTTGTCCGATACGATAGTTGACTGTTTGGGGAGAGACGTTCAACTTCTCTGCAATTTCTTTATGAGTCAACCGGTGACTACGATTCATTTCGTATGCTTCACGATAATCCTTGGGAAGTTGCTTCAAGGCATTCTCATAAAGACGGAATAACTCATTTTCCAGATAAAAGTCAGGATTATCGAATTCTTTCTCGTATTTCTCTGTAATTTCCTGATGTACCTTACGCTTGATTTCAAAATGCGAAATACGGTTCAGGGCCTTGTTTTTCACGATAGTAAAAAGAAGCGTTTTCAATGTCAGCTCTTCTAGAAGGCTACAACGGTTTTCCCATAACCACATCATTGTGTCCTGTACAATCTCCTCAATCTCCTCTTGTTCGCTGACATATTGCGAACAAAAAGCACATAATCTACTGAAATAGTGCCTGTAGACGGCGTCGAATACATATTCTTCGCCTGCCTTTAAGGCGGTGATGATAGATTTATTATTGTTAATATCTAGGTATATAGGAGGTTGTTGCATTCT
>OGCM01003113.1_pt1 | contig 13512 bp, 8 predicted proteins | sample 1570151 | NCBI WGS metagenome assembly OGCM01 (sample SAMEA4370582, study PRJEB24528) | human gut metagenome
TTTGATGACTACGACATGAAAAAACTGTGGAACGATCATGAGGATATCCGCTCGCTGAAATCACTTATCCTCTTCGGAATAAAGGGTATGGCGGCGTATGCTTATCACGCACAGGCACTTGGCAAAACTGACAGCGAGGTGACAAGCTTTTTCTACAAGGCTCTGCGTGCCATAGGCAGTGAGAACGACCCTGAAAAGCTGTTGGGGCTGGTGCTTGAAACAGGCAATGTGAACCTGAAATGTATGGCACTTCTCGACGCCGCAAACACTGACGCATACGGCGACCCTGTCCCTACAGAAGTTCCACTGACCATTGAAAAAGGGCCTTTTATCGTCGTGAGCGGTCATGACCTGCACGATATGAAACTTCTCCTTGAGCAGACCAAAGATAAAGGGGTGAATATCTACACTCACAGTGAAATGCTCCCTGCCCATGGTTATCCAAAGCTCAAAGCCTATCCGCAGCTAAAGGGCAATTTCGGCACAGGCTGGCAAAATCAGCAGTCGGAATTTCACAATATCCCTGCACCGATACTTTTCACAACAAACTGCATAATGCCTGTCCGTCAAAGCTACTGCGACAGAGTTTTCACCACCTCTATCGTGTCATATCCTGAGCTTGTGCACATTGGCGACGACAAGGATTTTACGCCTGTTATAGAAAAAGCCATTGAGTGCGGCGGCTATGATGAGGACAAGGAAATGACAGGCATGAACGGCGGTCACACAGTAACGACAGGCTTTGCACACAACGCAGTGCTGTCAAATGCCGAAAAGATAATAAGCCTTGTGAAAGAGGGCAGGATAAAGCACTTCTTCCTCATAGGCGGCTGTGACGGTGCGTCACCGAGCAGAAGTTACTATTCCGACTTCGCAAGGCTCACACCGCCTGACAGCCTTATCCTCACTCTTGCCTGCGGAAAATATCGCATAAACGATATGGATCTCGGCACTATCGACGGCATACCAAGGATACTTGACTGCGGACAGTGTAATGACGCATACTCAGCCATAAAGATAGCCATTGCACTTGCCGAGGCGTTCGACTGCGGTGTGAACGATCTGCCGCTGACACTTGTGCTTTCATGGTATGAGCAAAAGGCAGTGTGCATACTTCTCACCCTGCTTTCATTGGGCATAAAGAACATCTACCTCGGGCCGACCCTCCCTGCATTCGTTTCAAAGGGAGTGCTTGACGTTTTGGTCGATAAATTCCAGCTTACTCCTATCAGCACCCCTGAAGAAGATATAAAGAGAATACTTGGCTAAATTTTCGCAGGAGCGTGATTTTTTACTTTTCTGCTGAGAGTGCTGAAAAACCGAGCAAGCGGGACGTCGGGGGCGCCGTCCCCTACAAATGACGTAACTATTTTATGTATGGGCGACCTTTATGCCGCTCGCTAACTTTTGTTTTTTTAATAAATTGGCAGGAGCGTGATTTTTACGTTCCTGCTTTTTTGTCGTAAAAAAAATCTTCTTCATTTCTTGTATAGGAGAATAAAATATGGTATAATCATATTAAAGAAAAAAATAAGAAATCGGAGGTACATAAAATGTCTGAAATAAAATGTCCCCACTGCGGAGAGGTATTCAAAGTTGATGAACAGGGCTATGCGGCTATCGTGGCTCAGGTAAAAACCGCTGAGTTTGATAAAGAGCTTGACAAGCGTGTGGCTGATGAAAAAGACAAGGCTTTGAAGCTTGCTAAGCTTGATTTTGACAGCAAGTATACAAAGGCTGTCAATGATAAGGATATGGAGATACAAAAGCTGAAAGCGGCTGCGGCTAACGGTGAGAGTGAAAAGACACTTGCAGTCACAAAGGCTCAGGAGAGCACAAGAGCCGAGTATGAAAAAACGCTTGAGCAGCTAAAAGAGCAGATAAGTCAAAACGAAAAGCTTATTGCACAGCTTACCGCTCAGACCAAATCTATGACCACAGAAAAAGAACTTGCCATATCAATGGCTGTGGAGAAAGCAAGATCGCAATTCAACAGCGAAAAGGATAAGCTCAGGCAGGAAATATCCCAGCGTGATATGCAGATACAGCAACTCAATTCTGAGCATACTCTGCAAATGCAAAAGTCAGAAAATGAATATAAAGCGGAAATAACACGTCTTGAAACGGATATCAAAAATAAGGATACTGAAAAGGCTTTGGAGCTTACCACTGCACTTTCAAAAGCGGAAAGTGAGAAAAATTCCACTATTGCAGAGCTTAATGCACAGATAAAAAGTAAGGACGAAGCTATAGCATACTACAAAGACCTAAAAAGCCGTCTGTCTACAAAAATGGTGGGCGAGAGCCTTGAACAGCATTGCATGAACGAGTTCAACAAGATAAGAGCTACCGCATTCAGAAACGCTTATTTTAACAAGGATAACGACGCAAGCTCAGGAAGCAAGGGCGACTTTATCTACCGTGAATGTGACGAAAACGGTGTGGAGATAATATCCATAATGTTTGAAATGAAAAACGAGCAGGACACCACCTCCACCAAGAAAAAGAACGAGCATTTCTTCAAAGAGCTTGACAAGGACAGACGTGAGAAAAAATGTGAATACGCTGTACTTGTTTCACTTTTGGAAAGCGACAGCGAGCTTTATAACGCAGGCATCACAGATGTTTCATATGCTTATGATAAAATGTATGTAGTCCGACCTCAGTGCTTTATACCGATAATCACCATACTGAGAAATGCCGCCATGAATACCCTTTCCTATAAGGAAGAGCTTGAAAAGGTACGCAATGAGAATATCGACATCACAATGTTTGAGCAAAACATCAACACTTTCAAGGAGGGCTTTGCCCGAAACTATGAACTTGCAAGCAGACGTTTTGGCGAAGCTATCACAGAAATAGACAAGTCTATAGCACATCTCACAAAGATAAAAGAAAATCTTATTTCATCAGAAAACAATCTGCGCCTTGCAAACAAAAAGGCTGACGCTCTCACTATCAAGAGCCTTACCAAAAATAACCCTACCATGCAGAAAAAATTTGCCGAGCTTAAAGGAGAATAATTGCTGACATATGAAAGGAGTGGCAAAGCCATGAAAAAAAATATCAGAAAAGACATTTTCACAATTATCGCCGTGACTGTCGCCGCCTTTCTAATGGCGCTAAACACAAAGACCTTTGTAAACACAGGCGGTCTTTACCCAGGCGGAATGACAGGAATGTCCATACTCATACAGCGTGCAGTGAAACAGCTTGCAGGCATAATGCTTCCGTTCAGCATCATAAACATAACTCTGAACATAATCCCCGTATATATCGGTTTCAGATTTATCGGCAAAAAGTTCACGGCTTTTTCCTGCGTGATGATACTGCTCAACAGCTTTTTCACCGACCTTATCCCCAATCACATAATCACCCAGGACGTGCTTCTCATAAGCATCTTCGGAGGAATGATAAACGGCGTTGCCATTAGCCTCTGCCTTAATCGTGGTGCAACATCAGGTGGAACGGACTTTATATCCATTTATCTTTCAGAGAAAAGCAATATGGACACCTTCAATGTTATACTTGGCTTCAATGCGGTCATATTGTGCGTTGCAGGCTTTATGTTCGGCTGGGACAAAGCTCTGTATTCTATCATCTTTCAATATGCTTCAACAACCGTTTTGCATATGCTCTACAAAAAATTCCAGCAAAGCACCTTGCTTATCGTAACAAACAAGCCCAAAGAGATAGCAGACGCTATTTATGCAGCGAGCCAGCATGGTGCGACCATACTTGACGGCGAGGGATCTTATGGACACTGCGAAAGACAGATCGTCTATTCAGTAGTATCAGCGGCACAGACCAAAAAAGTCATACACGCTGTAAAAGAAGCCGATCCGAAAGCCTTCATAAACGAAGTAAAAACACAAAAACTCTCAGGAAGATTTTATCTGCCAAAAGAGAGCTGATACAGAAGCGGACCCCAAAAAAGGTCCGCTTTTTATTAAAAAAAATCTTGTTCAACCCTTGTACTTTGCGAAAAAATATGATATACTATTAATATATATAAAATCATCTGTATTTGTTTTTTTCATTACATTTACAGAAATTATCGAAAGGGTGTGAACTATGCTTGACAGTATCGCTTATGTTATAAACGCTGTTTGGGGCGTTTTTACATCAATTGGTCTTAATGACATTGTCGATATTGCTATCCTCTCCTTTCTGATATTCCACGGCATAAAGCTTATTCGTGAAACAAGGGCGCAGCAGCTCACAAAAGGTATCCTTATACTTATAGGCTGCTATCTGCTTGCAGTATTCTTTAATTTGCAAACTATCAGATTTTTGCTAAAGATCTGCTTCCAGTGGGGCTTCCTTGCTCTTATCATAATGTTTCAGCCTGAACTCAGACGTGTTCTTGAAAAGGTTGGACGAACAAGTCTGGGTGGCTTTAATTTCTTTAGCTCAAGTGACTCTGACGACAACACCGAACATTGGAAAAAAGCTATTGACGCTATATGTGATTCTGCCGCAAGTCTTTCTTCCACCAAAACAGGTGCGCTTATAATCTGTGAGAGAAAGACAAAACTTGGGGAACAGATAGCTACAGGAACGATACTCAACTGCATACCGTCAACAGCGATATTCGGAAACATATTCTTCCCGAATACACCGCTCCATGATGGTGCTGTAATAATCAGAGACGGAATAATACTTGCGGCAGGCTGTTTCTTGCCAAGACCGCAGAAAGACGAACTTATAAACAAACAACTCGGTTCAAGACACCGTGCAGCTATCGGAATGAGCGAAAACTCTGACGCAATAGTCGTCGTGGTATCTGAGGAAACAGGCAACATCTCAGTTGCCGAAAACGGAGAGCTTACCAGAGGATATTCAAAGGACTCTCTGAAAAGACTTCTGGACAATCGTCTTTTGCCTGAAAAGGACGCTAATTCCATTAGAGAAAATTCTTTTGCAGGAAGGGTGATTTCAAAATGGAAAAAGTAAAAAAGGCTAAAAAAGAAAATCGCCATGGTGCAGACTTTGGTTTGAGGATACTTTCCATAATCATAGCTGTAATAATATGGTTTGCTCTTTCTATCACTCAGTATCCTACAATAAACAAGACTATAACAAACGTTCCTGTTGTGTTCTCACTTGACGGAACGCAGGCAAAAGAAAAAGGACTTTCCGCACTCAACTATAAGGATATCTCCGTAGATGTTGAGATAAAGGGCATGAACTATGAGATAGGCAGCTATACTGCCGCAGATCTTGTGGCAACTGTCAATCTTGATGACGTAACAAAAGAGGGTACCTACGACCTTGACATCGATGTCAAGTCATCACATTCCACCGACAAGGTAACTGTAGTTTCTGTCAACCCTGACACTGTTTCTGTGGAGTTTGACAGACTTACCACAAAGACTATCCCACTCACCGCAGAAGCCTCGCTCATAAGCGCTGAGGAGGGCTATATCCTTAAAGAAACTACCACATCGCCAAGCGAGATAACAGTTGAAGGTCCGAAAAATGACCTTGACAACATAAGCAAAGCAGTGGCACAGATCTCAAAATCAAAGAAAATATCCGAGGACACGACTATCAACACGCAGGATATCGTATTCTATGACGATGACGACAACGTTGTTGATCCATCTAAAATAGAAGTCAAGGATACAAAGTCTGTCGATGTGAATTTTGTTATCTACAAGAAAAAGACAGCAAAGCTAAAGGTAGATATCTCTAATTGTACCGATAATTTTGATGTCAGCTCACTGCCACTGAAGCTTTCCGAGGAAGAAATATCTGTGGTATCGCCAAATCTTGACGACTCAGATACAGAAACGCTCACTATCGGCTCCATAAAACTTTCAGAGATAAACCTTGCAAAGGTGTTCAGCTTCAAGATCCCTCTCAACTCAGGTGAGATCAATATGAATGGCGATGAAAACGTTCGAGTATCCTTTGACTCAGAGGGATACACCTCGAAGGAGTTCACCATAACATCAGACCATATCATCGCAACGGGCAAGCCGTCAGGCAAGTCCACTGAGATAGAAACAAAAAAGCTCACAAACGTCAAGGTCTACGGTCCTGAAGATGTGATAAACAATCTTAAAGACAGCGACTTATATGCTGAGGTCAATCTCAGCGACATAATTGACTCTGGTTCTTATGCTCGAGAGGCTATAATCTATTCGCCGACCTACAACAACGTTTGGGGTTTCGGCAAAAACGAGATACAGATAGTTGTTTCAGACTAATAGAATTTTATCGGGACGATCTATTCGTCCCGATTTTTCGGTAAAAACGCAGGAGGATATATGCCAATAATAGTAAATCAAATAAGTTCCCCCCTTAACGCAACAGAGCAGGAAGTTATCTCCACCACTTTGAAAAAGCTAGGCAGTGCCTCAAAGCACGCCATAGACTGCGAGATACACAAAAGCTCTCTTGATGCACGAAAGCGCAACGACATTCACTTTGTCCACTCAGTTTTCGTGACACTTGACAGTGCCGACCTTGAAAAGAAGCTTTGTGAGAAGAACACTTCCCTGACCTATGTTGAGCGCAGTGTTTACAAGCCTGTCATATCCACAAAAAAAGCAGAGGGCAAAGTTGTCATTGCAGGTTTTGGACCAGCAGGAATGTTCGCAGGGCTTGCCCTTGCCGAGCAGGGATATAGACCGATTATTTTAGAGCGTGGCAGCTCAATGGAAAAACGTACTGCATCGGTACAGAAATTCTGGCTCACAGGCGAGCTTGACACCAATTGCAACGTGCAATTCGGTGAAGGCGGTGCAGGCACATTTTCTGACGGCAAGCTCACCACACGAATAAAAGACCCTCTTTGCAGATATGTTCTTGAACGCTTCGTGGATTTCGGTGCGCCGAAAGAGATCCTCACAAAAGCTAAGCCGCATATCGGCACTGACAATCTGCGAAATATCGTCACGGCTATCCGAAAAAGGATAATAGAGCTTGGGGGCGAGGTAAGATTTGACACTGCCCTCACTGATCTGGCTGTTGCTAACGGCAAAGTGCATACTATATCAGCAGGTGACAAGAACGAAAAAGTGTCTGCCGTTATACTTGCTATTGGTCATTCCGCAAGGGATACTTTTGAGCTTTTGCAGTGCAAAAACATCTTTCTAGAGCCTAAGCCGTTCTCTGTTGGCGCAAGAATAGAACATAAGCAGGCGGCTGTTGATGAAAGCTTATACGGTGACCATGCAGGCAATCCACTGCTTCCAAAGGGTGAATATCAGCTTTCATGGCGTGATAAAAACGGCAGAGGTGTTTACACTTTTTGTATGTGTCCAGGCGGTACAGTTGTGCCGTCAGCTTCCGAAAGCGGAGGCACTGTCACAAATGGCATGAGCGAGTTTGCCCGTGACGGTGAAAACGCAAACGCCGCAGTTGTCGTGGCCGTTACCCCTGACGACTTTGGCCACTGCCCGCTTGACGGAGTGGCTTTCGCACGGTCTATAGAGCAAAAAGCTTATACTCTCACAGGCTCATATAAAGGCGCAGGCACGACAGTTGGCGGATTTCTTGATGGCAAGCCTGAAATAGCAGGCACAGTTTCACCCACTTATGCACTTGGCTGTAAGGCGACAGAGCTTCGTGATGTATTCCCTAAATTCGTGACTGATATGCTGGAGGGCGGCTTGCAGAATTTCTCACGAAAAATGAAATGCTTCGGCGATAAAGGTGCAATGCTCACCGCACCTGAAACCCGTACAAGCTCCCCTGTTCGCATAACACGAAACGCAGATATGGTATCTCTCTCAGTGGAAAATCTCTATCCCTGCGGCGAGGGTGCAGGCTATGCAGGAGGCATAATGTCCGCCGCCGTTGACGGTCTAAAAGCCGCAATGCAGATAATGTCAAGACAAGCACCGTGTGATAAATAACCAAAAAAAGCCGTTTAATGTACGAATTTTTGTACAGTAAACGGCTTTTTATTGTAGGGGCGAACACTGTTCGCCCGTTTACCTACACTCGTTTATATAAGCCGAAATATCACACAAAAAGGGACGGAAAAACCGTCCCTTAAATTATGTCTGAAATTAAAGCTCAACTGGCTCAAATCTGATACGGATATTAGGAAGCTTCTTGATCTCTGTGTAGCTGTTCATAAGTCCGTCCTCAATAGACAGATCATTCTCACCGCTTGCAGGAGGAGCAAAAAGTCTGAGAGTAAGATCAGCCTCACCCTCCAGCGGCTTCTCAAAGAAAGCTGCCATAAGGTCGATTGTCTTTGCCTCAGGTGACTTATAGAACCACTTGCCGTTTATCTCCATCATGATGTTTGAATCATCATCAAATGTAACCTCGCAGAAATGTGGATTCTTTTCAAAGTGGAGAGGGATCTCAAGACCCTCAGCGTCCTCAGAACCGCCCCAACGAAGCGTGCATGGCAGTGTAACCTCGTCGCCTCTTGTCATTGCAGGCTTGAAGAAATCATCGTGGATTATTTCCTTGTATGTCTTCATAACAGGCTGCTCGATACCGCAGTCAGCATAGTTAGGATCCTGAATCTCAAGACCAAGACGTCCTCTGTCTCTGAACTGATAGAAAGTAAATCCTGAGAACCAGTCCTCGCCGTCAGCCTTGAGCATATCGCAGAATTCCTTTACCATTGCTGCCTGATCGTATGGACCTGTAACATCACCGTCAGCGTTGAACTCGCTCATTACCATTGGCTTTGTAACGCCGCCGTTTATCTCCTTGAATCTCTCAAAAGAACGCTTTGTCATATTGTATATGTCCTTGACCTTGCTTCTGCTGTGGCTTGTGCCGCCTCTTTCAGCAACGTCATAAGGCCAACCCCAGTGAAGAGCCATGTACTTGTCAACAGACCAGATGTCTGTCTCCTTGACAGCCTGTGAAAACTCTGCTTCCTTTTCGATCTCTTTCTTGTTAAGATCTTCAATGCCACCGATACAAAGAATAGTAGAAACGTTTGGTGCATATTCCTTAAGTATCTTATTGAAACGGCAGTAGAAATCAGCAACTTCCTGATAAGTGCATCTCTTGTTGAATGAGAACCAGTTGCCTGTAGCTTCATGGTTTATTCTAAGAAGAAGTCTGCCGAAAGGTCTAAGGTCATTTGCAATAGCGATAAGCTGTTCGTCTGAAACGTGTGGGTCAACTGTGAGTGTGAGTGTAACGTCCTGTCCATGACGTCTTACATCTCTCATGCAGGTAAAAGGCTCGCCCTCTGTGTTGCCCTCAAGACCGCCCTTGTATGTGAAATAATCATCATATGGATAATCCCATGCAAAAGAAACATCTGCGTCTTTCATTACCTCAGAAATTCTTCCAGGGAACTCCTTATCCAGCGGATAGTAGCAGTACATAAGGCTTATGCTTCTGTGTGGTCTGCCCATTTTGTTAAGAATGTAATCCTGATTTACATACTCTCCACGCTCAGAGCCATCGCCCAAATCAACAGCACATTTTGCCTTACCCATATGCAATGAGTAGATCTTGTATTCGCTCATAAAATTTCCTCCTATTTTAAAGACAGGACTTTCCTGCCTATTCTGTTACTAAAAAAATTCGTTAATATCGTCCAACACCCTTGCAAGCTCAACCCTCGGCTCAACGCACATAAAAGCTAAGCACTGCCGGAATTTTTTCACACTTGGACTTGGTTTTAAGTTTACCACAATAAGCTCATAAAGTCAAGAACTGTGGCTCGGCTAACGTTATTAATATAATTTACAATATAAGCCGTCATGTCTAATATAATAGCATTTGTGTTTCATATTCTTATATTAAGTATAAAATCTTCTGATTTTAAGCCTTGGTTCATGCGAAAACAATGTTAAAATCTTTATGTTCTAAAGAGTAGTATAGCAGAGCTTAATACAAATTTATAGTGAAATAAACAAATAAATAATGAATTTTCAGTGAATATAAAAAGCGAACAGGCATCCACCCGTTCGCTTTAATTGATATGATTAATTTACATCTCCGAGCTTGTGTCTGCACTGTCGACCGCACTCTCAGAAACCTCAGAACTATCCGCACTGCCTGCAAAAGCATTGCTGTTTTTATTCTCTCCGTAGGTAGACATATACACCTTTGTGAATTGTATGTCCTCCCTAGGCTTGAGCGTCTCAGAGTCAGCCACATCAGTACCGCATATCTCGTCATAAATATCTAAGCCATCATATACCTGACCGAAAACAGTATACTGCTGAGAGAAATTCAGCACACCGCCATATTTCTCAAAAGCATCGGTAATATCCTCAGGGATATTGTTGCTGTCTGCAAGCTTGCTGTCAAGCTCCGCCTGCTCCTCCTCGGTAAGGTCATAGTTATCAACAAAAAGAAGATAGCTGTTTGAAACCTTCTTCTTGCTGAACAAGTGACCTTGCTCCTGCGTGTATGCACAAAGCGCACCTTTTAAAGGCCACAGGTTTTTTGAATACTCCGCCTCGATAGTGGTGGTGTCAGTGTCAGAAGTTGTCTGACCGTCAGCCTGCTTTGTTCCACCTATAAAATACACACCGTCCTGCACCATGCTCACATAAGTGCCGTCATAATAGCCCTTTTCCACAAGTCCAGTGAAAAACTTGCAATAGTTCGGTGCTTCATCAGGGAAAAGCACAGCCTTGAAAGTTCCCTTGTTTGTTTCAAAAACCACCACAGGGCTGTCATCGGCAGGTTCGTCCATCTGTATCACCTTTGCATCAGTATAGTCTATATCGTTCTTGCTTCTGCCAGTACAGGCGTAAAAGAGAACAAAGATTATAACAAAGCAAATTGCTATAAGTGAAAACTGAAAATACGTCTGAAACTGTTTTCTGCGGTATGGACCCAGATCCTGTTTATTTTTGCTCATTTAACGCTCCTTTACTTTTTCTTTATCTTTGTGCCCTGTCTTGTTTCCTCAACGATATAGCCAAGCTCGCCTATCTTATCTCTCAGCTCGTCAGCCTTAGCAAAGTCCTTTGCCTTTCTTGCAGCCTTACGCTCCTCAACAAGCACCTTGACCTCCTCAGGAATATCCTCTTCACCGTCAGCACTGAGCTTCTTTGCAGCTTCTATCAGACCAAGTGAAAGCACCTTGTCAAAATCCTCGATAAGGGCAAGCTTTGTTTCATTGTTAGTGTCAGCTTTAAGAACGTCATACAGAACAGTGATAGCATTTGAAGTGTTTATATCGTCATCAAGTGCCGCCTTGAAGCTACCCTTGAACTTCTCAAAATCCACAAGCTCCACCACCTCGTCAGGCTTCTTGTCAGCCATAAGCTGTGCTATCCTTGCAGTGAGCTTGTTGTATGCTGTCTTTGCATTGTCAAGGTTTTCGTATGTGAAAACAAGTGACTTTCTGTAGTGTGACTGCAAGCAGAAAAATCTGTATACCAGTGGGTCATAGCCCTTTGACTCCAGCAGTGAAACAGTAAGGAACTCGCCCTTAGACTTTGACATCTTTCCGCTGTTTGTGTTAAGGTGCAGTATATGGAACCAGTAGTTGCACCACTTATGACCAAGATAAGCCTCAGACTGTGCTATCTCGTTTGTGTGGTGTGGGAAAGCGTTGTCGATACCGCCGCAGTGAATGTCAAGTCTTTCGCCAAGGTGCTTCATGGAGATACATGAACACTCGATATGCCAGCCAGGGTAGCCCACACCCCAAGGGGAATCCCACTTAAGCTCCTGATCGTCGAACTTAGACTTTGTGAACCACAGTACAAAGTCAGCCTTGTTGCGCTTGTTTGTGTCCTCCTCAACGCCCTCACGAACGCCGACCTCAAGATCTTCCTCATTAAAGTTGTGGAAAACATAATACTCCTTCAGCTTTGAAGTATCAAAATAGATGTTTCCACCTGCCTCATAAGCATAGCCCTTGTCCATAAGAGCAGATATCACCTTGATAAAATCACTAATACAGCCCGTTGCAGGCTCAACAACGTCAGGTCTTTTGATATTTAGCTTCTTGCAGTCCTCAAAGAAAGCGTCAGTGTAGAATTTTGCGATCTCCATAACAGTCTTATGCTCACGCTTTGCGCCCTTGAGCATTTTATCATCGCCTGTATCGCCGTCAGAAGTAAGATGACCAACGTCCGTGATGTTCATTACTCTCTTTACGTCATAACCGTCATAGCGGAGATACTTTTCCAAAACGTCCTCCATTATATAGCTTCTCAGATTGCCGATATGGGCATAGTGATAAACTGTAGGACCGCAGGTATACATTGACACCTTGCCCGGCTCGTTTGGTACAAATTTTTCGATCTTGTGAGTAAGCGTGTTATAAATGTTCATTTATCTTTACCTCTTTCCTTATATTTTACTGCTCTTTCTTTCCGATCTTTTCAAGCTCAGCCACTCTCTTTTCCAGCTTAGCTATCTGTATTCTTGTCTGGCAAAGCTCCTGAGCCACAGGGTCAGGGATATGCACCTGATCGAGGTCGCAGGTGCGCTTGCCGTTCTGCTTAACTATCCTTGCAGGCACGCCCACAGCCGTTGAGTTTGCAGGCACAGGCTCAAGAACTACCGCATTTGCGGCTATCTTTGCATTGTCCCCCACAGTGAATGGTCCAAGCACCTTTGCACCGCACCCTACCATAACATTGTTACCAAGAGTAGGGTGTCTTTTACCGTGGTCTTTACCTGTTCCTCCAAGGGTACAGCCCTGATACAGCAGGCAGTAATCGCCTATCTCAGCGGTCTCACCTATAACAACACCCGAGCCGTGGTCGATAAGCAGACCCTTGCCTATCTTAGCACCTGGGTGTATCTCGATACCTGTTTTGCGAACAGCTCTTTGCGAAACCCATCTTGCCATAAAATAATGTTTTTTCATATATAGCTTATGTGCGACTCGATAACTTAGCATAACTTTAAAGCTTGGATACAGCAAGACTTCCCAATTTGATTTGATTGCTGGATCACGATCTTTTACAACATTAATTTCTTCTTTAATATAGGATATCATCCCCATAATTCTTTCCTCGCTTTCATACAGAGTGTTTACTTCATATAACAGAAAAGCACTTTCCTAGTATATAAATAAAAAACTTCATCTCTAAACAAGAGACGAAGTTTATCCGCGGTTCCACTCTATTAAAAGAATTAATTCTTTCACTTATAACGTATAACGTTCGTCACCCGTATTTTGCTACTTGATTCACAAAATCAGCTCCCGAATGCACTTCACAAGGGTTCCTCAAAAACTGCTCTCAGCCGACGACAGCTTCTCTCTGGTGAGTCAATTGCTTGTTACTCTTTTCGTTCTTCGCTTTTTATCTCTATACCGATACACTATATATTATGCAAAATTCTTAATTTTGTCAACAGATTCTCTTTAAACAACTTCATTTAAATAGATTCGATTAAGTGGTTTTAGTTTTTTTAGTTCTTCCGTCAAATGGTCTGTAAGTATTACATTTTCTTCTTTCGCAACTTCTTCGAGTGTTTTATAGCCAAATACAAAACTTGTCAATGCACCAATCGTTAAAACGCCCTCAGAATCTTCCGTTTCTTTTACGTGGAGCACATTCGGTGTATCAGGGCTATTTAAATCGTTATATATTTCCC
>OGCM01003120.1_pt1 | contig 13496 bp, 9 predicted proteins | sample 1570151 | NCBI WGS metagenome assembly OGCM01 (sample SAMEA4370582, study PRJEB24528) | human gut metagenome
GCTCGGCAAGGAAGACGCCTACATCGCCAGCACCCGTAAGGGCATCATCCAGATGTGCGCCACCGGAACCCAGACGTCCGCCATCCAGCCTTCCATGGCCATGCTCGAAACGCCCATGCTGTTCGACGACTACGCCCACGCCCGCCGTGCCATGAACGGCGGCAAGACGTTCGAACTGATCACCAACGGCTTCACCGAAAAGTCCGGTATGCGCGTGCTGAACGCCTTCCCCCTGGGCTTCCGCCATTTCTACACCAAAAAGCCGGTGGCGACCATCGACGATATGAAGCACCTGCGTATGCGTGTGCCGAACATCCCCTTGTACATCAACTTTGCCAAGGAATGCGGCATCAGCGGCCAGCCCATGCCTTTCGCCGAAGTGACCGGCGCGCTTGATCAGGGCGTCATCGACGGCGGCGACAGCCCCCTGTCCGATATCGTGAGCATCAAGATGTACGAGACCACGCCTGAGATCACCCTCACCGGCCACCTGCTCGTCATCCACTCCCTGTACATCAACGAAAAGTTCTACCAGTCCCTGCCCGAACAGGACAAGAAGTGGATCGACGAAGCCGCCAAGCGTTCCGCCGACTACGTGTGGGATCTCGTGGAAAAGGTTGATGCGGACGCCGTGAAGACCATCACCGAAGCCGGCGGCCATGTCAGCGAACCTTCCCCCGAACTGCACAAGTTCATGCAGGACGCTGGCAAGCGCAGCTGGAAGCTTTTCTATGACACCGTCCCGAATGCCAAGGAAATCCTTGACAGCGCGGACTCTTATCGTCAGGCGAAGTAACGTTTGCGTTCTCAACAGGGCTTCCGGCGCAGGCCGGAGGCCCTTTTTTTCCCTCAAGCCCATGTCTGTCGCATGGGCCCGACCATCACGCCCAGGGGTACATCATGAGCAGTGAAAACAAACCGGTCATGCCGCCGGAACGTATAGAGGAAACCGAAACCGAGGAGGAGATCCGCCAGGAAGAAGCCGCGAAAGGCAAAGGCGAACGGGCCTTTGAAGTCTTTTGCGCCGCCATTTTCTTGGGGATGATCGGCCTCGTGTTTTTCAATGCCTTCCTGCGGTACGTGTTCCGCTCGAGCTTTGCGCCGAGTGAGGAATGGGCCCGGTTCCTTTTCATCTACATTACGTTCATCGGCGGCATCGAAGCTTTTTACCGGCACAAGCACATCGCGGTGGACATGTTCGTCAACATGATCAGCGGGACATCGCGCAAGGCCGTGGACATCGTCGCCTCCCTGTTCATGCTTGCGGCTCTGGTGCTGCTGCTTTTCGGCGGCATTTCCGTGGTGCTTCAGACGCTGGACACCTATTCCGTCGCTACCGACGTGAACATGGCCTTCATCAACGGGACGCTTCCCGTCATGGCCTTTGCCGCGATCATCATCCACTTGCGGGATATCGTGCGGCTGATCCGCACGCCCGCCAGCGAGTTCAACACCGCGCCTAAAACGGAATAGGGGAGAGAACATGGAACTTATCGTTTTTCTGGTCAGCCTGTTCGGCTTCCTTGCGTTGGGCATTCCGATCGCCATTGTGCTTGTTCTGTGCTCTATGGTTTTGATGTATTACGGCGGCATGTGGGACAGCATGTTCGTCATGACCATCCCGCAGTCCATGCTGGACGGCGCGAACAACTACCCGCTGATGGCCATTCCTTTCTTCGTGTTCGCCGGTGAAATCATGACCGAAGGCGGCCTGTCGAAGCGGGTGGTCAAGCTGGCGCAGCTCATCATCGGCCGCGTCCGCGGCGGCCTCGGCTATGCCGCCATCGTGTCCAGCGTGATCTTCGCGGGTTTGATGGGCAGCTCCGTGGGCGAAGCCGCGGCCCTCGGCAGCCTGCTCCTGCCCATGATGGCGCAGGCTGGCTATAAGCCCGGCCGCGCGGGCGGCGTCATCGCGTCCGGTGCCATTCTCGGGCCCATCATTCCCCCGAGCACGAACTTTATCCTGCTCGGCGCGACCGTGGGCCTGTCCATCACCAAGCTGTTCATGATCGGTCTTGTCCCCGGCCTGATCATCGGCATCTGCCTGATGGTCACGTGGTTCTTCATTGTCCGCATTGACGGGTACAAGGAAAAGATCGAATTCAAGAAGGGCGAAGCCTCGAAGATCATCCGGGACGCCATGCCCGCCTTCATGATGCCCGTGCTGCTGCTCGGCGGCATCCGGTTCGGCGTCTTCACGCCCACGGAAGGCGGCGCGTTTGCCTGCATGTATGCCATTGCCGTATGTACCCTGTATTACCGTGAACTGACCTTTAAGGGCCTGCTCGCCGTGAGCGCCCGCGCGGCCCGTACCACCTCCGTCGTCATGCTGATCGTGGCCACGGCCACGGCTGTGGGCTGGTTCATCACCTCGGCGCAAATCCCCATGCAGGTGGCGGAACTCTTCCAGCCGCTGGTGGATTCCCCGATCCTTCTGCTGCTTTCGATCAACGTCTTCCTGTTCCTTGCGGGCATGGTGATGGACCTGACGCCGAACGTGCTGATTTTCGCGCCGGTGTTCTACCCCCTGATCCAGCAGGCGGGCATCGATCCGTACTTCTTCGGGCTGCTGTTCATCCTGAACCTCGGCATCGGCGTCATCACGCCGCCCGTGGGCACGGTGCTCTATGTGGTCTGCGGCATCGGGAACATCAAGATCGGCAATCTGGTGCGGAACATGGCTCCCTTCCTTATCGTGGAAATACTGGTGCTGTTCCTGCTCCTGTTCTTCCCCTCGCTGTCCATCGAACCCATGAAGTTCCTCATGAAGTAGCGCCGGGAAACCGGGTAGTTGAAAGGGCGGGCTTGCGGGCCTGCCCTTTTTTTGTGCGTGGGGGGGGAGCGGAAGAGCGGGGGAGGGAAGGCAGGCAAGTTTTTCTTCAAGGGTGTTTTCCCTTCTCAGAATTTTACTATGTCTTTTCAAGAGTTATATATTCTAGCTGAGGCAACGTCGCCCGTATGGGAGAGCAGGAGAAAGCCCGTTGCGGAGAAGCGGGAAATACGGCAAGGAAAAAGATATGATTTTCAGCGCGAGCCGTCGTACGGATATTCCTACCTATTACTCTGAGTGGCTTTGCAATCGGCTGGAGGCGGGCAACGTATGCGTGCGCCATGATGCGCGCCGCGTCACCCGGTATGTGTTCTCCCGCGAAGCCGTGGACTGCCTTGTTTTGTGGACGAAGAACCCGCTGCCTTTGCTGGATTGGTTGGGGTTGCTGCGTGGCTGGCCTTGTGTGTTCCAATTTACGCTGACGGGGTATGGGCGGGATGTGGAGCCGGGGCTTCCGGACAAGCTGGAATTGGTCGAAGCTATGAAGCGGTTGTCGGAAGCTTTTGGGAGCGAACGGGTGATCTGGCGGTATGATCCCGTCTTTTTCAGCGGGGCCTATTCCCTTTCGTGGCATGTGCGCTGTTTTGATGCGCTGACGGAACGGCTTGAAGGCGTTACGCGCACGTGTGTCGTCAGTTTTCTGGATATGTACCCGAAGCTCCGCCGCCGGATACCGGCTCTTGTGCTCTGCGGAGACAGCGGGCAGGCTCGGAAGGGGTTGCTTGCCGCGTTTGCGGCGATGGCGGAGCGCAGGGGGATACGGAGGACGTGGACGCCCCCGGTGTCGTCCACGCGGGTTGCCTCAGCCGTGAGCTTGTCGAGCGGGTGGTCGGATGCCGCCTTGATGTCCGTCCCTCGCAACAGAGGGAAGGGTGCAAGTGTGTGGCGAGTGTGGATGTCGGCGTGTACGGCACCTGCGGGAACGGATGCCTCTATTGTTACGCCAATCAGGACGGCATCCCCGTGGGGCGGGGCTCGGCGCTGCACGATCCCGCTTCGCCGCTGCTTGTAGGGAGGCTTTCCGCTGACGATGAAGTGACGGATCGGCGTTGCGCCAGCCTGAAGAGCCGCCAGTTCTCCCTGCTGTGATAGAAAGGAAGCAACGGTGGAGACGGGGGTGCCGCTTTTGTTTGTGTTTCGCCAATCCGCTTTTGCTGCGGACGGAGCCATTGTTTTTTGCCGGATGCCGACGGATAGAGGAAAGGCTGGAGATGAGTGCGCCAACGGTTAAGGCTGGGTGAGGGCGCCCTTTGACAGGAATGCCCCAAAAAGAGAAGCAAGCCAAAGCAATCCATGCTATGGGGAAGTCATAAAGGAGCTAGTATGTTGTGTTTTCGGGAAACCGCCTTTGGGCGGGTGGGCATAGAGGACAAAGAGGGTTTCATCACGCGTCTTTATTTGCCGGGCCGGAGTGATGCCGTTTCGGAAGGTCCTGAAACGGCGCTGCTGGGCGAGGCGTTTGCGCAGCTGGAGGCATATTTCGCCGGTCGGCGCAAAACGTTTGACCTGCCGCTGCGGTTTGATGAGGGAACGCCTTTCATGAAACAGGTTTGGCAGGCCCTGTGTATGGTTCCCTATGCCCATACGGCAAGCTATAAGGATATTGCCGAAGCCATCGGCAACCCGAAGGCTTGCCGGGCCGTGGGCATGGCGAACAACCGCAACCCCATTGCGATCATTGTTCCTTGCCATCGTATCATAGGCGGCACCGGTGCGCTTGTCGGCTACGGCGGCGGATTGGGTATGAAGGAACGTTTGCTTGAGCTGGAGCGCAGATATGGCCCCGCTGACTGAGCCGGCGTTCGTCCGGTTGCGTTCAGTGGACCCGGTGCTGGCCGAAGCCGCTGGTGATGCCGCTTTCGAGCTGGAAACGGATCTGTTCGCGGCGCTGGCAAAGGGGATTGTGGAAAAGGGGGCATCCGATGCGTTCCCGTTCGCGTGGGCATCGTTGGCCGCACAGATTGGGGAGGTTTCCCCCGAGCGCGTGCTTGAGGCAGGATCGGCGTTGGAGGCCTTCGGGAAGAAAACGGCGAATGCATTGCTCGGCGCGGCGAAGGCTGTTCGCTCGGGAAAGATCGGCATGGAGCGCCTTGCCGCCCTGCCCGACGACGAGGTGGTGGGCGCCTTGTGTTCGCTGCGGTGTGTGGATGTACGCCTTGCCGTGCGCGTATTGATCGGAGTGCTGCGGCGTCCAGACGTCCTGCGGTTCGATGACGAGGCTGTGCGGAGTGGCCTGATGCGGGTACATGGGCCGCGAAGCTGTACGCAGGAAGGTTTTGAGGCGTTTCGGGCCCGCCACGCGCCGTTCGGCTCGGCGGCGACGCTGTGCCTTTGGGAGAGCTGGGAGCGGTTGCGTCCCGTGTTCCCATGCGGCGGGGAGGCGCTCGACGCGCTGAAGTGCCGGGACAAACGGCTTGGGCGGGTGATCGAGCGGCTTGGACCGATACGGCGCGGGGTGGAGCCGGATCTGTTTACGGCTCTCGTCGACAGCGTGATTGCACAGCAGATTTCCGGAAGGGCCGCGCAGACGATTTCCGACCGGCTGCACGGTTTGGTGGGGAACTTTACGCCGCAAGGCCTTGTGGAGGCTGAACCCTCACAGATCCAGCAGTGTGGCCTCAGTCAGCGCAAGGTGGGGTATATACAAGGGATCGCCCGTGAAGTCGCCTCCGGTGCTCTGGATCTGGAGGCCCTGCGCCATGCCCCAGATGAAGAATTGATCCGGGAGCTTTCGGCCCTCAACGGCATCGGCGTGTGGACGGCGGAAATGCTCATGATTTTTTCGTTGTGCCGTCCGGACGTGCTCAGCTGGGGCGATCTGGGCATCCGGCGGGGCATGGCGCTGCTCTATGGGGATCGGGAGCTGACGCGGGAGCGCTTCGAACACCGCCGCAAGCGCTATTCCCCGTACGGGTCGGTCGTTTCGCTGTATCTCTGGTCGCTTGCGGGCATGGAGGAAGCCTTGGCGGTAAAGCTCCCCAAAGGCTGATGCGTTCCGTTTTACGGAGAACGGGCACGGGATTGGCGTGGGGAACGTGTCTGGAGTTGTTCCGCGTTTTCTCTCCGTGTCCTGTTGTTTGAGCGCGCTGCCCCGCTGCGCCGTATGGGGTTTGCTCCTAGCCGTGGAGTGACATGGAACGGGTATGAGAGGGGCCCATTCTCTGGCTCGGGCCGCCTCTCCTTGTTCCGTACTTGGGTTACCGGATCATTTTTCCGATGAGTTCATGCATGGCCTTGTTTCCGGCGAGGATCGACCAGCGCAGATCAAAGGGCGAGCCGTCCAGATTGGAAACGGTGCCCCCGGCCTCGGTGACGAGCAGCGCGCCTGCGGCCATGTCCCACGGTTTGAGTTCGTCCTCATAAAAAGCGTCGAAGCGACCGCAGGCCGTCCATGCGAGATCCAGCGCCGCGGCCCCGCAACGCCGTACCCCTTGGCAGGAGGACAGCACAGGGCGCATTCGTTCCAGAATCTCATCCACGCGGCGGGCGATTTCATAAGGAAAACCGGTGGATACAAGGGCATTCTCGCAGGCCGCAACGGATGAGACGCTGATGCGTTCCCCGTTGCGCCATGCCCCTTTCCCCTTTTCCGCAATAAAGCATTCACGGAGCAACGGCGCGTTGACGATGCCGAGCACAATTTCCCCGTTCAGGCGGTAGGCCACGGACGTGACGGTCAGGGGCAGGCCGTGGGCAAAATTGGTTGTGCCGTCCACGGGATCGATGATCCAGCAGGTATCCGGCAGGCTCAGATCTTCCGCGCTCTCTTCAGCGAGGAATCCAGCCTCGGGCGTCAGGGTTGCAAGGCGCTCTTTCAGGAATGCCTCCACAGCGATATCGGTTTCCGTTACGAGATCGATGCGCCCCTTATGGCGGATAGTGTGGGGATGGGCATGATTGGCGCTGATGATGGCGCCGCTTTCCTCGACGATGGCAAGGGCCTGCAAGGCCAATGGTGAAAGCTGTTCTGTCATGATGCTGAACGATCCGAAAAGAGTTGAAGAAACAGGGTGGAAGGTACGCCGGAACTGCCCGGAGCGGAAGGGCCTAGAGAGGGTTGGGGCTCTCAGTGACGGTTTTCCTCAAAAAACAGGCCGCTGAGGAGAGAGCCCCGCACCGGGCGGGCACGTGGGGGACTTTTTCTATCCGGAGAGAGGTGCGGCGGGGTATTTCCGCTTTGAAATGTCGTATCCAGAGGCAAGCTGCGCCGGAAAAGGCCGCGAACAGGGCGATACGCATGAAAGGCTTTGCAGGGAGGGCCCGCGCTGGCAGGTTTGGGGAAGAGGAGAAACGTGGTCTGCCCTTATCTGGAGCCTCCTCCCCAGCACCCCTGCGAACTTTCAAAGCTCATTTGCCCTCGCGGGCCAAACAGCGTTTGCAGGGCTTGTATCCGTTGCTGCGGGCCTCTTCTGCGGATTTGAAACGCACCGTGCAGGCCTTGCAGTTGAAGTAACGGCAGCCGGATACGTGAAAGACCCGCGTCTTGGCGTTGCCGCTGTAGGAAGACGTGGCGGCGGTTTGGGCGGGGACAGCCGCTTCCTCTACGGGTTGGGTCGGAGCGGCGAAGGCCGGAACCGTGAGCAGGAGTGCGGCGGCCAAAGAAGGAATGATTGCGGATAAGCAGGATCGCATGGAGCCTCCCTGTGTTTGACGATGGCATGTGTGTTCTTTTGTCAGAAAAATAAGAGACAGGGAAGAAGGATTGTGCTTAGTCTCTCACCGGAGTGGCGTGTGGCCGTGAAAGCGCTGGAAGCGTGCCGGAAAACGAGACTCGAAAACGTGTTATTTCACGGATATTGTTATGAAAAAACGCATATTGACAAGTATTGAAAAATTTTCTAGCCTCGCCCAATGAACATACCTAGTATCAAAATACGCGCTGGCCTGTGGCTTTTGTTGTTGACGGGCCTTATTCTCGCGGGGTGTGCTCCCAAACAGCGGGCGGTCGATGATTCGTTTGCCTTTGGGAACGACTACGAGAATCTGACTGGGCCCGATCGTTCGACCATGACCCCGGAAGAGCGTTTTGCCTACGATTACCGTTCGGCGGCGGTGGCGCGTATGCGGGACGAGGGCGTTCCTCTCTCGAACGTGCACCTTGTCGAGCGCGCTAAAACGGCCATCGGTACGCCGTATGTTCGCGGCGGGACCAGCATGTCGGGGTTCGACTGCTCGGGTTTCGTGCAATGGGCCTATAAAAGCGTCGGGGTTTCGCTCCCGCGTACCGCGCGGGAACAGTCCGTGCTGGGTACGCCTATTGATTCCGATGAAATGGAAGCCGGAGATATCGTGGCTTTCAGGCATCCCCGGCGTGGGTATCATACAGGTATATACGTTGGGGACGGCAAATTCATCCACAGCCCCCGGCGCGGCAAGAGCGTGGAGATCACCTCCCTCAGCGATCCTTATTTCAGTTCAACGTTCCTCGGCGCCCGCCGTGTGAGCATTTCGGAGTCTGATGCCGAAGCCGCGCAGAAACTGATGGCGCTGTATGAATCCCGCTCTTCCCGGCTTCACCGGACGGCTTCCGACGCGGCGCTTTCGCAGAGCAAGGCCAAGCACGTCGTTTCCAAATCGCAGAAAAAGGGCAAACAGATGCTTTCGTCCAGCCGGTCCAGCTCGAAACACAAGGCTGTTTCCAGCAAAAAGCGGACGACGGTAGCCTCAAAGAAAGCGGCGAGTAAGACTTCCGTGGCAAGCAGCAAGAAGCCTTCCTCAAAAAAACAGGTTGCCCAGAAGCGTTCTTCACAGAAGAAAAGCACTTCTGTAGCGCAAAAGAAATCTACCTCCAAGGCAAAGTCCAAATAGTGTTTTGCTGTTGTTGAAGCGATATGTTGAGAAAGCCCCGATTCGTTCGGGGCTTTTTTTGCTGGCGGGCATGGGGGGCCCCCGCTGTGGGAACCTGTTGAAGAACAGGAAAAAACACGATAGAGCAGGATAAAGCTGAGATACGTTTAGAGTGCCGGAGAAAGCCTCCCGCAAGGGGCCTGAGAAGGCGCTGAGGCTGCTTTGGCGATGCGAAAAGGGGTACTGGGGCGGCGCGGAGGTGCGTTGTCCACATGGTATTCATATTGAGGAGGGCATATATGAAACGCTTTTTGAAGATGCTGGGGGCATTTGCCCTTTGTATGGGGTTGTTGGTCAGTCCTGTGCAGGCTGAAAAATTTGTGGTGGGATTTCAGCCGTATGATACGATTTCCTATCAAGCGATCATCAACGCCGAACTGGGGCTTTGGAAGAAATATACGCCCGAAGGGACGGAAATCGAGTTTCATCCCGCTGTGCAGGGGACGGTCGTCGCCAGCAACATGCTGGCTGACAGGGCGCAGATCGGCTATATGAGCATCATGCCGGCCGCCGTGCTGTGCGTGCGCGCCAAGGGCAAGGTCAAGATGGTGTCCACGACGGACATGTCGGAAGGGACCCGCTGCTCGCTCATCTTAGTGCGTAAAGACGCACCGGACTTCAAGGACAACGAAGCGTTGGCCCGCTGGCTTGACGGGAAGGTCATTGCCGCTCCCAAGGGCAGCGCCTCGGACCAGTATATGCGCCGTTTTTTTGAGAAGTATAACGTGAAGCCCGCCGAATACCTGAACCAGACCATTGAAGTCATTTCCACGAATTTCCGTGCGGGCAAGCTTGATGCGGCGTCGCTTTGGGAACCTACGCTTTCCGGGCTGGCTTCCGAAGTCGGCGAAGGCGTGGGGAAGATTGTCGCCGATGGGTCCGCCTGTGACAACGAGGACCTCGGCATAGTGGTCATGCGTTCTGATTTCATGGAGAAACATCCCAAGGTTGCCGAAGGGTATTTGCGTTCGGATCTGGAAGCCCAGTTGTTCATGCTGAACCCCGACAACTGGGAACAGGTCATCAATATGGTTTCCCAGTACGCCACCGGCGTTCCCAAGCGGGTGCTGTGGTATTCCGTGTTCGGCAAGGTTCCGGCCAACTCTCCCAATCTTGTCCGCGAGTGGATGAACTTCTATTTTGGGGAGCGCGAGAAGGCGAACATCGATGAAGTGGTGGCTTTCCTTCACCAAGAAGGGATCATCAGTGTCGACAAGCTTCCCGAAGGGACCGTGGACGACAGCCTGACCCGGAAAGTATTCAAGGCCTCAGGCCATAAGCCTGTCGCTCCGGGCGCGGCTCTTGGTGTCATTGAGGGAAGAAGCGCGGCGGATTGTCCTTTCAAGGATTAGTTGCCTGCTGAGCTCACGAACACTGAAGGCCCATTGGCATTCGCTATGCCGATGGGCCTTTTATTTCGTTCTTATAGGATCTTACAGGGGAAAAATGTTTTTTGTGATGCGCCTTTTGTTCTTTTTGTTGCAATCATGGCATGATTTTCCCCCTAAAAAAATGAGGGTATCCATGGGGGCGCGGATCCCATGAAGCCCCTGATGAAGACCGTATTGTTTATATCATACTGAAATAAAATAGATAATGTGTTGCTGGAACAGTAAGGGCAGAAAAAGGGGATGCCGAGAAATGTGGAAAAATGCCGTTTCGGGGCGTTTATGGTAGAGAAAAAGCATAATTTCACAATTTTTTGAAAAAATTTTTTTTAATCGCATAATATATTGGAATCATAATTTTTTTTAGCGAGTATACTCCCTAAGAGTATAAACTCGACATTCATTTTTTGAGTACGCATATGAAGTATTTTAATGTTTTCAATATGTTCCGGAATGGTCAGGCAATGTACCAAAATCACTTATAAACTGTGGAAAGTAGACATTTGAGGTACACCGTAAAAAACTGATCACGTACTCAACTCTGGTACATTTTTTGATAAATGAGGGGGGCTTCCCTTTTTTTCTGTGGCTGGTGTACAACAAGCATCATACCCGTTGGCGGGAATACTTTTTTTCACGTAAGGAGACGTGTGATGAAAAAAGTACTGTACACCGTAGCTGCCCTTTTGGCTTCCTCGTGCATGGTCCTCGGCATGGTCAATAATGCACGAGCTGAAAAACCGCTTACTCTGCGTCTTGGCCACCCTATGGCTCCGGGCAACAACGTGACTGTCGGCTATGAGAAGTTCAAGGAACTCGTCGAAAAGAAGAGCAACAAGAAGATCCGCATCCAGCTCTTCCCCAACTGCCAGCTCGGCAGCGACCGCGTGACCACGGAAGCCGCTCAGGCCGGGACGCTGGATATGTCCTCCAGCTCCACTCCGAACCTCGCGAGTTTCTCGAAATCCTACATGGCTATCGACCTTCCCTATGTGACCTCTCCCGCCAATCAGGAAAAGCTTTACAAGGCTCTTGACGACGGCGAACTTGGCAAGGCCCTCGACAAGGTTTCCGAAAGCATCGGCCTGAAGACCATCATGTTCAGCGAATTCGGTTACCGCAACTTCGTGTCCGCCAAGAAGCCCCTCAAGGAAGTCAAGGATCTTATGAACCTGAAGGTTCGTACGACCGACTCGCCCGTAGAAGTGGCCGTGGCCACCGAGCTGGGCATGAACCCCGCTCCCGTGGCGTGGGGTGAAACCTACACCGCCATCCAGCAGGGCACCGTCGACGCCGAAGGCAACACCTTCTCGCTGCTGAACGACGCCAAGCACACCGAAGTCCTCAAGTACGCCATGGACTCCGAGCACAACTATTCCATGCACATCCTGCTGATGAACAAGAAAAAGTGGGACAGCCTGACCCCCGAACAGCAGCAGATCATCACTGAAGCGGCGAAGGAAGCCACCGTATGGCAGCGCGCCGAATCCGTGAAGCTCGAAAAGAAGGCCTGGGACGCGTTCAAGGCCAAGGGCATCGAAATCACGATGCTGACGCCAGAACAGCGCAAGGAACTGTATGACAAGACCGCTCCCGTGCGTGAACAGTTCGCCAAGGAAATCCCGGCCGAATTGCTGCAGCTGATCGCCGATACCCAGAAGTAAGTCCTTTGATGCTCGGCCTGCGGCATGTTCTTGCCGCAGGCCGGCTCTTTTTCTCTTACACCACAGGAATCTCGCATGGAAAAGACCAACGCTTCCAAGCAGGGCGTACTGCACTGGCTCGACGAAAACTTTGAGAAGATGTTCCTCGTCACCGGCCTGCTGTCCATTACCCTGTTCATCACATGGCAGGTTATTTACCGTTACATCATCACGCAGTTCATCGAGCGCGCCGGTGCCGCCGTTTGGACTGAAGAGCTTTCCCGCTACATCTTTATTTGGATTTCCTACCTCGCCCTGAGCGTCGCCATCAAAAAGCGTTCGTCCATCCGGGTGGACATGCTCTATGATCATCTGCCCCCGCGCTTGCAGCAGATCAGCTGGATCGTGGTCGAGGTGCTGTTCTTCATCCTGACGGCCACCATCGCCTACTACGGCTGGGGCCAGATCGAACGGCTGCAGGAATACCCGCAGCATACCACGGCCCTGCGCATCCCCTTCCTCATCCCTTATCTGATCCTGCCTTTCGGCTTCGGGCTCATGTGTTTCCGCCTGCTCCAGTCTCTCTACAAGCAGGTCAAGGTTTGTGGGTTGGTGGATACCCTGATCGGCCTCATAGCGGTTTTCGTCATCGCTTCGCCGGTCATTTTCTGTGACTACATCGAACCGCTGCCCGCGTTGTTCGGTTATTTCATCTTACTGTGCGCCATCGGCGTGCCCGTGGCTATCAGCCTCGGCCTGTCCACGCTGGCGACCATCATCTGCGCGGACACCCTCCCTATCGAATACATGGCTCAGGTGGCCTTTACGTCCATCGACAGCTTCCCCATTATGGCTATCCCGTTCTTTATCGCGGCGGGTGTATTCATGGGCGCGGGCGGGCTTTCCCACCGTCTGCTGTCCCTTGCTGACGAAATCGTCGGCGGCACCTATGGCGGTATCGGCCTCACCGCCATTGTGACCTGCATGTTCTTCGGCGCGATCTCCGGTTCCGGCCCCGCCACCGTGGCGGCCATCGGCGCGCTCACCATCCCCGCGATGGTGGAGCGCGGTTACGACAAGTATTTTTCCGCCGCCCTCGTCGCGGCCGCCGGTTGCGTGGGCGTCATGATCCCCCCGAGCAACCCCTTTGTGGTGTACGGCATCTCCGCGCAGGTCTCCATCGGCGACCTGTTCATGAGCGGTATCGTGCCCGGCATCATGGTGGGCATCGTGCTCATGACCTACTGTTATTGGTATTCCCGCAAGAAGGGGTGGCGCGGTCAGGAAAAGGTCCGCAACGCACGGACCCTCATGCACGCGGCCTGGGACGCCAAGTGGGCGCTCATGGTTCCGGTCATCGTGCTCGGCGGCATCTACGGCGGCATCATGACCCCGACCGAAGCCGCGGCCATCGCCGCCTTCTACGGTCTGATCGTGGGCCTGTTCCTGTATAAGGAAATGGATTTCAAGTGCCTTATCAACTCGTGCATTGAGTCCTGCGAGACTTCCGCCGTCATTATCGTGCTGATGGCCATGGCGACCCTGTTCGGGAACATCATGACCATCGAAGACGTGCCCGGCACTGTGGCCCGGGCCATCCTGAGCTTCTCCGAGAACAAGCTCGTCATCCTGATGCTCATCAACGTGCTCCTGCTCATCGTCGGCACGTTCATGGAAGCGTTGGCGGCCATCGTTATCCTCGTGCCCATCCTGCTGCCCATCGTGACGGGCGTGGGCGTATCGCCGCTGCACTTCGGCGTCATCATCGTGGTCAACCTTGCCATCGGC
>OGCM01003121.1_pt1 | contig 13494 bp, 14 predicted proteins | sample 1570151 | NCBI WGS metagenome assembly OGCM01 (sample SAMEA4370582, study PRJEB24528) | human gut metagenome
CGTAAGATTCTAGTCACGGAAAAATGCCGCCAGTTCTTCCTGCGTCATACGGTTACCCTGCGCTGCTGCTTTCGCAAGAAGCTCTGCTAATTTTTTCTGAAATTCTTCTCTGTCTGCCATATCTATAACCTCTCGTATTTGTCCATATAAAGATAATCACCTCAGAACCATATCCATGATCACTCTCTGAGCACTACACCTATTGTAATATGACGCAGACAAACTTTCAACTACATTTCCCCGGCAGTAATCGCTCCGACCGGACAGACCTTTTTGCAATTACCGCAGCAGATACAAGTCACAGAATCGATCACCGCATGCCCGCCATCCATCTGGATGCAGGCGCGCGGACAGGCATTCTGGCAGGCTCCGCAGCCGATACAGCCTTCCTCTACTTTATACGTTTCGCCTTTTACCTGCTCTCCACCAAATGCAAAATTCTTCTTCTCAATCCGCTCTGTCTGCAGGGAGAACCATTCGCCTTGTCCACGGAAGATCTGAAATACTGTCAGTACTCCCCGGGATTCTTCCGTCGGGTAAATATCATACATATACGGATTCTTCTCAAAAAGTCCAGACAGTAACTCCGGTCCAAGTTCTCTCACCTCTCCGACAACAGATACCGCCACACTGTGCATGGTATCCGTTCCTTTCAGAGCTGTCAGTGCAATGTGTGGCGAACAAATCAATCTCTTATAAAATCCCTTTCCCGTGGCAGTCAGAAAATATATACTGTCATCATCACAATCCATCAGGTCAATGGCGCAGGTCACAGGATGCCCATCCTCGTCTGTTGTCGCCATGATAGATGTATGTATTTCTTCTACCACATATCGGAAAATATCTTTAACTTCCATTGAATTATCTCATTCCTTTCATTGCCGGAGATACACGCTTGTACACCAGCATCGTAATCACTGATACGATCAGACCTTTAAATATATTGCCCGGCAGCGCACTGTACAACACTACATCCAGTTTGGTATGGATAAATGGAATCACCTCAGCAAATGATGCAATTACCTGATCAATCGGCATGAATATCTGATACATCGGAAGCAGTACAAAGTAATTCATAATTGCCGCCATGATACCCATTGCCACGCTTCCTGCCACACAGGATACTACTGCTATCTTTCTGGTCTTTTTCTGCTTATAGATCAGTCCTGCGATAAATACCAGGCTTGCACCCATCAGGAAATTCGCCAGCTCACCGATTCCACCGGTTGAAGTAGACAGTGCCTGCAGTACATTCTTAATCAGTTCTACAACGGTACCTGCCACCGGTCCTAATGCAAATGTAGTCAACAAAGCAGGTACATCCGATGCATCCATTCTGGCAAATGACGGTGCTAACGGCATCGGCACTTCCAGAAATGCAAGGATATAGGAAATTGCCGCCATCAACGCAATTACCGTAAGATAACGTGCCTTACCTGTGGTCTGTGCGCCGGCCTGTACTGCCGCTGTTTTTGTTGTGTTCTTTTCTGTTGTGTTACTCATGATGTTCTTCCTCCCATTCTTTCAGGGGAGCTCTGTACATAGTTGTGTAATCAATGTCATCTCGCTTGTTGCACAAATAAAGGCAGTCCCATTCGGGGACTGCCTGATCTACATCTTTATACGGATATCGGAATCTCCTGATTCCTTCATCGATATCTGCTCTTCTATGTACATCCTCTTTCATCCGGACTATAACCGTCGGTACTGGAATCTCACCAGTTCGGCTCTGACTGTGTTCAGAGTTCGCAGACTTTACTGCCGGTGGGGAATTGCGCCCCGCCCCGAAGATATTGTTATTTTCAAGAAAAGGTTAGCACTTTCTAATCCATCTGTCAACCCTGGATTTCCCCGCAAAGCCTTACATTTCTTGTCGTTGTACTTTATCTTGAATTGATTTTCAGCATCTGACACAGCTGCTGAAACAGTGCTTCTTCGTTGGGAACGACCCGATCTGCACAACAATCTTCTTCAGGAATGTCGTGTCCTCGTCGATTCATCCATATCGTATTCCATCCTGCTGCCTTCGCACCCTGCATATCGTGCTCGTAAGAATCACCTATATACAACATCTCTTCTGCTTTTAATCCCAGTGTATTTTGAGGAAGTAAGAAGATTCTTGTGTCTGGTTTTGCAAACTCCAGATCTCCGGAAACAAATATGTTCTTCTCATCCATCCAGCGTTCCATTCCTAAAGTTTGAATCTTTCCATGCTGTCTCTTTGAATTTCCGTTGGTGATAATTCCCAGGGTTACTCTGTCTTTCAAAGCATCCAGCATATTCTTTGTCGTCTCCGAAAGATAAATGTACTGCTGATAATAAACATAACGATGCTGAAATTCTAATGCGAGCTCCTCTGTACAAGACAGTCCATAGTCCCCCAGAGTATGAACGATTCGGTAAATACCGACTTCATCCAAAGTCCATTCACCATCCATATAATAATGATAAATATCATCAGAGTAATACTTAAATCTTTTGTAGAGTACATCCCTTGAGATCTCATATTTCCCTTCAAGCAATTCCTTATACGCTCCATTGAAAGCCTGCTGCTGGCTATACAGCGTATCGTCTACATCAAAAAATACCGCTTTTATCATAAATTGTCACCTTATCCTATTCTGTGAACCAAAGTTCCCCTGCCCAAATCAGTGCACCGCAACAGCAACTGATGTATCAATTGCCGAATACGGAATTAATGTCGCCTGCAGGGCATGATAAATATCTGGTTTTCCCGGCCATACCGTATCCAGAACCTGATTCTTTCTGTCCAGCTGATGGAACCAGGATTTGTTCTCATGATCAAGCACCTTCTCATCAAGATATTTCATAAAGTCATAATACTTTGTTGCATAATATGCTTTTCCTGTCAGATGATACAGCACTGCAGAAGTATTGATTGCTTCTGCCAAAGTCCAATGCATACGATCATGTACCACCGGCCTTCCATCCCAATCTGTTGTATAGCAGATTCCCGGAGCGCCGTCTACATTCCAGGCATCTGCAATTGCCCGTTGAAACAGGCGTTCTGCGCTTTCTACATATTCGTATCTGTCTTTCTCAGATTCATACGTTGAACAGGCCCACTGAGTGATCAGTCTTGCCCATTCAATACCATGTCCCGGTGTCGCTCCATATGGCTTAAACTGATCATCCGGTGTATCTTTGTTGCACTCAAGATCCATATTCCAATTGCTGTCAAAATGCTCTGGTATTCTCCATTCATTACTCTTAGCCCAGCCAATGACATGTCTGATGATACGTCCTGCACGTTCACGATACATTTCATTTCCAGTCACATCCGCAACTGCCAGAAATGCCTCAACAGAATGCATATTTGCATTTAATCCACGGTAATCACTTAAGTTCTTAAACTCTGTATCCCAGGTATCTCTTGCAAGTCCATCCTTCTCATCCCAGAAGTACCGATCATATACCTCTAACGCCTCTTTCAAAAGCTCACCCGCTCCTGGCCGATTAGCCAGTATACCTGATGTCGCTGCCAGAATAACAAATGCATGGGCATAACACTGTTTGGTCGGAATGATACCTCCATCCGCTGAAAATCCCGCATACCATCCTCCGTTAGCCTGATCATATAATTCCTCCTTAAGCCCCTCTAACGCTGCATCAGCAAGGCTTTCGCTTCCCTCATGACCAAGCAATGCTCCAATGCTGTACACATGAGCCATGCGTGAGGTAATCCAGGTTTCCCGATTTTTATCTTTCATTGGTGTTCCATCGGTTCCCAGATAATAGGAAGACCCCCCTGGCGATGCAAAGTTGCGTCCAAAAGAAAATAATTCATTTCTCATCTTGCGAAGAAATTCTTTATTTTCGCTCGAGTCGATCACATATTTTTCTTCTGTTTTACTGATCAGGTATCGAAGCGCATCGTTGACACACAAGAAGTTCATATCAACAAGCTCCTTTTCCGGAATTCGAATTCCAAGAGCCAATCCCGCATGTTCGAACATCGGGTAATCGTTCACTCCGTCTCCAACACAAACCACTTCCTCAGATGTTATCCCAAGCATCTCCTCCAGCCTGATGATACCGGCTTTTTTACTTAAACCTGAAGGCATAAAATCGAAGCAATCTACATGTCGGTAAATCTCAATGTCTTCCAGTTTTGTTTTATTCTCGTCAATAATTTCCTGAATAATATCTAATTCTTCCTCTACCGATGGAAATGGTGTGAGACCAACCAGGTTTGGCTGATACCACATATTCGGCAATACTCTGTCAAATTCTGCTTTCAAAAATGCAATACTCTTCTTCGCCTTTTCTGAATACGGCTGAATCCAAAAATCCTTTGGAGGAAGCGTAATCCCACTCTGCACAACAGCTCCATTTTCTCCTGCAATCAATGGCTGTTTTAATCCCACCTGTCTAAGCAGACCGCAAAGATAATACGCAGGTTTTCCAGAACAGATTGCAACCCGGATTCCTCTCTCCTCCAATTTTTTCAGGAGGGCAACATTTTCTGGCTGAATCCATTCTCCCAATTCCGCTAATGTTCCATCTAAATCAAATACTGCTAATTTAATCATAACTCTTTCCTTTACTCGTAATAACCTCATTCAAATGTGATACACAACCTGCAGAACCTGCCCACAGGCAGATCCTTTCAGATGCATGGCAACAAAATAGCGTAGCAGCCCTAAAACCACTACGCTTAATCCCTGAATTTGGTTGCTATTTCCATAGTTATATAATGAAAAAGCTCTCTTCTTCAGACTCAAATGCCTGCTTCAATTTTTCTCTCGCTTCTTCGTATGAGATCAAATCTTTTAATATAACTACTCTTGGATATTTCCTCAATACAGGTGCCACATCAATTCCTGCGACAAACATATCCGCACTGTATGGGTGCGCATCTGTAATCGAACCATTGAATACCGTTACATTTTTTATTCCCAAATCTTCGATTACATTCTGAATGTTCATCTTTATGAACATTGAACTTCCGAGCCCATTTCCGCAGCAACACATAATTTGCCTAATCTTCTGCATAAAACAATCAGATTAATCGATATGGAATGTATCATCTGTCATTGCAAAAGCTTTCTCCAGCTTTTCAGTCAACTCTTTCATTGACATGATTTTTGTCAAAACTACAACTCTTGGGTAGTCCTTCAGCACCGGAGCAATATCACGTCCTACAACGAACAGATCAGCTGCAGCCGGACTAACTTCTGATAATGAAGTATGTCCTGCAGTAACTCCTGTAATTCCCATGTTCTTTAAAGCTTTCTCAATATTCATCTGCACCATCATTGAACTTCCAAGTCCTGAACCGCAACAGCACATAATGCTTTTAATTTCTGCCATTTTCTTTTCCTCTCTTTTTCATTTTTTACTGTGCAGATATTATCCACACATCTTCGCATGATCCAATTATATCTTACTACTCTTCCTCTGCAGATTCAATAAACATTTGCAATACTTTCTCTGGCTCTGTAGCATCGATAATTTCCTGAACCTTATCTTCATCTGCAAAAATATTAGAAATCGCCCGGATACCATCAAGGTGTTTATCTCCATCAACTGCAACCAATGCAACCAGGATACGAACATCATATCCATCCTCACTGAATTTGATCGCTTCATCTAAAGTTGTAACAGCCATCTGAGTCTCATTTACGGATGCAAAATCATTGCAGTGAACCAATGCAAATTCTTCTGTCAACACATAATAAGGGCCATATTCTGCTGTATTTTTTAAAACACCCTGTTCATACTGATCTGTACAGTATCCTCCTTCCACCAGTTTCTCTAATGAAATGTGAACTGCTTCTTTCCAGTCTTTCGCATGTCTTTTCAACACGATATTTTCTTTCTTAATCAATTCCTGAATCATCATAATAATACTCCTTTAATTGTGTTCTCCAAATCTGCAGAAGTCAACTTAAACTCTTTCTGGAGGAAGTCAGCTGTTCCTACCTGTCCAAATCTATCTTCAACACCGTGTCGTTTGAATTTAACAGAAACACCTGCTTCCAGTAATGTTTCGGCAACAGCACTTCCGAGTCCGCCTATTACTGAATGATTTTCAAATGTTACGACGGCTTTTTTGCCAGCAGCTTCTTTGATAATCAGTTCTTTGTCCAGTGGTTTGATACAAAACATATCTACAACTTCAACAGAGATACCCTCTGCCTCTAACTTTTCAGCACAATCCAAAGCGTCAGAAACGAGTTGTCCGGCAGCAATTACCAGTACATCTTTGCCTTCTTTGACAATATTTCCTTTACCCATCTCGAAAGTGGAACCTTCAGCATATACATTTCTCACTGCTTTTCGATTTGCTCTTACATAGTGAATCCCCTCAGATTTAGCGAATTCTTTCACGATCCAGGTTAACTGAACATCATCTGCTGCGTCACATACTACAGCTCCAGGAATTGTTCTCATTAAAGCAACATCTTCCCAGGTAGTATGAGTACCGCCATTTGGACCTACTGTAAATCCTGGGTCTGAACCAAAAATATTAATTGTGTTGTGTGCATAAGCACCTGACAAAAACACCTGATCAAATACGCGGCGGGTTGCAAACGGACCAAATGTATGAGTGTATGGTTTGAAACCAACTGCAGACAAGCCTGCAGCCATCCCCATCATATTTGCCTCAGCAATTCCTACCTGTATGTATTGTTCAGGATGTGCTTTTTGAATTTTCCCAGAACCACTGGCTCCTGCTAAATCTGATTCCAAAAATAATACCGATTTGTCAGCATCCATCAACTCATTCACAGCATCAGCAACAGTAATTCGCAATTCACGTTTACCCATCTTTCTTTCATGGTCTAATGTGAACATGTTATTCAGCCCCCTTTACAAATGCTTCCAATTCTGCGATTGCAGCATGGTTCTTATTAACCATCTCTTCAGTATTAAATTTGACTGAGTGGTTAGCCATTAATTCTTCAGCGTATTTTACGCCACTTCCCTTAATGTTATCCAAAATAATACAAACCGCACTGTCTTTTACAGCTTTTGCACGATTGATCGCTTCATCAATCGCTTCAACATCATTTCCCGGAACAACCTGTGTATCAAATCCGAACGCTTTCATTTTTTCTTCATAAGAAAACGGATTCAAGATGTCTTTTGTATAACCGTCTAACTGTTTCTTATTGTCATCAATAATAACAATACAGTTATTTAATTTTTTTGCAGCGATATACTGGAATGCCTCCCAGCACTGTCCTTCATTTAATTCACCATCGCCAACGATCAGATAAACATATTGTTCAGAGCCTTTTAACTTCAGTCCCTGAGCCATACCACAGGCAGTGCTTGTGCCCTGTCCCAGCGAACCCGTTGTCATATCAACACCCGGAGTTTTTGTTCTGTCTGGATGAGATGGCAATCTGGTTCCACCCTCATTTAATGTATATAACCATTCTTTATCAAAGAATCCACAATTAGCTAATGCACAATACCATCCCGGTCCGGCATGTCCCTTTGATAAAACAATCATATCTCTTTCATCCCAATCAGGATTTTTTGCATCATAGCGTAATTGTTTTCCGTACAATACCGCCATAAGATCTGCAATTGATAAGGATCCGCCCAGATGACCATATCCACGTTTTTCCAGCATTTTCAAAATGTCAATACGAATGTTAGCTGCCAAAACTTTTACATTTTTCAATTCAGTACCAGTCATATTTACCCCCTATTCAAAAATAAAGAGAGCGTTTTACTTCTCTCTTTATTTCTGTAACAATTTAAATATTAAGCTTCTTTTTTAGCAGGAATAACTGCACTTAAAACGATTGGAGCTAAGAATACTACAACTGAAATTACTAACATAATCATTGCTCCAACGCTTAATGACAAGTTACCAAATACCAATGCCATCCATGAGAAGTCTGCATCAGAGAATGTAGCTGATGTGAATCCCATGTTTGTGAATACAGGCATAACGATAGCTGGTAAGAAAGTGATCAACAATCCGTGAACGAATGATCCAAGGACACATCCTCTCCATCCACCTTCCGCATTTCCAAATACACCAGCAGATGCTCCACAGAAGAAATGAGGAACTACACCAGGTAAGATCAATGCTACAGGAGCAATCGAAGCGTTAACGCCCATCAATACCAATAATCCAACAACACCACCAACGAATGATACCAGGAATCCGATCAATACAGCGTTTGGTGCATATGGGAATACAACCGGACAGTCGATCGCAGGTACAGCACCTGGTACAAGTTTCTCAGCAATACCACGGAATGCAGGAACGATCTCAGATACTACCAGACGTACACCGCTCAAGATTACGTATACAGCTCCAGCGAAGTTCAAACCAGATTTGATAGCAAATACAGCCCAGTGAGTTGTTGTCTCACCAGCAACTAACAGTTCTCCCAGATTTGCAAAATCAGCTGGATCTGCATTCAAGATACCCTTTCCAACAGCAACACCAGTTACTACCAGGAAGAATACCATCATTGTAATACCAATTGAAACAGTTGAATCACGCAGGAAAGTCAAACGCTGTGGGAAGTTAATATCCTCTGTTGACTCATCTGCTTTCTTAGCAAATAATTTACCGCACTGTGCAGATACCCAGTAACCGAATCCACCGAAATGTCCGAATCCCAACTCATCAGTTTCAACGATTTTTTCCATTGAGCTATGTAAGAACCATGGTGAGAACGCAGAAACGAATGCCAGCAAGCATCCACCAGCGATCCACAATGGGAATCCTTTCAATCCTGATACACTTAATATAACGGCTAACATACAAGCCATGTACAATGTATGGTGACCTGTCAGGAAGATGTATTTCAGTCTTGAGAATCTAGCCAGAATAATGTTGAATACCATTCCCAAAACCATAATGTAAGCTGAATCTGAACCAAACTGAGTCAGCGCCATAGATACAACCGCCTCATTATTAGGCACTACTCCCTGCATATTGAATGCATAATTGAAAAGTTCACCAAATGCTAACAAAGATCCTGTCTGGATATAAGAAGCACCGGCTGAGATTACCAGGAAACCAACGATACATTTGATTGTACCTTTGACAACTTCTTCGATTGGTTTTCTCTGCAGGATCAAACCAACCATTGCCAACAAACCAACACAAATAGCAGGTGTTGACAAAATGTTAATAATAAAATCTAACATACTTTTTCTCTCTCCTTTGTCTTTATTTGATTGTGTGTTTGTCCAATATATATTTCTGGCCACTTAATCTATATTGGTACTCGAACAAACCATCACGATCTGTTATATTAATATTATGCCCTACAACAAAAAAAAATACGAGAACAAAAATTTTCATTTCATTTTGCAATACATTTATGACTGTACATTTTCTTGCACAAACGACTGCACGATAGTTGCAATGTTTTGTAATTGATTCAAAAACACCACTTTTTTATAATAATAAGGTAGTAACAAATAATTTATTTGGAAAGAATCAGAGGAATTATTATGACATTTCAGCAATACTTAATGCTATTTCTTCTTATTATGATGGCACTTGCTTTTCCTTATTACATTAGAGCAAATGTTAAGACCAGATTAAGAAAATGTAACGAAAAGAATGATATAGAAGGGTCGTTAAAAATTTTAGATGGCAGATTATATTCCTATCTGTTTGGTAAATATGCCGTCTTATGGGGAAAAATCCAACTATTCATGGCAACCAACGATATGGAGCGTTTGGCAGAGACGCTGAATGCAGTAATCGATGGCAGGTTTTCAAAAAAAGAAAAAAATCAGGCAATCAGCACAACCTTCTTCTTCTTTGTTGATGCACAGGATAAAGAAATGTGCAAAAAGCAGTTAAAATTCTTAAAAGACTCTGCAAAAGCAGAAGAATACGAATTCGATCGTGCAATGTTTCGAATGCTTGTCGACCATTCTGCAACGGAAGATGATGTCGAGATCATAAAAGAAAAACTCGATGCATTGAAAAATGTAAAAGGTAACCACAGCAGCCAGATTGGTATTATGGAATATATGCTGGGTGTCCATTATTCAGACAATGGCAACAAGCATGAGGCAAAACGATATTTACGAGATGCCAGATTACATTTGAAAGACACACCGTATCATTCAAAAATCAAGAAGATGTTATAAAGAGGTAACAATGGATTATTATTTAGATAAGAGAAGCGAGGAAGTATTACAATTGCTTCTTTATGCCAATCACTACATTACTGTTAATGAAATCGCCACACACTTAAACGTCTCTAAAAGAACGATTTACTATGAAATCAATAAAATAAATAGTTGGTTTTCCAATAACGGAATACCACCGATTGTCCAGCAAAGGCAAAAAGGAATCATCCTTACAGAAGATCAACGCTCCTTTCTCCGCCAGGAATACTATCTTGAGCAGTCAACACCTGTCGTACTCTCTCCTCAGGAGAGATACAACACAGAGATCTGCATGATGTTAGTCGGTGGTGAGACCTTATATATTGAAAACTTTGCACAAACATGTGATGTAAGCCGGAATACGATTATTAATGACTTCAAACAGGTTACAAAAATACTGAATCAATACAATCTGACAACATCCTATTCCATCCGAACTGGTTATACTGTTGTTGGAGACGTATTTAAAAAGCGTGCACTATTCTTCTTACTATTCCCCGATCTCTGGACAATTTACATGAATAACAAAAGCGAAGAGATAATTGCGATCGTAGAGGCAAACCTGACAAAATTGAAAGAGATCGAAAACAAGTTAAATGAACAATATGTTTCCGATGTGCTTCCTGCCTTAGCAGTATTCATTACTGAAATGGCGAACAAAGAGGAATCTTTACAATTCTTTAACGTAGATGAGGCAGAGATCACAGAAACACAGGAATACGAATTAATAGATACATACTTCCCAGACTTAATCACCAATGAGAAAATCTATGTTTCATTACATTTGCTTGGTTCCAGGATTCAAACGGTACCAGTCAATATTATGAACAAAGAACACGAGTCATATAGATTAGCACAACAGCTGGTTGAAGAATTTGAAAAAGTGACGCTTTCTTACTTTGCCAACAAAGAAGAACTAATCAAAGCAATCACAGCCCACTTGCATTCTTCTATGTACCGTTATCGTTATGGCATTCAATTAGGAAACCCAATGTTGAATGAGATTAAAAATGAATATTCTGAATTGTTTGAATTTACCAAACGGGCTTGTAAAGTACTGGAGAAAAAAATCGGCTTCTATATTTCAGATGCCGAAATCGCTTACCTTACACTACACTTTGGAGCTTATCTCATCTCCAGGAAGCCGGTTGAAAATGAGTTCAAAATCCTCGTAATCTGTAACAGCGGTGCCGGAACCAGTGCAATGATCAAAAATGAAGTGATGGCCCTGGTCCCACAGGCAAATGAGATCACAAACATTTCACTTCAGGATTACGACCCAAATCATAACTATGATGTCGTCATTTCAACAATATACATCAAAGAAGAACAGAACCTGGTAAAAGTACACCCGATCCTGACAGACCTGGACAGAATTGCCATTTTAAGAAAATGTATGTATGCTGAACCATATATGCAGCTTCAATTAAACGAAATTGTAAAAATTGCATCTAAATACATGCCGGAAGATAAACTGGAACTTTTCCAAACTGAATTGAAGAATACGTTCTCAGACAAAAACATCAATACTTTACCGCAAAAAGGCTATGGGGAAGGTTTATTGTATTACTTAAATCCAGGTCACATTCAAGTTGTTGAGAACGAGGTGGATTGGGAACAGGCTATTCACATTTCAGCTTCTTCACTACTCATGGATGATGTTATTACACAATCATATATTGATTCCATCATTCGTAATCAGAAAAACGGATATCACATGTTCTTGAATTCTGATATTGTACTTGCTCACTCCAGCATAAATGATGGAGTAAAAAAATTAGGAATATCAATGGCTACATTTAAAAAACCTGTTCCATTCTTAAATGAAAAACAGGCAACAATTATTATCACTCTAGCCGCTGAAAACCAAACGGAACATATTCAAGTGCTAAATGATATTTTAAAAATCTTCCAAAAGAAGAAAAACATTCAAAAAATCACGGATTTTAACAAATCAATCGACATCTATAGTTTCCTCCAAAACGAATTGAATTCGTAGAAAAAAGTGGTGCCAGAGTTTAACTCCGACACCACTTTTCCTTTTTCTTCCTGATTCGGTTTAATATCCTGATGCTTCCCTGTTATTTACAAGTTTAATAATACGGCTGGTACCCAGTCTCTCGGCGCCTAATCTTATAAACTCCTCAGCGTCCTCTAATGTAGAAATACCGCCTGCCGCTTTCATTTTCACATGTTCTCCAATGTGTTCAGAAAACAGTTTAATGTCCTCCGGTGTTGCTCCTCCTGTTCCAAATCCTGTAGATGTCTTAATGTAATCAGCTCCTGCTTCTGTTACCACCTGACACATTTTTATCTTTTCTTCTTCTGTTAAAAAGCAGGTTTCGATAATCACTTTTAATATCTTTGTGCCACATACTTTCTTTAATTCCGCAATTTCCTCTTTTACCGCTTTATAATTCTGCTCTTTTACCCAGCCAAGATTGATTACCATATCAATCTCATCAGCTCCATTATGAATTGCATCCTGCGCTTCAAACACTTTACAGGCTGTTGTATTATATCCATTCGGAAAACCGATTACCGTACATATCTGCATCTTGTCCAAAACATATTCTTTTGCCTGTTTTACAAAAGAAGGTGGAATACAAACAGAAGCTGTTTGATACTGAACTGCATCGTCACAGATTTTTCTGATTTCCTCCCATGTTGATGTCTGTTTCAGTAATGTGTGATCAACTCTTTTTAAGATATCGTTCATCATGCCTTCCCCTTTTCTATATTATTTATATCTTACTATGCCACATTTTCATTCCAGCATATTTAATTATATTATACGCCACATTGTATTTTTCGTAAAGAAACATTTGCAAAATAGATGGTGTAAACCTACTGTCAGTTGGGAAAGATTAGAGAGACCCTAAGATAGAATAGAATTCGCTTTATTTTTCCCAAGTGTATAACAATCCTTTTTCTTCGTCAACTATCTGATTTATGGCTCACTTATTAAACCTTACTGCTGTTTTTATTCTATCTGCCCTTGACTCTAGGTCAAGGACAAGACATGTGCTCTGCATCCTTGACCTAGAGTCAAAGGCAGATTTGAGATTAAACAAGCAGGTAAGGTTGTTTGTGTGCCTTGCACATTTTTTTGATCAAAGTAGTTTGAGATTGGTTCTGATGCTTGCCATCTTTTTTGCTGTCAATCCAGGGATTGTTACCTGAAGGCGATCAATATAGGATCTGGACTGATCATAGTGATCTGTCATAATCTCCCGCATAGACACTTTCTCCACGGCTATGTTATCTGTCCCCTTACGCTTCATTGATCTCTGCTCGCGACTATATCGGATGAGATCTATAAGCTTTTCCCGTCCATAGTTTCGTTCATAGCATCTGAGTTTG
>OGCM01003124.1_pt1 | contig 13487 bp, 10 predicted proteins | sample 1570151 | NCBI WGS metagenome assembly OGCM01 (sample SAMEA4370582, study PRJEB24528) | human gut metagenome
CCGATTGCGTAACCTCTGCCGTATAACTTCGGATTGACAAGTTTTACTTTCTGCTCATACTTGAAATGCTTTTCGCCAGCCTGCACGGGAATTTCTACCACAACATTTTCCCCTCTCTGCACATCTGAATAAAGGTTGTAGCTTCTTCTTGCGAAAAATCTGCGGTTATCTTTATCTCTGTCAAAAACATGGTCGCTTTCGCCTGCAAATTCAAGAGTTCCAAAAGACTGTGCCATATCTGGCACGACATATTTCATTTCCATATTGTTTTACCTCGTTTCTTTCTATATTTGATAAGTTTTTTGATTGTGATTTCTTATTCTGGCGGTTCGGGAAGTACCAGCAATCCCACCGATAGTAAAGGGTAAAATAAATGCTTACGCACCCTTGACTATCCGTGTTCTTGCAGGTAAGTAGCAGACAAGCCAGAATAAGCGGAAGTCTGCCTTTGACAGCTTCGGCGGAGAGCGTGATTTTCCTTTTTTCATATCGTTACCGCCTTATGATTTCTTTATTTTACAGCGTTTGTAGAAGAAGATACTTGCCAGTCCAGCACCAGAAGTCAAAAGAAGTGCAAGCAGTCCGTAAAGGTTGGTGTTATCGCCCGTTTTGGGACTGTCGCTAGGTCTGCTAGGCTTTTCTGGTGTCGGTGGTGTTTCGGTTTTCTCTGGTTCTTCTGGCTTTTCTTTAAAGGTAATCGTCTGTCCCTTATCCTCAATATCCTTATGCTCGGTAACTTTCTTCGGCTCGTCTGGATTGCTTAAATCGTACAATTCTTCAAAAGTTACAAGCTGTTTGCCGTCAAGAGAAGTAGCGTCAAAGGTAAAGGCAACTTCCACTTTCATAGTTTCGCTGTCAGCAGTAAAGGTGTAATCACTTTCCACACGCTTTCCATTGATAAGAAGCTCTGCATTTTCTTCTTTCAACATCTGCCAGCCCACAAGTTTATACTGTGTACCGACTTCTAAGCCCCCTAAGGTTACAGTATCAATGATTGTTACCTCTTTTCCAGCTTCAAGCTCTTTGTTACCGTCCTTATCGGTAGCAGTCGTATGAATTTTGATGATACGCTCTGTGATAAGGACGGTTTGCCCGTCGTCCTCAATGTCCTTGTGTTCCGCAACTTTCACGGGTTCGTCTGGATTGCTGAAATCATATAATTCTTCAAAGGTAACAAGATTTTTGCCACCTAAAGCAGACGCATTGAATGTATAGGAAATTTCCACTTTCATTTCTTCATCATCAGCGACAAAGGTATAATCGTTTTCTACACGTTTCCCGTCAATGATAAGCTCGGCGTTTTCTTCCTTTAACATCTGCCAGCCTTTCAACTGATACTTTGTGCCTTTTGTAAGTCCGTCTAATTTGACAGTATCAACGATTGTAACCTCTTTTCCTGCAAGGATAGTCTTTTCGCCGTCTTTGCTGGTCGCTGTGGTATGAATAGAGATTTCTTTTTCGTATTCATCAGTCAGCGTTCCTAAATCAATCACAAGGTTATTTCTTGATACCACGATTTCAAAAGGTGGGATAAGTTCAAAGCCTTTGTTACTATCAGAGCGTAATTCTTCAATGATGTAGGTATCATAAGGTAATGCCCCCTTGCTGTCGTCTGGTTCAGAAGTCCCAAACCACACACCGTCCTCACTGGTCTTGCCTGCGTTTGTATTGTGCTTATGAGAAGCCCAGTCAGCAGAAGTGGAGAATTGCCCGTTATCATCAGTTACCACAACATGATTTTCGCCAGTCGTCTTGCTTGTGATCCTAAAGGGAACATCAACAAGACGCTTGTGTGTGCCTGCACCGATTTTTACACCCTCAATATCTCCACGCTTAATCTGATTATAAATAGAATGGGCTTTTTCGGTTAAGTCCACGATTTTTCCATTTTCTGTGATTGTAAAATCAATCGGTTTTGCACCGTCAGTTAAGTAACCGTTTGGAGCTTCACTCTCAACGATACGAAACTTTCCATAAGGTAAGAGGTCGGCAGAAGCAGAAGCGACACCCTCAATATCTGTACGAATTGTTTTTACCACTTCATTTTTCTTGTATAGCTTGCCCTCAACCAAAACAGAATTATCATTTAAGGAAATGATGTCAAAGGCAGTATCTTTCAAAGTGGCACTTCCTTGTGGCTTTGTATCGCCCGTTTCTAAATCTCGTTTCTGAATTTTGACACCGCCACGAATGACTTTGTCTGATACAGAAAACTGGTTACTTCCAGTTAATACGGCAAGGTCGCCGTCCTCAGTAATCTGTGTAAGGTATAAGCCTTTTATCTGTTCTTCACTACCGTTTGCCTGCATATATGCACCGTCTAATAAGTAGCCCGTTGGTGATTTTGTTTCTTCGCAAGTTAGTGTACCAAGAGGTAAAACCGCTTTTCCGTCCTGCATATAGAAACTGTCGCCAGATACTTTGTATGCGTCTGCTAATTTTGTGATGTAGTGGGTTGTACCGTCGCTGTCTGTTTCGGCGATTGTCTTTGTAACCCATGTACGAGTAGCTTCGGCAGGGAGATTGTCTTTGTTATAGAAGCCAGCATAATACTTCCATGTAAATTCCGCACCTGCTAGAGAAGCGTTTCCCTGCGGATTGTCTTTCTGTGTTTCCATATCAATCTTGAAAAGCTTAATCAAAGTGTCTGTTACTTTCGGTGTATCTGATACTTTCAAGGTCGCTGTCCTTCCAGCTTCAACCTTTAAGGAATATACAGTTTTATCTACTTTATATCCTGCTGGTGCAGATAATTCCTTGATATAAACTGTGCCTGCTTTTACCTCTACAACATCTGTATTTCCGTTTTCATCAGTCGTAAGGGTGGCAAGCTGTTTCGTGCAGTCCTTATCAGCAAAGACACCGTATGTTGCACCAGCAACAGAGTAATTCCCGTTATCGTCTGTAATGCTGGTATTACTGGAAGTCTTTTGCAGTTTTGCATTTCCAACATTCAGCTTCGCCCAGAATTGTCCCAATTCCTGCCCCTCGCCAGAGTAGATATAACCGCCACATTCATAGCGTCCTTTATTCTCTTTAACAAAGGCTCTTGCACCAGCGAAAACTTCGTCCTGCGTAGCCTTTGGAATTTCATCATAAGAAGCTCGCACATTATCACATTGCCAGCCAAGATGTACGCTCAATCTCTGCCAAACTACACATTGTTCCAACAGATAAACTTGTTTATAGTTCAATTCCTTGTGAGCTTCGCCATACTGTTTGACATACTCTAAGGATAACGCCACATCTGAAATCTGGTCGGCACTCATGCGTGAGCTTGCGTCAGCTCTGGTCTTGTAGCCATTCTTAAAATCTGTATTGATGTCAATACAATAGGCAGTTTCGCCCTCGACTTTCATATAGCCCTCATTGAATGTCGAACCGATAGAACCGTCATTCATTACTTTTTCAATGATACCGACACGCTCTGCACTTTCCGTCCAGTATTGCTTACTTTCTGCATGGACAGGTGTAATCGGTAAAGCAGTAACGACAGTTGCAAGAACTAAGAAGCCCGTACACAATCGTTTCCATGTCTTTTTCATAAATCTAATGCTCCTTTCATTTTGGGTAATAAAATAGCCGTCCAATAAGAACGGCTGGAAATAGAAAAGGAACGTCATTTTAGGCGTTCCATAATCTATAAAATATTCAATTTTTTATACTGATGTGTTGCTCATCAAAATCTCAAATTAAGGTTATTTGACACCAATTTTGACACCAATTTTTTGTATATTGACGATTTTTGATGAAATATGATAAATTCATAAAACCCGTGAAAAGCCTGTAAATAGGCACTTTACGGCACTCTATGAACTAAGACAAAAGCTACGCTGTAATAACAAGAGGCGAGTGCCAATTATTCTGTGAAAAATTTGTGAAGCCTTGATTTTACGCAATGTCATTAACTTAAAAGCAGAAGATATTTATTCCGAAATGGATTAGATATCTTCTGCTTTTTTTGATATGCTTATATTGTAAAAAGAAGCCATGAACCTGCTCAAAAAAGGATGTGATTATGCATGAAGCATTCTCAGAAACGTATATTCATGGATATAGAAAAAATGACTTCTGATGAATTTAAGGCATTTTGCCGATCAGGTAATAAAAATTATTTTACCAGAATTCGAAAAATGCCTCTTCAGGATCTTCTTTTCACGATGATAAACAGAAAGGGGTTGACGTTGGCATTGGAACTGAGAAATTATATGAAACTTGCTCATCCTGGTGTGTCTATTTCAAAACCAGGATATCTGAAACAGCGTATGAAACTTAATCCAGATGCTTTTTTAGAATTATATAAATATCATAACCGTAACTTTTATGCAGATTCCACCTTTTCAACTTACAAAGATCATTTAATATTAGCCGCTGACGGCTCAGATATTAATATTCCTACCACTGCTGAAACACTGAAACTATATGGTTCTGCAAGCCGGAAAAACACAAAGCCCCAAGCTCAAATAGGATTAGGCTGTATTTATGATGTAATGAATCGTATGATACTGGAAAGTGACTGTAATAAGGTGAAATTTGATGAAATGCGCCTGGCCGAAAAACAGATGGAACGAATACCGGAAACAATAGGCAACATTCCCTATATTATTATCATGGACAGAGGCTATCCTTCTACGCCAGCGTTTATACATATGATGGATAAGGATATTAAATTTATCGTACGTTTAAAAAGCAGTGATTACAAAAAAGAGCAAAACAGTTTAATAGAAAAGGATCAGCTAGTTAAAATAAAACTTGATAAGTCAAGAATCAGACATTACGAGGGAACGCCAGATGGAGAACGTATGAAAGAATTAGGTGAAATTTCATTGCGTATGGTAAAAATCCTATTAGAAAACGGAAGTTTAGAAGTTTTGGCTACAAATCTTTCACAAACTGAATTTCATACAGAAGAAATAAAAGAATTATATCATATGAGGTGGGGGATAGAGACTGCGTATGAAACGCTAAAGAGTCGGTTACAGTTAGAGAATTTTACAGGAACAAAACCTATTCTGTTATTACAAGATATATACAGCACTATATATCTGAGCAATTTAGTTGAAGATATCATATTAGATGCAGAGCGTGAACTGGATCAGAAAGAAGCGAACAGAAAACATAAAATGATGATCAATCAGACTGTTAGTATTGGAATCTTAAAAAATGATCTGATTTATATACTTCTTGAAACGGATGGTCAAAAGAAAAATATGTTATTTCAGCAAATATATGAAGATATCAGTAAAAATCTTGTTCCCATTCGTCCTGATCGGCATTATACCAGAACGAAAGGGCAATTAGCAGGAAAATATTCGAATACCCATAAAAGAGCGTACTGAGCTAAAAAATACGAGTACAAAGAGAAGGGGATAAGTATGCCCATATACAAACAAAAAGCAGGAATCATAGTTTTATAAATGCTTACGATTTCTGCTCTTTGCTAAAGTTAATGACATTGCATAAATGCTGGATTTCCGAGCTCCATTTTTTTACTCAAACTCGATGGTTGCCGGTGGTTTTCCTGTGCAATCATACATAACGCGATTGATGTGTTTTACTTCATTTACAATTCTGCTCGTTGTTTTTCCGATGACATCCCACGGAATTTCTGCGCTTTCGGCTGTCATGAAATCGGTAGTGGTTACGGCACGGAGGGCGATAGCATAATCATACGTTCTTTCATCTCCCATGACTCCGACAGAACGCATATTGGTCAGTGCTGCGAAGTACTGGCCGATTTCGTGAGCGATTCCGGCTTTGTCAATTTCTTCACGCCAGATTGCGTCGGCATCCTGAACCATTTTAACTTTCTCAGCGGTTACTTCACCGATGATACGAATACCAAGACCCGGACCTGGGAATGGCTGACGGAATACAAGATATTCCGGAATTCCGAGTTCAAGACCGGCTTTTCTTACTTCATCTTTGAAAAGGTTGCGCAGTGGCTCGATGATTTCTTTGAAATCTACGTAATCCGGCAGTCCTCCGACATTATGGTGAGATTTGATAACGGTGGATTCTCCGCCGACACCACTCTCTACAACGTCCGGGTAGATGGTTCCCTGTACAAGGAAGTCTACCGCACCGATTTTCTTTGCCTCTTCTTCGAAGACACGGATAAATTCTTCACCGATGATTTTACGTTTTTTCTCCGGCTCTTCTACGCCTTTTAATTTGGCATAGAAACGCTCCTGTGCATTAACACGGATGAAATTCAGGTCATACGGACCCTCCGGTCCGAATACAGCCTCTACCTCATCGCCTTCGTTTTTACGCAGCAGACCGTGGTCAACAAAAACGCAGGTGAGCTGATTGCCAACTGCTTTTGAAAGCATAACAGCTGCAACAGAAGAATCAACGCCGCCGGAAAGGGCGCAGAGCACTTTTCCATCGCCAACTTTTTCTCGAATAGCTTTGATGGATTCTTCCACGAAGGAGTCCATATGCCAGTCGCCGGCACATTTACATACATTGTATACAAAGTTGGAAAGCATCTTCTTTCCTTCTTTTGTATGAAGAACCTCTGGATGGAACTGGGTTGCATAGAGATTTTTCTCTACGTTTGCAACGGCTGCTACCGGACAGTCCTCCGTATGGGCAATGATTTCAAAGCCCGGGGCGGCTTTGGAAATATAGTCATTGTGGCTCATCCAGCAGATTGTTTTTTCAGATACATTTTCGAACAGTGCGGAACTGGTATCTACGGTTACCTCAATTTTTCCATATTCTCTGACCGGAGCTACTTCTACTTTTCCGCCCAGCAGATGCATCATCAGCTGTGATCCGTAGCAGATGCCGAGGATCGGAATTCCAAGTTCGAAAATTTCTTTTGTATAAGTCGGGGAATCCGGCAGATATGCGCTGTTCGGGCCGCCGGTAAAGATAATACCTTTCGGCTGAATTTCTTTAATCTTTTCAATATCTGTTTTGTAAGAATAAATCTCACAGTAAACGTTACACTCACGTACACGTCTTGCAATTAACTGATTGTACTGACCGCCAAAATCAAGTACGATAACCGTTTCTCTTTTCAAAAACGTTCCCTCCTGTTTTTTCTTCTGTGCATGCCAAACCACATGCGTTTTTGGGCTTGATGCTAATTATAGTAAAGAAACCGTAAAATTTCAACCCCCGAAGCATAGGAAACGTGTTCTTTTCCCCATACTTTAGAGTTTTTTCTCTTTTACCTGGTTTATTCGCCAATGGCGATGGTGTAGCTTGCCTGAAAACTTTCTCCTGCCTTCAGGTGCTGTTCACCATATTTGTCTTTTAATTCACCATCAAAGCCAACGTTGTCACAGCGGCCGATCCATGGCTCGAGACAAACAAACGGAGCGTCTGCTTTTGGCTTGGACCATACACCAACGCTTGGGAAGCCTTTACAGGTGAGGGTAACGTACGGTTTCCCATCTACTTCCACGCCAACGCGCTCTACCTGCGTATTGTCGAAGATCAGAGCATCCTCGTCGAAAAGGGTTCTGGTATATGGGATTTTTCCGTTGATTAATGACAGTTTCCGTGGATGTGCCGCATCAACACCTGCTGTTTCTGGATCAATCAAAACATATTCAAGCTCTGTCTCGCCATGGTTCCGAAGATCTTTGTTGAAGACAATGTCGTACTGCTCCGGAATCATAAATGCCGGATGCCCTCCGACAGAAAAATAAAGGTCTTCCTCTCCGGTATTTTCTACCTCCCAGATAACAGTCACGGTTCTACCTGAAAGTTTCTGGGTTACGGTAAAAGCAAAGTCGAACGGATAGACTTTTTTTGTCTCATCGGTCGATACCAGACGATGTACGGTTTTATTTTCTGTATTTTCCATGCACGCAAACTCTTTGTCACGTGCAAAGCCATGCTGGCCCATCGGGTATTTGATACCTTTGTGGGTATAGAATCCACCGTTTACTTTTCCGACAAACGGGAACAAAACCGGTGCGTGGCGGTTCCAGAAGGCCGGATCTCCGATCCAGACTGCCTCACGGTCAGCTTCCTTATCGTAGATACTGCAAAGTTCTGCGCCGTGATCGCTGATCTGCACACGCAGTTTTTCGTTTTCCATGGTTCTCATACTCTGTTTCCCCCTGTTTTCTTTCATTTTTTGTAACTATTCAGAGCCATGCGAAATTGTATGGCTCTGAATAGTTACCATTTTTAGAATTTATTCCGGATAGACGAGACGGGATTCATCAATTCCGTACAAAACCTCATCCAGGTATTTTTTGCCAAGGTAGTTTGCCATGGACAGATTCATATCCAGATAGTTTCCGCAGTCTTTCGGGGATGCACCCGGGACTTCGCCCTTGAAATCGCGGATAAATTCATACATTTCTATTACGAGTGAAACGATATCTTTCGAGCTGTAATCACCGGCCAGCAGCAGGTAGAATCCTGTACGGCAGCCCATTGGACCAAAATATACGGTTTTATCTTTCCACTCTTCGTGATTGCGAAGGAACGTTGCTCCAAGATGCTCGATGGTATGGACCTCGGCGGTATTCATAACAGGCTCATCGTTTGGAGATGTCATGCGCAGGTCAAATGTTGTGATAACACTGTCACCTACGTGATCTTTTCTTGAAACGTAGATGCCTGGTTTAAGTTTGATATGGTCGATCGTAAAGCTTGCAATTTTTTCCATGACTGGTATTTTCCTTTCTTTCTGTCCTTTAATAGCTGCGGAGTTCATCATCGGTATCCGCAGTGTTTTCGATGGATTTGATGATGAGATCATAACTATAGGCATCGCTTACTTTTACAGTGACGCGGTCGCCGACTTTATGACCAAGAATGGCTTTTCCTAATGGCGAGTCGATACTGACGTATCCTTTGAGAGAATTACCACGAACGGTGGTGACAAGTTTGTAGGTTTCTGTCTCATCATCTTCTTCGATGTAAACCTGGACGGTATTGTTGATGCCGACTTCGTCGTCCTTTGAGGTATCTGAAATAACGTGAGCGGTTTTGATCATTTTTTCCAGATAGCGGATGCGGCTTTCGTTGCGGTTTTTGTCCTGTTTGGCAGCTTTGTATTCAAAGTTTTCGCTGAGATCGCCCTGGGCACGGGCTTCTTTTACAGCCTCGAGTTCTTTTGGACGGACAACCAGTTTGCGGTAGTCGATTTCTTCCTGCATTTTTTTAATATCGTTTTCGGTCAGTTTATCATACATGATTTTTCTACCTCTTTTCTTGTGAGGTTATTTTAGCACAGAATACGGCAAATTGGAAGTAGGAAGACAGCCACGGTAGAATCATGAGTAGAATCACTTTCTTACGCACCGGAACAGCAAATGTTCCGGTGCTGAATGAACTATAACGGTTCACTCAGCCGTGTCGCTTGGTTTTGAAGGCGGAGTTCCTTTGTTGTCGCTGTTATTTGGCATTTTTCCACCTTTGGGATCGCTCATCGTTTTAACAGACCGGGTTCCGGCGGTGGTGATGATGTCCGTGAGGGTGATCTCTTCGTTGTCGGTACCGGCAGTCAGAGTATACGTTGCGTCCAGTTTCATTTCGGGGCAGGTCAAAACGATGCTGGCGTAGGCTTTTTCAGGTGTAACCGTGAAGAGGGCACTTCCATCGCTGTCTGTCAGTGTGATGGTAGTGTCAGCGGACTGGGTTTCCGTACTGTAATAGGTGATAACGGGCTGGGTGGAAGCTTCGTCGAAGCTTTCCGTCATGCCGGCACTGCCGATAGCAGCTAAGGTTCCGCCGGTCACAATTGCACTTCCGTCGTAATCGAGGGCACTGTCACCATCGCTGGTCGGCCCGTACACGATCGTGGTTCCGCCGGTCACGAGAAGACCGCCGTTGGAATCAAGACCATCACCATCGGCAGATACGGTCAGGGTTCCGCCGGTAATTTTAATGTAAAGCTCAGAGTTTCCCCCGCCGCCGGGGCCTCCCTGCATCATCTGTGGAGCATCGCCGTCAGAAGGAGCATTCCCCGGATCGAAGTCCTGCGGCGCATTTCCGCCAGACGGAGCGTTCTCCGGATCGAAGTCCTGCGATGGCTGCATATCGCTGCCGTTTTCTGTATCAGGCGGCATTTGCGGAGGTTCCTTTCCGTCTGCCGTACCGGATATGCTGCTATCATCACCGGAGTTTACGACAGCACTGCTATCGTCGTTTGAGCTTGCGGCATTGCTGTCATCGTCACCGGAACCGGCAGCATTGGCGCCAGGATTTATGGCGTTGGCGCCATCGTCGCCGGAATTTGCGGCATTGATGCCATCGTCGCTGGCGTTTATGGTAATGTCACCACCATTGACCACAACGCGTTTTCCTTCCAGTCCTTCGTAGCTTTTTTCAACAAGGATCGTTCCGCTATGAATGACGGTGTCGAGATCCGCATGGAAACCGTCATCACCGGAGTTTACGGTGATGGTTCCGTCATCGACAACAATGCTGCCGGTTGCATGGAAGCCGTCCTGTTCCGCCTCGATCGTAAAAATTCCACCGGCAATATAGATATTTCCAAGCTCTGTGTCATCCGTATTCTTCGCTTTGACCGCACTGTTTGCAGCATCAATATCAAAGCTTCCATCCAGAATTTTAATCTGATCTTTGGCTGTGATCCCGTTGTCCGCAGCGGCGATTTTGTAGGTTCCGCCGGTAATCACAAGGTCATCTTTGGATACAATCCCGTGCTTGTAGTCTGCCTCGATGGTCAGACTTCCTGTCCCGTTGCAGACAAGATCTGATTTGGAGAAGATAACGCCGTCTACCGTGTTGTCGTCAATCTGAGTGTACTCGTTTCCACCGCCAAGCGTGTTGCTGCTGTTTTCAGCAAGCGTGATGAAAACTTTGTCCGCTTCGCGAACGTAGATGGCAGCATTTGTCTCACAGTTGATATGGACTCCATCGAGTACGATCTGAACCTTGTCGGAATCGGATGCATCTACAATAATCTGGCCATCCTCAAGTGTTCCGCTTACGACGTAAACACCTTCTTCCGTGATGGTAATTGTGCTGCCGTCTGCTTTGGCTCCGCTGCCGGAGACGGTAGCTGTCGTCTTATTAAGTGTAATTTTTACGGCTTCTAATGCTTTATAGCTTCCGCTCTTCTCACGGTCTGTGAATTCGGTGTCGATAGTGGATTCGGTCAGTTCCAGGTCAAAATTAATATCGGAAGCACTTTCCATTGCATTTTCCGAAGCTGTGCTCTCTGATGTGGCCGCCGCGTTGTCGGCAGATGTTTCGCCGGTTGACTCTGTACTGGCGGATTCGGTATTGACAAAGCTGGCTGATGTCACTGCTGTGCCGCATCCGCCGAAGGCCAGCGATGATGCAAGAAGCAGGCTGACGACTGCGCCGGTCTCTTTTTTTCTGTTTTTTTTCTTTCTGTTTCGATTCATTATAATTCCTCCCTTCCGGTCTGCGCACGACTACACAGGATTTCAAGGTTTCCGTTTCTGCAGCGGAGCTGGGCAATCATGTTTTTCTCTTCGCCTTCCTCGCGGAATACGATGCGATACTCCAGCTTGAAAAGACTTCCCATATTCGTGGTTTTTACCTGTACAAGCTCGCAACGGGTCAGATACCTGGCAAAGATATCGTCAAAAACACTGGTATAATCAAGGGACTCCGGTTCCAAGATTTCCATTGACGAGCATGATCACCCTCTGTACGATCACAGGCATCAGAACAAGCGTGACAGCAAAGCTTTTGGTGCATTCGCTTTTGTACCTGTAAACAGCAGCGATCAACAGTCCCAGAATCAGAGACACTGCTGTGCAGGCAAGGAACTGACCAAAGGTGAAGGCGGCGGTTGTTTCTGTAAAAACGGAACTGAATATTGTGTTAAGCATAGCAAATTCCTCCCAGAATTTTTTTATTTTCTTGTCTATTCAGAGCCCCATCTCGATTCCGCTTACGCTACATCGCGATGTTGCTTCTCGCCATATGAAGTTCCAGAAAAACCGCTCATTCATGCAAGCATGATTCGCGATTTTTCTTCTATTTTGCATGGCTCTGAATAGTTACATTTTCTTTTTTTGTGAAGCAGATTATGTTTGAAAAAGGCTTTTCGCAAGCTGTGAGTCCACCCACTGCTTCTTGCTTTTCGCAATGGCCGCAGAGGACTTACCTGATTCAGCTAACGGAATGCTGTTTTTGATACGGTTTGCCGGATATCTGTGAATGGTATGAAAGCTTTTTCTTCTGATGCTTTCTGATTTTCGATCTGATAGGCAAAGCCGTATTTAGAAAATGATGCCGGATAGATTGCAAGATCATCCAGAATTTTGCTGAACCATAGGGGCACAGCACCTGGTGTTTTCACCTCCATGAGATACCAGCCTGGTTCTAAAAGCCTGGTTCCTTCCGTTGGACCGTCAAGACACAGATTGTCGGTACGCCATCGGATATTGGTGTCGAAGGTAACACGAAAGTTCCTGTCTTCCGTGCCGAAGCAGGCGATGCGGTCGTAGGCGATGTACATAGCGGGAGCAAGCCCCCGGTAGTAGTTGCGAAACCAAGTGATTTCGTGGAGAATCTGGCTGTCGAAGCCCGGTTCTGATTTTCCCGCAAGATAGGGAACCGCTTCTGATAATATCATGCGCTCGCGACGTTTGTAGACGATTCCTTCATATTTTTTCTTTAGTTCTACGTATATGGGGCTGGTCTCTTTGACCGGACCATAACTGCGGAGTCGCAGTTTTTCTTTGTAGACGGGTTTTTCCAGCGAACGGCGGATGAGCTGGTGATCCGGGGTATCGTAATAGAGGCTGCAGATGGTATCAAGGCCGTATTCATCCATCTGCAGATGACCCGGAAGGCTCTTGCGAAGCTTGCGAGCCATGATCGGGGAAAGCATGTATTTTGTTTCATACCGTTGGAAGGTCATGGGAATCTGTTGGCTTTGCATTATAATCGATTGATCCTTTCGTTTGATTTACTTCCGGAAATGTTTTTTACACTTTTAAGTATAATGAGGAAACTTTAAAGGAACCTTAAAGAATGGACGGAAAATGTGAAAGGTTTGTGAAAAGACGGACCTCTGTAATCCGGATCGCTTTTTGAATACCATATAAAAAAAGAAAGAGCCCTTTTCCGGACAAATTCGTTGGAAGCGGATTTGTTCGGAACGGACTCTTGCAGCCGATATGCAACGTCATGAAACATATAAAATAGGAAAAGCGTCAAAAATCATCTTGGCCAGCGCTCTTTTCTGGACATGAGTGGCGCGAATGGTACATGAGGATGCGTCTGGTACCAGTAAGCTGTGGTAGCGACATCATCCTGACGTTCAAAGAGGCCTCCGTGACTGACGCCAATCTGCTGAAGGGTTACCTTAAGATCCTTCTCAAAAAGGATAGGATCAAGAAGGTGCCAGCGGTAGAAGCTGCGCTGTGGCATCTGATCATCATTGTGGTAATCATTATGAAGGAAGGTATCGTGGGTAGAGTAGTAAGGATATCCAAGATACGGAGTGCAGTACTGATTTTCAACGGTTTGGCCATTTTGCTGTGTTGCAAAGCTCCAGGCAC
>OGCM01003125.1_pt1 | contig 13485 bp, 7 predicted proteins | sample 1570151 | NCBI WGS metagenome assembly OGCM01 (sample SAMEA4370582, study PRJEB24528) | human gut metagenome
CCATGTCTTACAATGTAGATCAGCATCAGCTTCTCAGCTCGATTCCAAGTCCGTTAAGACCATTCATGATCTTTTTCATTGCTGCGGAGATCTCGTTTTCACCAAGAGTCTTGTCATGGGCACGGAATACCAGAGAATAAGCCATGGATTTGAAACCTTTCTCAATCTGTTCGCCCTCGTAGATATCGAACAGCTGATAACTCTCAAGAATATTTCCGCCTCTCTGATCAAAAATCTCCTCGATCTGTCCTGCGAGAACTGCATGGGGAACTACAAGGCTCAGGTCACGAGTTACAGCCGGATATTTGGCAATTCCTGTATATTTGTGATTGAAACCAGCAAATTCCAGAACATCCAGAATGTCGATCACTGCGATATATGCCTTTTCTCCGATAGAGTAATTATCTGCAACAGCCGGATGAACCTCACCTAAGTATCCAACTACCTTACCCTCGTAGATCATGTTAGCCTGTCTTCCTGGATGAAGGAATGGTTTTCCGCTGTTTGGATCGTAGGTAACCTTTTTCTTCATTCCGATCTTCTCGAAGAACTCCTCGCATACACCCTTCATATCAAAGAAATCGCCTTTTCCGTACATTCCAAGTGTAAACATGGTACGCTCATCCGGAAGCTCTGTAACCGGAAGGGACTTCGGAAGATAGATATTTCCAAGCTCGTAAAGACGAACATCTTTATTACGTCTGTTATAGTTTGTGGAAAGGGATGCCAGCATACCGTTCAGTGTGCTTGTACGCATGATACTGTAGTCCTCTCCAAGAGGATTGCTGATGGTGATGACTTTACGAAGATCACTGTCCTCAGGAATACAAAGCTTGTCAAATACCTTCGGGCTTTCGAAAGAATAGGACATTCCCTCTGAGAATCCGCAGTATTCTGCGATATCTCTTGCAACCTCCTGGATACGAAGCTTAAATGGCAGCTTACCTGTAGTAGCCTCTCCTGTAGGAAGGGTCATCGGGATCTTATCATAGCCATAGAATCTTGCAACCTCCTCTGCAACATCTGCATTACAGTGGATATCCTGACGGAATGTCGGTGCAACGATCTCGTCTGTTTTTTCATCATAAGCCAGTTCTACACGTCCAAGATAATCGATCATCTCTTCTTTTGTAAGGCTGGTTCCAAGAAGCTTGTTGATCTTCTCAGGCTCAAATTTTACTCTGGATGGCTCTCTTGTCTCGCTGCAGACATCAACCATTCCGCCTACAACCTCACCTGCACCAAGCTCTTCCATCAGCTGGCATGCACGGTCAATTGCAGCCTGTGCATTGTTCGGGTCAAGACCCTTCTCAAATTTACCGGATGCATCTGTACGAAGTCCGATCCTCTTGGAAGAAAGACGGATGCTGGTTCCATCGAAGCACGCCGCCTCAAAAAGAACCGTTTTTACATCGTCTGTGATCATGGAATTCTCTCCACCCATGATACCTGCGATGCCGACAGCCTTCTCACCGTCACAGATCATCAGAACGTTCTCATCCATGATACGCTCCTGGCCATCCAGTGTGACGAATTTCTCATCTTTTCCTGCACGGCGTACAACGATCTCCTGATTTGCGATGGTATCCAGATCATATGCATGCATTGGCTGTCCAAACTCTTCCATTACATAGTTTGTGATATCAACCAGGTTGTTGATCGGGCGGATTCCATTGGAAGCCAGACATCTCTGCATCCACTTCGGGGACGGACCGATCTTGACATTTTTTACAACTCTTGCACAGTAACGCGGGCAAAGCTCCGGATCCTCTACAGTAACCTTTACATAATCGGAAGCTTTCTCATCATTTTCCTTAACCTCTACAATCGGCGGGCAAAATTTCTTCTGGAAGGTTGCTGCTGCCTCTCTTGCGATTCCAAGAACACCGTAGCAGTCTACACGGTTGGAAGTGATCTCATACTCAAATACAACATCGTCAAGGCCAAGTGCCTTAACAGCGCTCTCACCCACAACTGCGTCCTCAGGAAAAATATAGATTCCGTATTCCGGTGCTTCCGGATACATTTCTCTGGTGCTTCCAAGTTCCTCGATAGAGCACATCATACCAAAGGACTCAACGCCACGGAGTTTGCCTTTTTTGATCTTGATCCCTCCGGGAGTCATTTTTCCATCATGGCCGCCTGCAACACGTCCGCCATCAAGAACAACCGGAACCTTATCTCCTTCTTTTACATTTGGAGCGCCTGTTACGATCTGCACACTCTCAGTTCCGATATTTACCTGGCAGATGATCAGCTTATCTGCATCCGGATGTTTCTCGATCTTATCGATCTGGCCGATCACGATCTTATCGAGATCTGCATCCAGCTCTGTAAAGCCCTCTACCTTTGTGCCTGTTAAGGTCATGGCATCTGTATATTCCTGTGCCGTTACATCCAGATCCGGCACATATGTTTTAATCCAAGATAATGAAGTATTCATTTTGGTTGTCCCTTCTTTTTTCTATATTTACTGTCAGACGGATACTCATGATCCGTGTTCACTGTTTTAGAACTGTTTCAGGAATCTGCTGTCGTTCTCATAGAGAAGACGCATATCATCGATCTCATATTTCAGAAGTGCGATACGCTCCAGACCTACACCAAAGGCAAATCCTGTATACTCATCCGGATCGATCCCGCACATACGGAGAACATTCGGATGAACCATACCACAGCCAAGGATTTCGATCCAGCCGGAACCTTTACAGAAACGGCAGCCTTTTCCGCCGCATTTGAAGCAGGAAACATCAACCTCAGCGCTCGGCTCTGTGAACGGGAAATGATGCGGACGGAATTTGGTCTTTGTCTCCGGTCCGAACAGCTCTTTTGCAAACTCCTGAAGGGTTCCCTTAAGATCTGCAAACGTAACATTCTTATCAATAACAAGGCCCTCGATCTGATGGAAGGAAGGTGAATGTGTTGCATCTACCTCGTCAGAACGGAATACACGGCCAGGTGCGATCATACGGATCGGAAGCTTACCTTTTTCCATCTCACGTGCCTGCACCGGTGATGTCTGGGAACGGAGCAGAATGGAATCATTGATAAAGAATGTATCCTGCTCATCTCTTGCCGGATGATCCTCCGGAATATTCAGCTTTGTAAAGTTGTAGTCCGCATACTCAACCTCCGGACCTTCCACAACCTCATAGCCCATTCCGATGAAAATACGCTCAACCTCTTCCAGAGCAATAGTATTCGGATGGCGATGACCGATCTTCGCTTTCTTTGCAGGAAGTGTTACATCGATCACTTCTGCTTTCATTTTTTCCTCACGGACCTTCTCCTCGAAATCCTTTTTGGAGGCTTCCAGAAGTTCTTCGATCTTAGCTCTTGTCTCATTGACAAGCTGTCCAACCTTCGGACGTTCTTCCGGAGCAACATCCTTCATACCTTTTAAGATTGCAGTAAGCTCACCTTTTTTTCCAAGATATGCAACACGCACATCATTCAGCTTATCCAGGCCCTCGGATTCCTCGATCCGTTTTCTGGCATTTTCAGCCAGTTCCTGAAGTCTTTCTTTCATATCCATGGTCTATTTCTCCTTTAATTAAAATGATCAAATGATCCGCCGCCCACCCCGAAGATCCAGATATGGGCAATAAAAAAACCGTCCCTTATAAAAGGGACGGAATATCCGCGGTACCACCCAGTTTCCCATGAAAAGATCACGGGCACCTCTTGTCTGCTTAACGCGCAGCTTACGTCATCTCCTACTGTTACTTCAGAGAGGAAGCTCCGGTGGGAAATTCAAGAACCATCTGAACCCGGGGAAGCTTACAGCCGGTGACTTCCCTTCTCTGTGAGAAAATGATCCTCTATAAACACCTTCACAGCTTTTCTGTCTTTTAATACTATGCCACAAGGTCTGCCTTCTGTCAAGCGCAAAGTCAGGATTCTTTGGAACTGTTTTTTTCATTTTCTTTCTTGGAAAGAAGTGTTTTTACAGATCTCTGGGCCTTTCGGAATTCATTTTCGAAGTAGGCATTGATCTCCGCCCCGTAAAGAAGCAGGTTCATACACACGTACAGCCACAGCATTACCATGATCAGCGCAGTCAGACTTCCGTACATATTTCCAAAACTCGGAAAAAATTCAAAATACAGGGAAAATCCATAGGAAAATATCATCCATGCCACTGCGATCATAAATGCACCCGGAAGCTGGCTTTTAAAGGTTGCCTTTCGGTTTGGAAGCACTTTATAAAGGACCAGAAACACTGCAAACAGCACGGCAAATACAAGCAATGTCCTGGCCCCTATAACCTTGGCCAGCAGCCTCCCGAGAATCGGAATGGTTCTCTGTGCAGCTACTTGGATCCGATTACCAAGAACCAGGACCAGAAGAGTGACAATGATCGCTAGCACAAACAACAGCATATAAAAAACCGAATAGATTCGGGTCATCAGCCAGTTTCGGGTTTCCTTTACATGATAAATGGTATTTAAGCCATTGGTGATCGCCTGCATTCCCTTTCCGGACGCCCAGAGCGCCATCAACGCAGACAACGGCACGATGGCTGTACTTCTTTTGTATACTTCTACCACAATGCTCAGCACAAAGGTCTGCAGATTTCCGGGCACAAACCCGATGATGGCATCCCTGACAACATTATAGCTTAACGGTGTATAACGGATCAGCGTTGTAAGAAACAGTATAAACGGGATAAAAGACATGATCAGAAAATACGCTGCCTGGGCCGCATATGCACTGACATGATCTCCGTTTGCCCTGCGCACAAATCCCAGCATGAGCTGGATTATATTTTTCTTTTCCTCGTCCATGCTGACCTCCCTCAGGTTTCTTTTTTCACCAGGAAAAACGTTCAAATCCGATCTTATCCTGGATTTCCGGAAAAAGCTTTACTTCCGGCTGCAGGCTCTTATGTTCGCCTATCATCTTTTCCATCCATACCATATTATACCAACGGTTAAACTTATAGCCGCATCTGTGGAACTCTCCCACACGCTTATAACCGAAATGTTTATGAAAATCCACACTGGCACTGGTCAGGTATTCATCATCTTTTGGTGCAACTGCAATGCAGGCGTTCAGGTTCAGAATTCCCATCTCTGCAAGAAGACTCTCCAAGGCTCGATAGAGTCTGCCTCCTGCACCGCTGCCACGCCGGTCATGCCTCACATAAATGGACATCTCCGCACACCAGCCATAAGCAGCCCTCGGGTGAAACGCCGAACCATAGGCATATCCCAGGATCTCTCCCTTCTCTTCTGCCACAATATACGGATATTTCACCTTTATATCATGGATTCGCTGCGTAAACTCTTCTATGGAAGGTGTTTCATATTCAAATGTGATCGCAGTTTTTTCTACGTAGTAGGAATAAATCTCTAAAAGTGTTGCTGCATCTCTCTCTTCTGCCACACGTATCTGCATTGCCTTCTCGCACCTCTTTTAATTCTGTTTGTCTGTTATTTCACAAAGAAACGGTAAACCGTTTCAGAGCTGTACTCTTCACCGGGAAGCAGGATCGGAGAATGGAAATCCTCTACATTGACTGCATTTGGCTCCACCTGTGTCTCCAGGCAGAATCCATAACGTTCATGATAAACATGACCGTTCTTTCCCTTCTCATCCTTAACAAAATTGCCTGCATAGAACTGCACACACGGACAGTCGGAGGAAACCTCCATACCGATACCGGATTCCCTGCAGTATGCAGTAGCGATCGAACGGACATTGCCCTTTGCATAATTATCGGTTACATAGTTATGGTCATAACCGCCTGTAAACTTCAGCTGTTCAAAGTCCGCCTCAATGTCTCTGCCGATCGGTTTGGAAACATTGAAATCCATCGGCGTTCCCGCTACCGGTGCATATTCACCGGTAGGAATGGACTGGCTGTCTTTTACCGGAGTAAAATACTTCGCATGAATACATACTTCCTGGTCAAGCACATCTCCGCTGCCTTCTCCGTTCAGATTAAAATAAGAATGGTTGGTCATATTGGCAACGGTAGCTGCATCAGAGCGTCCTCTGTAAAAAATCTTCAGTTCGTTTTCCTCTGTGAATTCATATTTCACAACAATGGAAAATTCTCCCGGAAATCCGTTCTCTCCATCCGGACTGATGCGGAAGAAATCCACGCTGTTCTTCTCCTGGGAAATTTCTTTTACTTCCCACAGCTTTTTCTCAAAGCCATCCGGACCGCTGTGAAGATTGTTATGATTCTCATTCTCTGCAAGAACCACTTCTTTATCGTCAATAAAAAATCTGGAATTCTCGATACGGTTTCCACTTCTTCCAATGATCGCACCGAAAAAGCATCCATTAATCTCATATCCCCGGATATCGTCATATCCAAGGACCACATCCTTCAGATCTCCCTTCTTATCCGGAACACACATCTTCACCAGGATCGCACCATACTGAAGCACTTCCGCATAGGCACCTTTTTTATTCTCAAGATGATAGATCTTTACTTCTTCCCCTGTGGGAAGTGTCCCAAATTTCCTTTCAGAAACACTCATGCTGTAATTCCTCCCATATATGAAAAAAGAGCCATTAACCGGCTCTATGTCTTTAACCGATTAATCCCGGGATGCCGTTCCCTTATTTTTGACGCCTAGCAGATGCTAGGTGGGTATCCTCAACAGTGTCTTCTGCCTACCACGACGTGAGGTCTGACATCCAACCTGCGATTTTGGATTCCCAAAATGTCAATGTAGGTTCAAAAAGAAAAGGGGGATCGAACATTCCAGGATTCGGTTTTCGTTGTTTTTATTATAAACCAGTATTTGTGCTTTTTCAACAGAAAATACATTTTCTTACTGATTTTATTATCAATTATTATTTGATCTTAAGGATATCCTTTACTGCTGCCGGCATATCCACTGCATCTACCACCCTGTCATGAAGAACCGGGGCAGTACGGATTTCTTCAACTGCACGTGGAACAGGTACTCCGGAAAGCGCACTTAAAGCGTCTACAAGGCCAAAATCATCCAGATCTTTATGCTCCTCACCAAGTGCTTCCATAACACTTCTTGTGAATTTATACGGACTTGCAGTAGAGGCGATCACTGTCGGAAGATGATCCGCTGTCTCACTTACATACTTCTTATATACGCCGGCTGCAACTGCAGTATGCGTATCGATCACATAATTGCTGTTTTTGTAGATATCACTGATGGCCTGTGCAGTCTCATCTTCACTGCAGAAATTACCATAAAAATCAACAAGCTGTGCTTTCATCTCGTCAGTAATGGTATATTCGCCGCCCTCACTTAAGGATTTCATAAGCTCTGCACATTTTTCAGCATTTTCTCCGGTAAGACGATAGATCAGTCTTTCCAGATTGCTGGAGATCAGGATATCCATGGAAGGAGATGTCGTAAGGATGAAATCTCTCTTTCTGTCATAGGTTCCTGTGCGGAAGAAATCATAAAGAACACGGTTCTCATTCGATGCACAGATCAGCTTGTGGATCGGAAGTCCCATCTGTTTCGCATAGTATGCAGCAAGGATATTTCCGAAGTTTCCGGTAGGAACTACCACATTGATCTCCTGTCCGTCTTTGATCCTGCCGTCGCGTACCAGTGATGCGTAGGCATATACATAATATACAATCTGAGGAACAAGACGACCGATGTTAATAGAGTTTGCAGAAGAAAACTGGAAGCCGGCCTGATCCAGCTCTGCTGCCAGCTCATGATCATTGAACATCTTCTTAACTGCAGTCTGGGCATCATCAAAGTTACCGGTAATACCTACCACATAAGTGTTGGCACCCTTCTGAGTTACCATCTGTTTCTCCTGGATCGGGCTGACACCATGCTTCGGATAAAATACAATGATCTTCGTTCCCGGCACATCTGCAAAGCCTGCCATGGCAGCCTTACCGGTATCTCCTGATGTTGCGGTAAGGATCACGATCTCATTCTTAACATTATTCTTCTTCGCTGCAGTTGTCATCAGATGCGGAAGAATGGAAAGTGCCATATCCTTAAATGCAATGGTCGCGCCATGGAACAGTTCCAGGAAATATGCCCCATCCGCTTCATGAAGAGGCGCGATCTTTTCTGTATCAAATTTGCTGTCGTATGCTTTGTTGATACAGTTCTTAAGCTCATCCTCGGTAAAATCTGTAAGGAAACGGCTCATTACCTCATATGCTGTCTCCTGGTAGGTCATCTGTGCCAGCTTGTCCATTGGTACATCCAGCTGTGGAATGCTTTCAGGCACGAACAGTCCGCCGTCCTCAGAAAGGCCCTTAAGTATGGCCATAGACGCTGTAACTGCCTGCTCTTTTCCTCTGGTGCTCTTGTACAATACCTGCATTGGTGTTCCGCCTTTCTATTGTAAGATATTCGTTTTCTTTTCAACGTTATCACATTATAGCATGGAATTATGGAAAATGCCACCACTTTTAAAAAAGAATCTGTCTTGCCCAATCCCACCCTGTGATCAGACAGATATTCACAGCTTTCGGATAAAAAGAAACCGCCGGTCTGTTTCTGCCGGCGGTTGGTTCCTTCTGTACTGCATCAGTTCTTCCTATTTATATGTATAAAATTCATGGACCCCGTATTTAAAGAGCCTCTTCAGGTCCTTTTCAAACCATTTCACATTATGTTCCTCTGCTGCAGATTTCTGGATAAAGAACAGTGCACCTTCAGAATAATCCGTACCCTTCAGCGCCTGCTTGACCGCTTCCCTTGTTTCATCGGAAACTGCAACTTCATTGATCCTGCCATCATAGGTCGGTGAAAACTGCGGAACGCCGTCACTGTTATCCCAGACAACCTCTGTCACCGTATTCGGAAAATCTTCGCTTTTTACACGGTTCATGATGACGTTGGCCACCAGAACACGGCCCTTGATATCTTCACTTCCTGCTTCTGCCTCCACGATCCTCAGAAGTGTATCATAGTCTTCATCTGACATCAGTGTGGGATTTTCTGCCAGTGTGATCGACCTTGCATCAAGTTCATTTACTTTGTTTTCCATAGAGGAGCTTACATTAAGATCTGCAGCAGTATTGGTTACTTTCTGTACTCTCTGGCCTACGATCACCTGCTCACAGGAACTTCCGATTCTTGTAACCGTGCTTCCGGATAATGGTGTATCCGTAACTCCTGAAACCACACCTGCGATCCCGGTAGGAACAGCAACCTCTTCATAGGGAGAGCCCTCTCCTCCATCCGAAGCTGCATAAACCCTGCCTCCCTCACTTTCTGCAAATGTCCTTGTCCCCAGAGAAATAACCATCGCCAAAACTGCACATAATGTCAGCACTGCAAAACTGCGCGCGGAATTTCCTCCGGTTTTTCCATTTCTACGTTCATCCTGCACTCCGTCAGCCTCGCGTAAATCTTTCTCAACTTTCATAATCTCATTCCTTGCGTTTCATTTTCTGTAACAGCCCATAATCCTCCGATGCGACATCACAGCCCCCATTATCATCGCTTCCCGGATAAATACGGATCATTACGATTTCCTTTACATGTTTGTAACATTTTTGTAATGTATGGGAAAATTATATTTAATAATATTGAATATGTCAAGCTTTTTCCCGTATTTAACGCTTCAACGGCGGTATTTGTGTTTTATCCACACCTTTTCCACATGTATTCCACATAAAATCCACATAAAATCGCAGAGTTATCCACACTCATGCCCTATTTCATTTCAGAAAAAAAAGGCAGATAGCGTCTCCATCTCCGTCCAATGTTGTACACCCACTTTCCGGAAATCGTACTTCTATCTGCCTGTTTATCCTTTTTCAGAACAGTTTTTTCCTCTGTTATTTACAGATTTGATTATAATATTTTGTTTTCAGCCAGTCAAGGATTTTTGCTCGACCAGATCCGACACCTTATGCAAAACGGCACAGGGCCTGCACGAAAAGTGTCACATAAACACACAGATCGATACTCCAGGCTCCCAGAAACAGTCCCCATGGTGTTTCCCCGGCTCCTTCGGCAAACCGTTTGGGCTTCAGCGCAAGGATCAGCGGAAAAAGAAGCGGCAGAAAATACCGTCCCTGCACGCCCAGGATCTTATCGTAGCCATAGGCTGTCCACTGTCCGTATAACGTTACAAAGATCAGCGCAAATACCAGGAGACTGACTCCTCCCAGAATGCTCTTTACCGGAAGATCCAGACGGATTCCCGACATATCATCATTCCCGGAAACTTGAAGGACCAGAACCAGAAGATATCCCATTGCCAGCAGGGCACAGACAGGAATGTTCAGCCATCCAAGATTACTTCCTATCATTTCTGTAAGATAGGTCACACCAAAATTATCCAGGCTCCGCACAAAAGTCAGAACAAAGGCAGCCGGATCCTTCAGGATCCCCACAAGCTGTGCAGCTGTATCCACACCTGGCTGTGACTCACAAAGATATCGGGACGCAATGGCCAGCCAGCCGAAACTTAAGATCAAAATCACAGTTCCTGCACAGACCACATGAAACCAGTAATTTTTTCTGCTTTTAAACCGTTCTTTCGGGATCAGGAACAGGAGCAGGCAAAACGGCATGTAAACCACTTTGCAAAGACACAGGAATCCGGTCAGCACGTACATCCATATCAGCTGTCTTCTACTCATCACTTCTTTTTGTTTATATCGCATAGCCAGTACAAAGGCAGCCAGAGCAACCGTCAGAGCCAGGGCCAGGGCATCTGCTGACATGGAATTTGCTGACTGGATATTCACAGGTACCAGCCCCAGAAGTACGAGGAAATTTTTCCCAACAGGCGTCAGACGAATAGCAAAGAAAAAGAACAGTCCAAACATAAGCATATTGGCGATCCTTCCCGCATAGGCAAGAACCATCGGCCGGTCCGTAAACAGATCTGCAATGCGGATCCCTACTGCCTGGGGAAGATACGAAGTAGGTGCATACAAGGCTGTATTTCCAAATCCGTAAAACTGTGTTTTTTCCCGGTCGATACGCTGATCTGCATTCTCTCCGATATCCCATAATGATACATGATCCTTGGCGGAAAATTCCGGAACCAGACCACTGTTAAACGTCCTTCCATATGAGAATAAGTCGTTTCCTCCGTTGCCTTCCGACGTCAGATATCCTCTGGAAACCTCATAGCTTCTCAGATAATGGCTGTACTCATCCGGCGAATTAAAGGCCGGAACCGCCGCCAGCGTACAGATACTCATAAAAATATAAACAACGGCAAACACCACTTCTGCCCGGAGCTGTCTGCGTTTCAGAAATGCAAAGATCACCAGCATCACAGCTGCCGCCGCTCCAATCACCAGAAACACCAGTGATTTTGGAAATGGCCTGGAAATGATCCGATAGGCAAGTGTCTGTGTATCATCCTTCTGGCTCACCACCCCTGCAGCCACTCCGGTATCCCCTTTTGCGCCATCTAAAACGATCCGGAATTTCTGCCCCTTACATTCCGTAAGCTTCTGGTCAAGCCGGAAATACGTGGTATCCCCCGACGATATGGTCAGTCTGCTGGCCTGCCAGCTCTGGATCTCCCTTTCATTCTGATACAGCGTTACCTGAAACGTTCCAGCAACCGATGCACTCTCTGTAGAAAGAAAAAGCTCCACACCGGACAGACGGTTTGTTTTGCAGGTAAACTCCTCTTCAAAGCTTCCTCCCGCACCGATCATAGACCAGGTATCCGGTCTTGCCTGCTGCTTTACATTTCCGAGGATCTCCGAATCACTAAGCAGATATGCGGAAAAGATCAGGATCATTCCCCATATCAGCAGATATTTCAGAGCGTTTTTCAGCTCTGCAGACAGGCTGTATGAGCTTCTGTTTTTTTTCTTATTTTTCATAATATCCCTCTTACTCACTGTTATTTTCACATTCCGCACTATTATAGCATCTGCACGGCAAAAAAAGAAGCTGCGTTTTATGGCAGCTTCTCATTTTTTGTAAACCTATCCGGAACCGGATGCTTATCGATTGTTGATCGCAGTTACCAGTGCATCAATAGAGGCACGGATGATATCCTGATCAACACCCGCTCCCCAGGCAAGCGTTCCATCCGGTTTGCGGATTCCCACATAAGCGATAGCCTTGGAGGAAGAGCTCTGCTCCAGAGCATGCTCCTGATAAGTTTCCAGTGTGTATTTCAGTTCGTAAGCTTTCTTCAGCGCATTGCTTACCGCATCCAGACGACCATTTCCGGAAGCCTCTGTAACGATGGTTTTTCCACGGAATGTAGAAGTAACCCGTGTTACGATGCCGTCTTCCTTCTGCTGGAAATGAACCTCATTGATGCTGTATGGTTCAACCACATTTTCGAAGGTAGATTTGAACAGACTGAAGATCTCGTCCGGATGAAGTTCTTTGTGCTTGTGATCGGACACTGCTTTGGCTGCATAGCCCATAGCCTCGCGCATTTTCGGAGGAAGGTTCAGGCCAAACTTTGTCTCCAGTATATAGCCTACACCGCCCTTTCCGGACTGGCTGTTGATACGGATAACATCTGCGTCGTAGTTTCTTCCCACATCTGTCGGATCGATCGGCAGATACGGAACAGTCCAGTGCTCCAGATCTCCGTTCTCTCTCCAGTGCATACCCTTTGCGATGGCATCCTGATGCGATCCGGAAAATGCAGCAAATACAAGAGCTCCACTGTACGGACTTCTTTCATAGATCTGCATTCCGGTACATTTCTCATAAACCTCACAAATATACGGCATATCAGAAAAATCAATCTTCGGGTCCACACCCTGGGAATACATATTCATACCAAGCGTTACAATATCCACATTACCGGTACGCTCACCATTTCCGAACAAAGTTCCCTCAATTCGGTCAGCACCTGCAAGAAGACCCATCTCGGAGTCTGCAACGCCACATCCACGATCATTGTGCGGATGAAGAGAAACGATCACGTTTTCACGGTATTTCAGATTATCACACATGTATTCCACCTGACTTGCATACACATGCGGCATAGAATGCTCAACCGTAACAGGCAGGTTGATGATCGCTTTGTTATCTGCAGTGGGCTGCCATACATCCAGAACCGCATTGCACACCTCCAGTGCATACTCCGGCTCTGTTCCCGTAAAGCTCTCCGGGCTGTACTCAAACTGAAAATTGCCTTCTGTCTCATCAGCCAGCTTTTTCAGAAGTGCAGCGCCATCTACTGCGATCTTCAGGATCTCCTCTTTTGATTTTTTGAATACCTGCTCTCTCTGAGATACGGATGTGGAATTGTATACATGAACGATCGCTTTTGGGGCGCCTTTAACAGCTTCAAAAGTCTTACGGATAATATGCTCTCTTGCCTGAGTCAGCACCTGGATCGTTACATCCTTCGGGATCAGATCCTGCTCGATCAGCGTACGGAGAAACTCATACTCTGTCTCAGAAGCAGCCGGAAATCCAACCTCGATCTCTTTAAAACCAATCTTTACAAGAAGCTTGAAAAATTCCACTTTCTGCTCCAGGCTCATCGGGATCACAAGTGCCTGATTTCCGTCACGAAGGTCTACAGAGCACCAGATCGGGGCCTTAT
>OGCM01003130.1_pt1 | contig 13453 bp, 9 predicted proteins | sample 1570151 | NCBI WGS metagenome assembly OGCM01 (sample SAMEA4370582, study PRJEB24528) | human gut metagenome
CGATGAAAGATGCATCCGACCGACCGCTCAACACATGTATCTGCCGGGCCACATACTCCTTGCCTGTCCCTGACGCGCCACGTATCAGCACGGCTAACGTATCCACCGGAGCCACCAGCCGGATATGCTCCTGCAATCTCAATGCCAAAGGGCTTTTGCTTGTATAGAATCTTTGTTTTGTATTGCCGTCCCTTCTCTTACGTTCCAATGCTTTCCGGATAATACCGAGTACCTTTTCTGTCTGCACAGGTTTGGGCAGATAGTCCACGACACCTTTTTTAACCGCTTCCACTGCACCGGGTATGTCCCCGTAGCCTGTCATGATAAGGAAAGGAATACGATAGCCATGTGTATTCATCCATTCCAGCAGTTCCATGCCATTGCCGTTGTCGAGACGAAAATCCGACAATACCAGATCCACATCATGATTGTCCAAAAACTCCTTTGCATTGTTCACGGATAATACATAACGGGCATTGATACCGTTTTTCACCAGCCAGTTTGTGGTAGCACGTGCATACACACGGTCATCCTCTACTATCAATACAGTTTCCATATACTCTTTTCTTTATTCTTTTTGCTTTCTTTACAGCATATTCCACAGCTTTAATCAGTTCCTCTATTCTTTCATCCGATAAGCCACCCCATTTTTCGGAAGGCATGGAAGCCATTTCCCTCAGTTCACTTTGGGGAATGTTTATGCGGATCATTTCCCAAAGCGGTGCGGCTTTGTGTATGATACTTCCCAACTTCTTATAATCTCCCGTGGAAAAAGCGTCCCTCATTCCGGCAAGTTCATCCATGGTATCCTTTATGAACAGGTCCAACATCTCTTCCACGTTTTCCTCTCCTTCCATGATGACAGCAAAATCAGGTCGATCCATTTGTGAAACTGCCGCCAGCAACTCTTCCTCAGAGAAAGGCTTATACAGACAATCGGCAAAACCTGCGGTAAGATACTCTCCCTTTTTATCGGAACGTGCCGTGATGGCTATGACGGGAATCTCCCATGCCCGGGGAATGTTCGAGGTCCTCAACAGCTCAAGGACCGAGAAACCATTCGCACCGGGCATCTGTATGTCGGTCAGCAGAAGGTCGTATTCCTGTTTGTTCAGACAATCCATCAACTCCCGGACATCCGAGCAGCAGTCACAGTGAATCTGACTGCGGGAAAGCATTCTACTGATGACTCCCAGCTGGATACGGTTGTCATCAATGACCAGCACACGAATATCAACGGGCAATTCACAAACAGGAGAAAACTTCTCTTCCGGACAGACGGGGTGTCCGGCCGGTAGCATAGGCAGGAAAACAGAAAAACGGCTGCCCTCACCGGGTACACTCTCCACTTCCACATGCCCCTGCATCAAGGATACGAGCCGGGCCGTGATTGCCAACCCCAACCCGAAGCCTGGGATATTACGCGCATTGTCGAGCCTTTCGAAAGCTCCGAATATCCGTTTTTTCTCCTCAAGAGCTATTCCCATACCCGTATCCAGAACAGAAATGTGGAGATTTCCCGGCCGGTATTCCACCTCAAGAAGCACCTTCCCGTGAAATGTGAACTTCAAGGCATTGGACAACAGGTTGCCGACTATCTGCCGGATATGCGAGCTGTCACAGTTGACCATAACATCCAGACCGGAGAAAGATGCGGTGAACGCTAGTTTTTTCTGCCGGGCGGCAAGACGGTGGCTGTCCGCTATTTCTTCAAACAGAGTTTTCAAGCTAAAGAGTGTGTTTTTGGAGTACACCTCACCTTCATCCATCCGGTGATATTCCATCAGCGTGTCTACCAGAGCGAGCATATAATCGGACGAATGCAGGATATTGTCCAGATAACCGGCCCTGCAACTACCATCGCTTTCCGAAAACAACTGTTCCGCACAGCCTCTGATAGCTGCCAGCGGAGCACGCAGGTCATGGACCACCGAGGCCATCAGCTCCTTACGTGAACGGAGCAATTCTCTATTCCGATTGTCGGACTGTTCAAATTCCCTCTCATACCGGAGACGGCGGTTCAAATCCCGGTGAATGAGGATATACAATACAATTGCCAGTAAAGAGACAGACAAAGCCAAGCCGGCTACCACATAGTAGGAATTATTCCGTTCAAGGACAAAGGTTCTGTAGCGTGCAGTAAAACGTTCGTTATTCTCCCGTTCAAATTCAGAGACTATGCTGTTCATCCTTTCGTTCAGTTCCATGCCGCCAACGTATAAGCTGTCCATCTGTGCCTGTATTTGCACTAATCTTTCAGCCTGTTCCAAGGACAGAGAGTGGAGCATACATGTTGCCATTCCGATTGAAGGGACAATGAACAAAGAGCAATGCCTACATTCGCCATCTTCCTTCTGTCGCTGACAGGCAAGTTTATTCTCTTTTAATGGAAAAATATCCCAAATTTCCTTCTTAGAACTATCTCTCGTACCGGATTTAAACAAGACCATATTCCTCTTTTGCTGCACAGCTTGTCTCCTAGCAGTCAAAATAATGGAAGGGATACTTTCCTGTACAATATCGCCAATACTCTGCAATTCATTGAAAGTATGCATTGTCTTGGAAAGAAGAATTTCTTTATTCCAAAGAAGAAGACACAATGAGTCAATACGGCTTTTTTGTAAGGGAGTATGGACATACTCCTTTAGGAGTTGCAGACTGTCACAAACCCCATATCGTTTATAACTGTAGTTCTTCAAATCGTTGTCATCCCATGTTATGGCAATTTCCGCATGAGTAGAAAGATCCAATAGGCCTATGTAACTTTTTTCTGCTAGACTATGTATCGCTGCCAACTCCTTCTCTTCTTTGCGCAGCATGTGTCTTAGTACCTGTTCCTTGCGGAACTGATAGACAATGAAAGCTAACAGTAAAACTAAAATAGCATAACCGAAGCATATTTTTAACTTTAACCACATAATGATACCGACTGTAAATTTATATAATGTTCACATCAATAAGTGCAATATCTGAAAAGGCAAAATAAAAAACTTATTAGTATATAGTGACACTAATACTAAATCATCTTGTATTGATAAATTGCACTGATAATGTAGTGCTTTTAGCTGATTGACAATCAAATTTTACTATACATTAAAGCTCTTTTTGTTTTTATAATTACACGAACTTTTCAATTTTAACAATATTAAGAAGAGAAATAGAACATATAATTTGTATATAGTGTATCTAAAAGGAAATAAGAACAAATATTCACATTATAAAACGGAATAAAATAAGGTGTTTTTTTTAAATCCTAACAGTTTCATCACCGGACTTATAAAATGACCTATTCTGCCGATATAGGAATTTTCCTGTTGTTTCAAGTTTCGGAAGGCAGTCAATTCCTTTATCTTCTGTTCTTTTGTTGAAAAGTCTTTTTCTGTCTGTTCTATCCGGCTGATTTCTTTGTCGAGGGCATCAAGCTTTTCAGAATGATGGGGATAATATCCAAGAAACCATACGATGACAGAAGCTACAAGAATGACACTTCCCCTTTTATGCAGATACTGTTTGGCTTTTTCCCACATATGTATACAGATGGCGCGTGTAGTAGGCATCCGGTAAGGAGGCAGTTTCATTACAAAAGGAACATCCTCGTTCTTGAATAAAAACTTTCTGAACAATCTGGCCATGCATACCGCAGCTGTAATACCTGTAAGGCATAAGACTAAAAGCATGGTTCCCGCATATTCCGCAAAAAAAGTTCCGCATATTAATACATAGAGAGGCAGACGGGCACTGCAACTCATCAGAGGGACAGCCAGCATGGTTATCATGCGGCTACTCCGGCTTTCTATGGTACGGGTAGCCATTACAGCCAATACGTTGCATCCGAATCCCATAATCAGCAGAATGAACGACTTGCCATGCAAGCCCATTTTGTGCATCAATTTGTCCATAATAAATGCTGTCCGTACCATATATCCGAAATCCTCCATCAGTAATATGAAAAAGTACAGAATCAGAATTTGCGGCAGGAACACAATGATACCGCCCACACTGTTTATAATTCCGTTAGTCAGCAAATCCGCCAACGGACCGGGAGCAAAATTCTCCTGTACCAGTTGTTCCATCCAGCTCATCCAGGAGTCGATCCATCCTTTAGGATATTCTCCGATGACAAAAGTGGCTTCGAACATGAGCCATAGGAAGAAAATGAACAGAGAAAAACCAAGCAACTTGCTGGTGGCAATATGGTCAATCAACTTTGTTTTGTCTTTTTTATGCATGGGATTTTCATGATAAGTCTCCCGGAGTGCTCCTGATATAAAGCCATAACGGACATCTGTGAAAGCGGTTTCCGAATCAGTCTGCAACAAATCTTGAATGGTGTTTATAGCCTTTTCCCTCACTGCCATCAGCCGGGAATAATTCCCCCATCTCTTGACCATTCTTTCTATCTCCACATCCTTTTCCAATAGTTTGATGGCAAGGAAACGTTTGGAAAAACGCTCGGCTACGTTCCCGTAGATTTTCAATTCCTTATGCATTCTATCAATTTCCGTTTCCAGCGTATTGCCATAGTTTATGTGTATATGGCGCGTCAGCGGTTCTTTGCCTCATACACTTCTATGATTTTTTTCAGCAAGCTGTCTATGCCGAAACCGGTTTTACCGATAGTGGGTATAATCGGTACACCTATCATCCGTGCCAGAGATACATAGTCGAACCTGTCGCCTTTCTTCTCAAGTTCATCATACATGTTCACGGCAATGACCATGTGGGTATCCATGTCAATCAACTTGCTGGTAAGATATAGATTCCGTTCAAGATTCGATGTGTCAATCACATTGACAACAATGTCTGGCTAGTCCTCTTTCAAGTATTTACGGACATATAGTTCTTCCAGAATATAGGTGGACAAGGAATAAGTTCCCGGAAGATCTATGATTTTAAATGTATATTCGTCCTGGGTGAACACCTCTTCTTTGGCATCTACCGTGACTCCACTGTAATTGCCTACATGCTCATACGCTCCAGATGCAAAATTGAACATAGATGTTTTTCCACAATTCGGATTACCGACCAGTGCGATATTGATAGTTTTCCCTCTGTCTTTAGCAAATCGAATAAAATCTTCGTGTGACAGAGTAGTAAGTGTATTAACCTGTGACTCCGTGTCTGTTATTGTACCATATTCGTGTTGATATTCATTCATGCTTACAACTTCCACCAGCTCTGCATCACTTTTGCTAAGAGAAACATTATAGCCCATCACCTTGTAATAGACAGGATCGCCCAAAGGCGCACTCCGGACAGCCTCCACTTCTTGTCCCTGTACAAATCCCATCTCGATAATGCGCTTTCTGAAAGGCCCTCTACCGAGTACTTTCGTAATGATTCCTTTGTCATCCCTTTTTAAATCAGAAAGTTTCATATCAATATTTTAATGTTTGATTTTTATCTTTTATCGGCAAAGTTAGAGCGGATTATTTGCAATCTTGTTGCATGTTTTTTTGTTGTTTCGATAAAAAACTGTAATTCAATAATTAATGTTATTTCTAAACATATTTGCAACAAGATTGCAAATAAAAAAATGTATTTTTGCAGTGCTAAAACAGATAAAGAATACTGCATGGAAAAGGCGGTATAAAATACCGCCTTTTCCACTTGATAGCTTTACTGATTGTTGAACTTTAAAAATTCATATCCATGTCAATAAAGCAATGTGAAGACAGACTGCTGGACAGGGGACTACGTCCGACCCCGGCAAGAATCCTAACTCTACGTAAATTATCCGAACTGGAATATCCTGTTTCTCTGCTTGAACTTGAGACTATGCTTGACACATTGGACAAGTCTACCATTTCCCGTTCATTGGCTGTACTCCTGAAACGTCATGCCATTCATTCATTTGAAGATGGAAGCGGATCAACCAAATATGAGATTTGCAGAAGTACGGTGGAACATTGTCCTATAGAAGAGCAACATGTACATTTCCATTGTGAAGCTTGCAACAGAACATTCTGTATGAAAGAGCATAAAATCCCAATAATCAGCCTTCCCAATGGCTATGCAATCGAAAACATCAATTATACCATAAAAGGGGTATGTCCTGAATGCCAATGTCAACAACGAAAGGTATTGACAAATTAGGAGAAAGACAATACCACATAGGTGTAAATATTGAGTTTAATATAGAAAGAGACTCCTTATAGTAATTCTTATGGAGTTACTCTTTCTTTATCATCATTGTTGTCAGTGGGCTAAAATTTCGGGCTCTGACTCTGTGATTAAAATGGTATACTCCCATTGTGCAGACGGCAGGCGGTCTTCTGTATAAACAGTCCATCCGTCTGATTGATCCATCACGACTTTCCAAGTACCCATATTAAGCATCGGCTCTATGGTTAATGTCATACCAGGAACCAATAGCATACCTGAGCTCTTTCTACCATAATGCAACACTTCCGGCTCCTCGTGGAACTGTATTCCTACACCATGACCGCAAAAATCACGAACTACAGAAAAGCCATTGCGCTTGGCATGGCACTCTATTACATGACCTACATCACCCAAAAAAGTAAACGCCTGAGCGGCTTGCACTCCCTTTTTCAGACACTCTTCAGTAACACGTACCAGCTTTTCTTTTTCTGAAGAGGTTTTCCCAATAATAAACATCCGTGAAGCGTCTGCATAAAAACCGTTAACTATCGTTGTACAGTCTACGTTTACAATATCACCTTCATGGAGCACCTGATTCTCATTAGGAATGCCGTGGCACACCACTTCATTAACCGAAATACAACAGCTATTCGGAAAACCGTGATACCCCAATGTTGCAGGAATACCCTGGTGATCCATGGTATATTCATACACCAAACGGTCTATTTCTGCGGTACTGATACCTTCCCGAATATTTTCCTCCACACAATCCAATACAGCTGTATTCAACAGTCCACTTTTCCTTATTCCTTCAATTTGTTCCGGCAATTTAATGAGTTTTCGTGAGGGAACCAGTCTGCCTTTTTTTCCCAATACATCACTTTTTTATCAACTTCTGTCAAAGGCATGCCCGGAATGGGATGCCATTGATACTTTGCTTTCTTCATCTTATTTAAATTTTTTAGCCAAAATACGGATTGAATTCAACACAGCTAATAAAGCCACTCCTACATCAGCAAAAACAGCTCCCCATAATGAAGCGTATCCCAAGACCCCTGCCAACAAAATGATAACTTTCATGCTGATAGCCCCAATGATATTCTGCCATACTATACATTGTGTGGCACGTCCTATTTCAATGGCTGTAGCCACCTTCGATGGTTGGTCTGTTTGAATTACCACATCAGCACTTTCAATGGCTGCATCCGACCCTAGACCACCCATGGCAATACCTACATTGCTAAGAGCCAATACAGGTGCATCGTTCATGCCATCGCCTACAAAAGCTACAGTACGAGTAGCATGAAATGACAACTTCTGAATATAGGTAGCTTTGTCTTCAGGTAGCAAGTCACCATGTGCCTGCGGAATTTCCAGTTCGCGAGCCACTTTTTCCACTAATGATTGCTTGTCGCCTGATAGCAGATGGATATCTTTTACGCCTAATTCCTTTAGATGCCGGATAGCTTGTACCGCATCCTCTTTCAATTTGTCAGCCAACCATACAGCTCCGGCATATACTCCGTCTATAGCACATACGACAACCGTCATTTCAGATTCAAGTACCTTAGATGGTACTACCGTCTTCCGCATCAAAAGTAGTCGTGGATTCCCTACCAGTACATTTTTTCCATCAATAATGGTTTCCACACCATATCCAGCTATTTCCTGCATGGATAAGGCCGAATGTAAGGAAATATGCTGCCCCCGCACATACTGCTGAATGGCTTGTGCAATAGGGTGAGTACTCTTCTGTTCAGCCGTTCCGATGATTGCAAGCAATTCCTCTTTCTTCAAGGTAGCAGCTTGGACAGATGCTACTTTAAACTGCCCGGTAGTCAATGTTCCGGTTTTATCAAAAGCAATGCTGTCTAATTTTGTGATAGCATTCAGATAATTACCTCCTTTAAAAAGGATACCCGCACGGGAAGCAGCACCGATTCCACCATAATATCCCAAAGGAATACTGATGATCAAGGCACAAGGACAGGAAATCACCAAGAAAACCAGTGCACGATAAAGCCAGTCGGCAAATACATAATCGAAAGAAGGAGCTAACCATTCCACCACTGCAGGTATTATAACTACCAGTGCCGAAAGGAATAGCACCAAAGGCGTATAAATCCGGGCAAAACGCCGTATGAACAGTTCTGTCGGAGCTTTCCGTGCGGATGCTTCCTGAACCAAAGAGAGAATACGAGCTAATGCACTCTGCTCGTAAGGACGTTTCACTTCTAAATCAACCTTCTGGTTAAAGGCAATCATGCCTGCCAGCACCTCACCGTTTACCTCAATAGAACGAGGCATACTTTCACCTGTCAAAGCCGAAGTATCAAACAGTGCCGATTCGTTTATCAATGTACCGTCCAACGGTATTCTTTCTCCCGGTTTCACCTCGATGCGCTCACCTACCTGCACCTCCTTGGGTGCCACTTCGATAAAAGCTCCATTCCGGAATACCTGGGCACGTTCCGGACGGACATCCAGCAGTTCTCCAATATTCTTAGTAGCACGTTCCACAGCTCCATGCTGCAACATCTCCCCTACTGTATAGAGTAACATTACAGCTACAGCTTCGGGGTATTCACCGATACAGAAAGCTCCGATTGAAGCAATGAGCATCAAAGTGAACTCATTGAAAAAATCCTTGTCACGCATGCTGTGCCAAGCAGCATGCAACACCGGCAAACCTACAGGCATAAAGGCAAGCAGATACCACACAGACTGGATTGTACCCTGAAACCAACTTAGCTGGATATAGCTCATCACGATACCTGCCAACAACAACATCCCCGAAACAAGAGAGCTCCATTTACCGGACACTCCATCGGCATGATGATGGGCACAGCAAGAGTCGGCATGAGGTGAAGATACAGATGGGGATAGATACTGGGCTTGGCAGCAGGATTCTGCTGCATGTAGTTGTTGAAACGGATTAGAATGTATTGTTTTCATACTGAGATATATTTTTCTTTCACACTGCAAAGGTAGAACATATCTCATACAACTTGGTTGCAAAGCACATATCAGCACCTGAAAGAATAAAGACGGATGCCCTATAAATTAAGAGCATCTGCCTTCTTCTTTAATTACACGGTCACACTACATGCTTACGACTCTGATCCGGTCAGTAAAAGCGGACTAAGCAGCTTTTGCCCCTTCTCCCCATGGATATGACAATCTGCTTATACGCCATATCAGAAACGTCACAGGCAGCATATACTTCCGGAACAGAGAGCCAGTTTGTCCGTGATGATTTCATCCGCATTGTTTACTTGAACAACATCCCGGAAGAAAAAACTTCTATAGAGATCATATTTTTTCTGTTCTTTAATTATATACATTATCTGTAACAAAACACAGAGACATTAAAAAGAAAGAAGAGAAATACACATTAATAAGGTATTTCTCTTCTTGGCACAATCATCTGTGGTTTATTTATGTACGGAAAAAATGACTATTTTCTTTTAGTTACCTTGAGAATGTCCGTCATGGAGAGGGATTTCATAAAAATCTTCTGCCCCGATTTCTTCGATAATATGTGTACCATCTGATGAAATATATCCTACAGATGTAGCATAACGTTCCCAATCGGAAACTAACTCCTTCAGTTTGTCGGTATATTGATGAGACAAATCTTTTTTCTCGGAATAATCACGACTTATATCATACAGCTTCCAGTGCATACCGTCCCCATAAGGAGGAAGTAGAAGGGTCGCTTTCCACTGTCCCTTTATGACTGCCTTGCTTTCTGCCATTTCAAAACAGATGGCCTCGTTATCCGTGCGTGACGGTGTTTCTGATGAGAAAGTAGCACGGAGAGATTTTCCATAAAGTGGTGCAAGCTTCTTGCCCCTGTACACATCCGGTCTGGAAATCCCGACATAATCCAGTACTGTAGGAAACAAATCAGTGACATGCATCAAGTTGCTGGTATCTATCTTGCCTCGCTGTACATCCAGACCAGAAACAATCAATGGTACACAAATACCTCCTTCCGCTGTAGTCATTTTATAATACGCATAGGGCGTGTTGCAAGCCTCCGCCCATGCCTTTCCTAAAGATACATCAGTACATTTGCGATCATGACAGTTTTGTTACGGCCAAGAAAGTATATAACCGCTATGCAGGTTTCTCAAAGGAATGCCATACTCTTATGGTACTCTTCAGAGAACAGATTGAATCGTATAAAGAAAAGATAGGCAAAGGAAAGGCGGAAAGCACTTACCGTGGACTGGTTGCCGACTACAAGAGTCTTTTGCTTTTCATGAAAACCAAAAAGAACATCGAGGATATAGCTATTGACGAGCTTGAAAAGTCGTTCATTGAGGACTATTACACATGGATGCTCGGCACGGCAGGCAATGCGAATGCCACCGCTTTCAACCGTGTCAATACCCTGAAATGGCCGATGTACATCGCGCAGGAAAAGGGTTGGTTGCGAGTCCATCCTTTCACATCCTTCGAGTGCAAGCCGGAATACAAGAAAAGGTCTTTTCTTACTGAAGAGGAATTACAGAGAATCATCCACGTGGAGCTGAAATACAAACGCCAGCGTGCCATGCGAGACATGTTTCTCTTCATGTGCTTCACCGGTCTTTCCTATGTGGACTTGAAAGCCATAACATACGATAATATCCATACCGACTCCGACGGCGGTACATGGCTGATGGGCAACCGTATAAAAACGGGAGTGGCGTATGTCGTAAAATTATTGCCCATTGCTATCGAACTGATTGAAAAATATAGGGGTACGGATGAAAAGAAAGACTCCCCGAATGTGTCTTTCCGGTAGGTGAATACAATGCCATGCGGCTCAGTCTTGGAATCATAGGCAGGAAATGCAACTGCCGGGTCGAGGTCATCCCGTATCTTGCACGCCACGCATTTGCCGTTCTGGCCATACTCAAGAGGATGCTGCTGGAAACCCTTCAGAAAGTGTTTGGGCATAAGTCCATCACATACGTCCTGCGCATCCATTCACTTGTCCGGCGCAGGCGGGGCAATCTTTTTCTGGAAGTCGCCCATCTGTACGACCAGCGTGCTGACCAGCTTTCTCAACTCCTAATACGCGCTTGTTTCAATAATTGTCAGTTCCATACTAAAATTCTTTTTAAGATTCTGAATATGCGACAAAGTAACGCACATCCTATATCCTTTCCAAACAGATAATATCAGAGTCTTCCGTTGGCGTGCATTGGCGTATCCAACGTTAAAAGAGAAGGTCCTTCACCTGCATCCATGCGGCAACGGAACTTCCATTCCCTTACTTGTTTTCCATAAATTTATAGGATTAATTTCTGGTGCATGATATTAATAGTCATTATTCTGTCTGCTTTTTTTGCTTGCATAATTGCAGCTAACAGTTATCTATTCCAGAACGCATTGTTATGGAAAATGGCAAGCTGTTTTGTTGGTTTATGGATATTGTGTATGATAATTACCGTCTTCGTTTGTCGTAAACTTGAATGCTCTAATTAAAACAGTACGGTTGTCATGCTTTGTGTGTTTTATTATAAATATTATGAATTATTTGGAATTGATATGTAATATAGATAATTTTGCAGTCGGGAAATGGTTTCGGGAGGTTTACGCCTTCCGAATGAAAAGGGAACCCGGTGAAAATCCGGGACAGTACCCGCTGCTGTGAGTCCACAAAAACGGACATCGAACTTTTGCCACTGGTGTAATACCGGGAAGGCACGATGACCGGGACGAGTCAGAAGACCTGCCATGACCGGAATGAGATTTACACCTGCGGGATATACGGGTCGTAATCAAATAAGGAATAGCTCATCGGCCATTCAATATTTGAAGACAGACATATTCCCGTTCGTGTAAGTCCGCACGAACGGGAATTTTTTGTGTTTGTTAATAATATGTTTTACATTAAAATGAGTGACCTATGAAAAGAAAATTACGCTTTCTGGCAGGTGCCTGTCTATTTACCGCAACCGCCTTGTTCTCTGGCTGTAGCTCGGACGATGACTTTTTGATGGACCCGGTTGATTCCGGAACTTCGCAAACCCGTGCTGTGACAAATCCGGACGGTACTTTAACTATCACTTTCGATGATTTCGATCCCGGCATGTTAGCAGGACCTACCTCGGCCGGAGAAAATCTTTATTCGTACCAAGGGTATCCTCAAGTAACCACCATTTACGACAATACTCCGGAAGAATATCTCTTCCTTTCAATGTTTAATACTGTAGGTGGAAGCACAGAGTATTCCAGCGGCGGCATCGCACTTTCCAACTGGAACATCCGCTCCAATCAGTCGGGAAATACCGGAGACTGGTGGTATTCTTATCTAAACCAATGTTCTGTCTATAACACTGCGGTGGAAGCGGAAGGACAGAATAAGGAAGCCGGGCACAGCGGTTCCAATTTCGGTGTCGTTTACGGATATGTGGATGCTTACAATCAGGCATGGATGGCTAAACCAGAATTTTATTTCAATGTTCCCCGGAAATTGGTCGGCCTGTGGATCTGCAACACCTCATACACTTATGGTGTCATTACTTATGGTAATCAGTTCGGTTCTACGGGGGTAGCGACTCCTCTGAAAGAGATGAAAGGGTATTTCCAAGTGAATCTGGAATGTTATGATGTGAATGGCGGTCTGATCCGCACTTACAAACGTCTTTTAGCCGATTATCGTAACGGCCAACAACAGGTTGATCCTATCACGACATGGGATTATTGGGAAATCAATGCCGAAGGGGTGCAAAGTGTGAAATTCAACTTCGAGGGTTCGGATTCGGGAGCATACGGTTTGAATACTCCGGCTTATATCTGTATTGATGATATCACCATACAATAAAAAGAATACAAGGATATCCCTTCTGTCGGGGGTATCCCTGTTATTTTTCTAAAATCCACACATCATGCATCGTTTTCACTATTTTATTATTTCTGCCTGTATGCTGTTCACCTCCTGCAACAAGGATGAAGTCATTACCGAAGAAGTAGGAGGACAACCTATAATAGAACTTGACAGCGAGACCGGTATTTACACTGTCAAGGTCGATCACGAATTGACTATCGCCCCGACATACCAGAATGTTGAAGATGCTCTTTTTGCTTGGACGATAGACGGTACGCTGGTTTCTTCGGGTCCGTCTCTTCAACGTACATGGAATGAATGCGGGGATTTTTATGTCAAACTAAGAGTAGACAATGCGGAAGGTTATGCCGAAGAGGAACTGAAAGTAGAAGTGAAAGAACTCACCCCTCCGGTCATCTCACTGGCACTACCTTCGCAGGGGCTAAAAGTCGTCCGGAATACCGATTACACATTTACTCCCGATATTCAGCATTCGGATGTCGAAGGGTTCAAAATCGAATG
>OGCM01003131.1_pt1 | contig 13435 bp, 12 predicted proteins | sample 1570151 | NCBI WGS metagenome assembly OGCM01 (sample SAMEA4370582, study PRJEB24528) | human gut metagenome
CGAGATCATTGCGGCGGGCGTCCACTACCTGCGCATCGAAGGCGCGTGCTATATCGGCGTCGGCATCCTGTTCCTGCTCTGCGGCTACTACCGGGCGGTCAACAAGCCCATGATGTCGGTCATCCTGACCATTGCTTCGCTGGGCACCCGCGTGGCGCTGGCCTATCTGCTCTCGGCTACGCCGCTGGGGGTCACGGGCATCTGGCTCAGCGTCCCGATCGGCTGGGCGCTGGCGGACGCCATCGGCATCGGGTACTACCTCAAAACCAAAACGGCATAACGAAACAGCCGGGAGGCGTTCCAAAAGCGGAAGCCTCCCGGCTGCGTTTTTATAAGTTGTGTGCTCCGTTCGGTTACTTGAGCAGGGCGCTGTGGTCTGCGCCGCCAATGGTCAATGCCGCGCGGGGGCCGGTGTGGGTCCAGACAACGGCCGTTTCATCGGGGGCGTCGGGTTCAGCCGCCAGCAGGGCGTCCACCGAGACCGTGGTGGAGTGGGAGAGCAGGGTGGTGAACACAAGGGTCTTCACGCCCTGAGCCTTCAGGGTGCGGACCATGCCCAGCGTCAGGTGGGCCGAGGCCACGATGCCGTTGGCGCGGATGGTCAGGGTCGTGCCGTTCTGGGTGCAGGTGTGGGTGATCTGCTTGCCCAGAACGTTGGTGACATACAGCCCCTCCACCGTGACCGGGCGTTCCACTTCCACCGAGCCGGTGGAAGGTGCTTCTGCCGCTTCCGTTTCGGTGGGCGCTTGCTCGCGTACAACATCACCGGGCTGGGAAACATCGTCGCCCTTCGCATTGCGGCGGGTGATGGTCGTGCCCACCTGCAAACCGGAGAACTGCGTTTCGCCGTTGATCGAATCGCCAATGGCCACATCGCCGCCGCCAGTGGCGTTGATTGTCACCTTGCCTTCAATGGTAATATCAGCGTCTGCTTCAGGAGCAACATCGCCGTTTTTGTCCGGGAGCGAAGCACCACTGCCGATAGCGGCACCACCAGCACTGATTACGTTACCGTCGTCATCAACTTCGGGAACGCCACCGGTTGCATTGATGGTGGGAGAACCATCCTCGTTGCTGCGGATGACGATACGGTTTCCGGTGCCATCGTCTTTAGTTTCGGCGTCCGAACCGCCACCGATACCGGCAGCACCAGCGCCACCCTGAGCGTTCTTAATAGTGACATTACCCTCAATGGTAACATCACCGAGGGAGGCATAGCCGCCGCCAATGCCAGCGCCATCTGAGCCACCGGTGGCGTTGTCGATGGTCGAATTACCTTCGATTGTGACGGTCACATCGCCGTGAACACCGCTGCCGATACCGGCAGCACCAGCACTGCCGGTAGAATTATTGATTTGTGCATTATCTTTGATGGTTACAGTGCCGATAGTATCCCAACCACCACCACCAATACCTGCGGATTGAACACCACCTTCGGCATGCTTAATGACAGCATCACCGGAAATGGTTACGTCGCATTCACCAGCATAACCGCCGCCTATACCAGAGCATCCGTTGCCGCCAATTGCTTCTTTGATAACTGCGTCGCCAGTAATAGTAACAGTGGAATTGCCATTTGCACCACCACTGCCGATACCAGCACCGCCAATCGCATACGGCCGCTGCCACGGGTCAGTACCGCCAATGGCAGTAATAGTTCCGCCGGAAATCGTAATATCGGCATCGCCGCCGGAACCGCCACCGCCGATACCAGCACCATCGAGTCCGCCTGTAGCAGTAATGGTACCGCCGGTGATTTCGAGCTTACCGGCATCTTCGATATTTCCGCCGCCGATTCCAGCACCTCCGTAATTACCACCGGTGGCAGCCAGCGAACCATTCTTATCCGTGTCAGTGATGGTCAGTGTGCCGCTGGTTTCGTTGCCCTCAGAATCGGTCTCCTTATTATGTTCCAGACCTGCGTGCCAGCCGCCGCTCGTCAGAGTATTATTACCGTTCAGCTCAATGTTCGTATTGCCGCTGCCGGTAACGCTTACAGCGGCTTCGCCTGTTTCGCTGGTATCGATATTGACGTTATCCAGCGTGACATTCACCGTTTTGCCTTCACCTGCATCGATCGTTACTGTATTCGAAGACGCGGTAGAAGAGCCTTTGCTTTTAATAACTGTGTCCGTATCATTCTCTTTTGTCGTACTTCCCTGTGTGACATTGTTGCCGTTTTCACCAGCCGAAATCGTGATGTCACCATTTTCAATGAACCAGTCTTGGGCAAAGGCGGGGAGCGTCATCCCGACCACAAGGGCGGCGGTGAGGGTGAGGGCGGCGGCGCGCTTTGCGGTGGAGCGGCGGGCTGTTTTGACCGCAGAAACCGGGCTGTGCCCCAGAACACGCATGGCGAGTTTGCGATAAGAGATCATAAGTGGTACCTCCTTACAAAGTTTCAAATCCGGTAAAACATGGGCTTGTGCTTGTAAGAAAATTATACCACTCTCCGGGGGGGTGCAAGTAAAACTGCGTGAAAGGCCATGATATAAGGTCGATCCTGCGGTAATACACCGTAGCGGTCGAGAATCGGCGTAAACACATGACGGAACAGCCTATCATAGCTTTTATCCATTTTATCTGTATTCATGGCTTGTTGCCTCCTTCATTTGATGGTTTTATTCTACCAGCAAAGAACGGGCAACGGAACAACACTAATGGCAGTTTGTGTTGAGTTCAAGAATTGTGCAAATTCCGATTTGTCAGCCTAAGTATACCAGATTTTCGGCAAATAGCATATCCCTTATCACAAAAAGCGGTGGTTTTTCGGTACGCAGTGCAGGGACTTCGAATTTACAGCGTTTTCAACGCAAGATAAAAAGTATTCACAACGCTCGCGCTCTCAGCCTAGACGCGCCCGCCGCGCTGCAAAGAAAAAGGCAGGTTCTGTAACAAGGTCACATTCAGCGCAGACAGGTTGCGGATTCGGGCGGTTTATGCTATTCTTTAAAGCAAGAGTCAAATACAGGAGGTGAGAGGTGTGCTGCGCATTGGTATCTGCGATGATAACCGGGAGGATATTGCCCGCATCCGGGAGCTGGCGGTCCACTTCTCTGAGGAGCACCCCGAAACGCCGGTGCAGATACAGGCCTACGGCCAGCCGTATGACCTGCTGGACGAGGTAGAAAAATCAGGCGGGTTTGATCTGTATCTGCTGGATGTCGTTATGCCGCACATGACCGGTGTGGCCCTGGCAAGACGCCTCCGGGAGAGAAAAGAGCGGGCAGAGATCCTGTTTTTGACAGTCTCCAAGGAGTATGCGGTGGACGCCTTCAGCGTAAAGGCTGCCGGATATCTGATCAAGCCGGTGAGCAAGCCGGACTTTGACGGCGCGGTGCTGGAGTGCATCCACCGCCTGCTGCCGGAGAACAACCCATCCCTTATGCTCAAATCAAAGGACGGACTCTACCGCGTGCCGGTCGGTGAGCTGGTTTGCGTGGAAAGCTTCAACCACAATCAGGTCTGTACGCTGGCGGACGGCTCGGTGCTGGCCGTGTCAGCTACGATGGCAGAATTGATGGAGGCGCTCAAGGCGCAGCCTGCCTTTGTCCGGCCGCACCGGGCGTATATCGTCAACATGGATTTTATCCGCAAGCTGACGGCCCGCGAGCTGCTGCTGACAAACGGAAAGCATATCCCGATTCCCCAAAGTGGCTATGGCGAGATGAAAAACGCCTATTTTGCCTACATGACCCGTGTATAAATATTTCACGCAGAAAAAGCGCTGTTTCACGAAGATAAGCCGCTTATTCTGCGTGTTTCTTTTATCATGGTATAAACGGCATGCACAGAATAGGGGAATCAGTATGAAATGGTTTTGGAAAAGCAGAGAAAAGCGGGCACCGCTCGAATTTGAGGATGCCGTCTGCTTCAACTGGGCACTCGATACGAACCGTGAGCTTCAGGAGGGGCTGCTGAAGCTGGCGGAGCAGTATCCCCACCTGACAGAGGAGCGGTATACCCAAAGGTTGCTGGAGCTGTTTCGGAGGGCCGGTCTGGAGCTGAGCGCGGACGAGCTGAAGATCCTGCTGATGCTGCGCCGGGAAACCGACTGTATGCTGCTGCGCAAAGAACAGGAGGAAACACAAAAGGACTTCCCCAAAGATACTTTGTAGGGGCGAGCCCGCAGGAGCTTTGTGGCGGCGGAAGCTTCCGCGGGTCGTCGAGGACGCCGACCCCTACGCCGTAGGGGCGGATTCCATATCCGCCCGGGCACTTTTCTTTTGCCGCACACGGCCACGGGTGACCAATGCTTGCCCCTACACATTAAAATAGGCCAAGAAAGTGATTCTTTGACCTGCATTTTCTGCGATGAAAATGCGCTTTTTGTTGCCTGTATGCGGGAACTGCCGTATAATGGTAGCAGAAGCCGGGAAGGCAGTTAAAAGGGAGGAAAACCGGTCATGAATCAGCTGCTGCATGAGGATGCGGAAAAAATCGTATCGGCGGGTATCCACGCCGTGCTGCCGGATGTGGCCGTTATCCGTGCGCTGGAAAGCTATGACTTCGGCACCGGCGGGGTGTATCTGGTTGCGGCGGGCAAGGCGGCATGGCAGATGGCCCATGCTGCGGTATCCTGCCTTGACGGGCGTATCCGGCGCGGCGTTGTCATCACAAAATACGGCCACAGCGGGGGACCGCTGGCGGGCATTGCATGCTTTGAGGGCGGGCATCCCATTCCGGATGAAGGCTCCTGCCGGGGAACGAGGGCGGCGCTTGCGCTTGTGCGCGATCTCGGCGCGCAGGATACGGTCGTGTTTCTGCTCTCCGGCGGGGGCAGTGCCCTGCTTGAAGAGCCGCTGGTACCGCTGTCTGAATTGCAGGACATCACAGGTCAGCTTCTTGCCTGCGGGGCGGATATTGTCGAGATCAATACTATTCGCAAGCGGCTGTCTGCCGTGAAGGGCGGGCGGTTTGCACAGGCCTGCGCCCCGGCGCGGGTGCTTTGCATCGTGCTGAGTGACATTCTGGGCGATCCGCTCGATATGATCGCCAGCGGCCCGGCCTGTGCAGATTCGTCAACCTGCAGGGATGCGGAGAGAGTTGTGAAAAAGTACGGGCTGCGGTTGTCCGGGGAAGCGCGCGCCTGCTTGCAGCATGAAACGCCAAAGCATCTGGACAATGTAGAGGCTCGGATCACCGGCAGTGTGAGAGAACTTTGTGCGGCAGCGGCGGCTGCGGCAAGGTCGCTCGGCTATGAGCCGATCCTTTTGACGGATCAGCTGAGCTGTCAGGCGCGGGAGGCGGGCGTATTCCTTGCGGATATTGTGCGCACTCACCGCAGCCCGTCCCGGCCGCTGGCTTATCTGGCGGGCGGAGAGACTGTGGTAAAGGTCACCGGGAATGGACGCGGCGGACGCAATCAGGAGCTGGCGCTGGCGGCCGCAGCCGGTATAGCGGGGCTGGATGCGGCGGTTTTCAGTGTCGGGTCAGACGGTACGGACGGCCCGACGGATGCCGCCGGCGGCTATGCGGACGGTGACACGCTGGCGGCGCTGCGTGCTGCAGGGCTGGACCCCTTTGCGGTTTTGAACAACAACGACTCTTACACGGCGCTCAAAGCCGTGGACGGTTTGCTTTTTACCGGCCCGACCGGAACAAATGTGAATGATGTGGCGGTAGCGCTGATCCGATAAGCCCCGGTATGATTTCCCAAACGCAGATTGACTTTTGTGCGCCTGTCTCATAAAATAGAGTTACTGTATAGGGATAGGAACCTATGCAATCTGCTCTATGAGGAAGTGACTGATATGATCCGTTTGGCGCTGGTGGAAGATGACACGCTGTACCGCAGCCAGCTGCGGGAGTATATTGATAAATACAGTGCCGCCTCGGGTGAAAAGTTTACTGTTACGGAATTTTCCGACGGTGATGAGATCGCGCTTGGCTACAAGGCGGTTTACGACATTATCCTGATGGATATTGAGATGAAATTCATGGACGGCATGATGGCCGCCGAGGAGATCCGCAAAAAAGACACCGAGGTCATCATCATCTTCATCACAAACTCGCCTCAGTATGCCATCAAGGGCTATGCGGTGGATGCGCTGGACTATGTGCTGAAGCCGGTTTCCTACTATGCGTTCAGCCAGCGGCTGAGCCGCGCCATCGAGCGCGCAGCGCGCCGGGCACGGCACTACCTGCAGATCAACGCCCGCGGCACGGCCCATAAAATCGATACGGCCGCGCTCTACTGGGTGGAAAGCTGCGGTCATGACCTCGTTTTCCATACGGCGGAGGGGGCGCTGACGGCGTCCGGCTCGATGGCAGAGACGGAGACAAGGCTTGCGCAGGACAGCTTTTTCCGGGTCAACAAGGGCTGCCTTGTCAACCTTGAGCATGTGGACTGCATGGATGGCGAGGATGCCGTGGTCCACGGGGAGCGCGTACCCATTGCCCGGGCGCGGCGCAAGGCCTTTCTGGACGCGCTGAATGACTATATAAACGGGGCGGGGTGAGGATATGCCGTTGAATATCCCATACTATGAGATGGACATTCCCCGTCTGGTCACAGCGGCGGCTGACTGGTTGGCCTGCCTTTTGTATCTGCGGTTTCTGCCGCCGCGCTGCGGCGGTGCAAGGCGGGCGGTGCTCTATACAGGGGCGTTCGCCGTGCTGGTGGTCTATCTGGTTGCAACAGACGGCTTTGACGGCTGGCGGTTCAATGTGCTGTACGCCGTGTCGGTGGCGCTTATGCTGCTCTTTATGACGGCGGCGACCCGCGCCGACTGGTGTCAGGTCGTGTTTTTCTGTACGCGCGCCTTTATACTGGCCGGTTTTGCGGCATCGCTGACATGGCAGATGTATGTCTACTTTGCCAAGGATAACCCGCTGCTTCAGGGGCTGCCGGCGCTGGTGCTTTTTATTGCGGCGGGGTTCGGGCTGATCTTCGGTCTGATGTGGCTGGTCGAGGACGGCGGAAACATCGGCAGCGTCCAGCTTGACATCCACCCCCGCACGGCGGCCATTGCGGCCGGTCTGGCGGCAGCGGTCTATATCCTGAGCAGCATCAGCTATACGACCCTTAAAACGCCCTTTTCGGCCCGCGGCACGATGGAGATCTACACCATGCGCTCGGTCGTTTACTTCGGGGGTGTGGCGCTGCTGTTTGCCTATCAATCGCAGCTGTGCGATCTTTCCACCCAGCGGGAGGCCGATGCCCTGCGCAACATGCTGCATCTGCAGTATGAGAACTACAAGGCCAAGCAGGAGAGCGTTGATCTGATCAACCAGAAATACCACGACCTGAAGCACCAGATCGCGGTGCTGCGGTCGGAGAGCGGGGAGGAGCGCAACGCCGTTCTGGACCGGATGGAGCAGGAGATCAAGGCCTACGAAGCCCAGAACGACACCGGCAACAAGGTGCTGGACACGGTGCTGACCGGCAAAAGCCTGACCTGCCGTGCCCAAAATATCCAGCTGACGGTGGTCGCGGACGGTGCGGCACTCGACTTTATGGATGTGATGGATATCAGCAACCTGTTCGGCAATGCGCTGGACAACGCCATCGAGGGTACAGCCAAGGTCGCTGACCCGGAGCGGCGGCTGATCCATCTGAGTGTGGCGCGGCAAAAGGGCTTTGCGGCCATCCGCATTGAAAACTGCTATGATGGTGAGCTGCAGTTTGAAAACGGCCTGCCCGTGACGACCAAGGCAGATGGGCGCTACCACGGCTTCGGCGTCAAGAGCATCCAGAACACGGCCGCCAAGTACGGCGGCACGGCCACCATCACCACCCATGACGGCTGGTTTGAGCTGAGGGTCCTGATACCGATGCGCCAAAAGAAGGAGCCATCTGCTTGACCCGCTTTGGCGGGGCGGCAGAGGATTTCTGCAAAAAAATACAAAAAAATCGGACAACCACCTTGCAAAAAACGGAATAGTGTGCTACTGTAAAAACTGTACAGAAATGGGGAGCTTGCGCAAAGCAGGCTGAGAGTGGGCTGTATTGCCCTGACCCGTAACCTGATTTGGATAATGCCAACGTAGGGAAATAGTCGTTTCTGCGCTTTTTTGCGTCTTGATGCGGATGTGCCTCTGCGGGCATGTCCGCATTTTTATTTATAAAGGAGTGCTTTTGTATGCTGGGTACCTGCATCGAAAATGTGCGTAAAGGCGTGCCTCTGGTCCACAATATCACAAACTATGTCACTGTCAATGATGTGGCCAACATTCTGCTGGCCTGCGGCGGCAGCCCCATTATGTCCGATGAGCCGGAGGATGTCGAGGACATCACCGCCATCTGCGGCGGCCTGAACATCAACATCGGCACACTGAACCAGCGCAGCATTGAGGGGATGTTCCGCGCCGGCAAAAGGGCGAACGAGCTGGACCATGTGGTCCTGCTTGACCCTGTGGGCGCGGGTGCGTCTGCGCTGCGCACCAACACCGCTGTGGAGCTGATGGAGAAGATCCGCTTCACCGTCATCCGCGGCAATATCTCCGAGATCAAGACGCTGGCGCTGGGCAGCGGCACTACCAAGGGCGTTGATGCCGATGTAGCTGACGCGGTGACTGAGGAAAATCTTGACAATGCTGTGAAGTTTGTCAAGAATTTTGCCGCCAAGAGCGGCGCCATCGTGGCCGTGACCGGCGCGATCGATCTTGTCAGCGATGGCAAGAGCTGCTATGTCATCCGTAACGGCCGCCCCGAGATGGGCAGGATCACCGGCACGGGCTGCCAGCTCTCCGGCATGATGACGGCCTTTGTTGTGGCTAACCCCGACAACCGGCTGGAGGCTGCTGCTGCCGCCGTCTGCGCCATGGGTCTGGCCGGTGAGATCGGCTGGAGCCATATGGCCGAGGGTGACGGCAACTCCACCTACCGCAACCGCATCATTGACGCCATCTACAACATGGACGGCGAGACGCTGAACGGGGGCGCACGGTATGAACTGCGATAAAAAGGACCTGCTGCTCTACGCTGTCACCGACCGCCACTGGCTGGACGGCCGCCGGCTGGCCGATGTCGTGCGCGAGAGTCTGGACGGTGGCGTCACGATGGTGCAGCTGCGGGAAAAGACCCTTGATGAAGCAAACTTTCTTGCAGAGGCAAAGGAACTGCAGGCACTCTGCCGTGAGCGCGGTGTGCCGTTCCTTGTCAATGACAATGTCGAGATCGCCCGCGAGATGGATGCGGACGGTGTGCATGTGGGCCAAAGCGATATGGAGGCGCAGGATGTCCGCGCCCTTCTGGGACCGGACAAGATCCTGGGCGTGTCGGCGCAGACCGTCGAGCAGGCGGTTCTGGCAGAAAAGCACGGCGCAGATTACCTCGGCGTTGGTGCGGTGTTCCCGACCGGCTCCAAGGATGACGCCGATGATGTGAGCTATGAGACGCTTAAGGCCATCTGCGCGGCGGTATCCATTCCGGTCGTGGCCATCGGCGGCATTGCACAATCGAATGTGGCGCAGCTTGCGGGCAGCGGCATCTGCGGCGTGGCGGTTATCAGCGCCATCTACGCGGCGAAGGATATTCAAAAGGCCTCTGCAGACCTCAGGCTGGCAACGGAGAAGATGCTGCATGTGTAACGGTGCAATCTTTGATTTGGACGGCGTTGTGCTGGATTCCATGAGCATCTGGAATGATTTGGGGGCACGGTACCTGCGCCGCCTTGGCGTTACACCGGAGCCGGGCCTGAATGAGATCCTCTTTTCCATGAGTATGGAGCAGGGGGCGGCCTACCTGCAGACGCGGTACGCGCTGCCCATGACGGCACAGGAGGTCGGCGCGGGCATCGAGGAGATGCTGCAGGACTACTATTACGACGAGGTCCCTGCCAAGGACGGTGCCCCCGAGCTGCTGGCATTTCTGGCAGAGCGGGGCATCGGGATGGCAGCGGCAACCTCCAGCCCGCGGGGCCATGTGACAAGGGCGCTTGCGCGGCTGGGACTGCTCGAATATTTTACCGAGATCTTCACAACAGGGGAGATCGGCGTCAGCAAGCATAAGCCGGACATCTACCGGATGGCTGCCGAGCGTCTGGGCACCGCCCCGTGCGAAACAGTGGTGTTTGAGGACAGCCTCTACGCCCTGCAAACCGCCAAAGCCGCAGGGTTTATCACCATCGGCGTGTATGATGCCAACGGCGAAGCCGACCAGCCCGGATTGAAAAAGGCGGCGGATCTATATGTGAAGTGCTTGGGGGAAGTTCCCATTACAGAGATGTGAATTTCCGCCGCGTGGCAGGGGCGGGCGTGCCCTGACCCCTGCAAACCAACTTACCCCCCTCGCGGTACATCGGGGGCACCACCTTGTGCCGCGTTATAAAACCTTGCTGTACAGATAGAAAGGAAGTATTACGATGAAAACAGCATTGACCATTGCTGGAAGTGATTCCAGCGGAGGCGCCGGTATCCAGGCAGATATCAAGACGATGACCGCTAACGGCGTTTTTGCCATGAGCGCCATCACGGCCCTGACTGCCCAGAACACGACCGGCGTGACCGACATTTTTGAGACGACCCCGCATTTTCTGGCCGAGCAGCTTGACGCGGTCTTTACCGACATCTACCCCGATGCCGTCAAGATCGGTATGGTATCCTCGGCAGAGCTGATCGGTACGATCGCCGACAAGCTGCAGGAGTACGGCGCCAAGCACATTGTGGTGGACCCCGTTATGGTGGCAACCTCCGGCTCCAAGCTGCTGCGGGACGATGCCGTGGATGCACTGACCGCAAGGCTGCTGCCGATGGCGGAGGTGCTGACCCCGAACATCCCCGAGGCAGAGATACTCTCCGACATGTCCATCAAAAACGCCGCCGATATGGAGAAGGCCGCGCAGACCATCAGCGAGAAATACGGCTGTGCCGTGCTGTGCAAGGGCGGCCACCAGATCAACGATGCCGATGACCTGCTCTGGCGTAACGGTGCCGGCAAATGGTTCCGCGGCCGCCGCATTGACAACCCCAATACCCACGGCACCGGCTGCACACTGTCCAGCGCCATTGCGTCTAACCTTGCCAAGGGCTATGACCTCGACACCTCGGTCGAGCGCGCCAAGGCGTACATCTCGGGCGCACTGGCTGCCATGCTCGACCTCGGGCACGGCTCCGGCCCGATGGATCATATGTTCGCATTGAAGGGAGAGTTCACCGAATGAAAAAGACATCTACCCTTCAGAACGGTTTGATCTGGTTCGGTGCCGGTGTTTCGCTGGCGGAAATTTTGACGGGCACGGCCTTTGCCCCGCTGGGCATGGCCAAGGGTCTGGCAGCTATCCTTGTCGGACATATCATCGGCTGCGCCATGATGCTGCTGGCGGGCCTGATCGGCGGCCGCACCGGCCGCAGCGCTATGGAGACCGTCAAGATGAGCTTCGGCCAGAAGGGCGGCCTGCTGTTCGCCTTTTTGAATGTGCTGCAGCTGGTCGGCTGGACGGCCATTATGATCTATGACGGCGCACTGGCTGTCGGCGGTATCTTTGACATCGGCCGCTGGGTCTGGTGCCTGGTGATCGGCGCACTGATCATCTTCTGGATCGCGGTGGGCATCACCGATCTGGGCTGGCTCAACAAGCTGACGATGGCAGCATTGTTCGTGCTTACGCTGGTGTTGTGCAAGGTCATCTTCTTCTCCGGCAATGCCATGCCCGACCTTACCGGCGAAAGCCTGACCTTCGGCGCGGCGGTGGAGCTGGCGGTGGCGATGCCTCTGTCGTGGCTGCCGCTGATCAGCGACTATACCCGCGATGCTGAAAAGCCGGCACAGGCGACATGGGTCAGCGTGATCGTCTACGGCCTTGTATCCTGCTGGATGTATGTCATCGGCATGGGCGCAGCCATCTTCACCGGTGAGTATGACATTGCCGTCATCATGGTCAAGGCCGGTCTGGGCATTGCCGCACTCGTGATTCTGGTATTTTCGACTGTTACCACGACCTTCCTTGATGCATGGAGCGCCGGTATCTCTGCCGAGAGCCTGACGCCCAAGCTGGACGGCAAAAAGACCGCCATCGTTGTGACGGTCATCGGTGTCGCGGGGGCGATCCTTTTCCCGATGGACGACATCACCGGCTTCCTGTATCTGATCGGCTCGGTCTTTGCGCCGATGATCGCCGTGCAGATCGCAGATCATTTTATCCTCAGGCGTGACCGCTTTGCGGTGGCCGCTGATGCGCGGAATCTCGTGATCTGGCTGGTCGGCTTCCTTGCCTACCGCCTGCTGATGGGGGTGGACACCCCCGTGGGCTACACCCTGCCCGCCATGGTGCTGACCGTGCTGCTCTGCATCCTTGCAGAAAAGGTCAAGCCGACCGTGAAGGCATAAGCTGAATACAAGCATATACCCTGCGCCCCGCCCGATGCAGCAATGCTCTGGCGGGGCGCTTTTGTGTGATTTTGCAAAAAAGCAGGCGGCCGCCCTGTAATTGACACGGCGGCGGCCTTGCAGTATACTGAATTTACATTATTATAGAGTGAGCCTGTCGAAAAGCGCTTTTTGCAAACGGCTTATACATTATAAGGAGGCTGGCGCCATGCTGCATCTGTACTGGGGGGACGGCAAGGGCAAGACCACGGCGGCTATGGGGCTGGCACTGCGTGCGCTCGGCCACGGCCGCCGCGTGGTGGTGCTGCAATTTTTAAAGGACGGCACCAGCGGGGAGATCGCTCTGCTGCGCCGCTGCGGTGCAGAGGTCCATGCCTGCCCCAACGCAAAGTTTACATGGCTCATGACCGAGGCCGAGCGCACGGAGGCCCGGCAGCACAATACGGCGGCGCTGCGCGCCGCGCTGGATACCCCCTTTGACCTGCTGGTGCTGGACGAGGCCTGCGCGGCCTGTCGGCATCAGCTTGTGGACGAGGCACTGCTGCGGCAGGCGGCAGCGATGGCAAAGCAGGGCAGAGAGGTCGTGCTGACGGGCCGTGATCCGGCACCGTGGATGCAGGAGGCCGCCGACTACTCGACCGAACTGCGCGCGGTCCGGCACCCCTACACTCAGGGCATTCCCGCGCGGGAGGGGATAGAGTATTAAGAGCACCGCAGCGCACGAACCAGCGAAGAAACAAGCGCAATTACCAGATATACCGGCCATTTGTTGTGCATTGTGCACAAACGAACGACCGGTTTTTTTGTTCCTGAAAAACCGAATATGCATGAAATGCGACCGTTTATCGCAAGCTATTGAAATGGCAGTAGCAAATTGTGTACAATAGCGATAACAGATAAACTGTTAAAGAAAAAACAAGGAGAGAATCATGGACGAGATCAAAGCCCAAAAGAAAGCGCTCAAAAAAGCCTACAAACAGGCAAAGCGCAAGAACGTTCTGGCGTGGAAGATCCTGACGATCCTGTGTGCGGTCGTTATGGTCATTTCCGTGCCTTTGTCCGTGCTTGCCGTAAAGTTCGACAACACCATGGCGGCCCGCTTCGGCGGTAGCTTCTGGAAGCTGCAGAACGAGGACGCCAACGCCCAGTATTACACCAGTGACT
>OGCM01003133.1_pt1 | contig 13432 bp, 15 predicted proteins | sample 1570151 | NCBI WGS metagenome assembly OGCM01 (sample SAMEA4370582, study PRJEB24528) | human gut metagenome
ACGAATGTATTGCTATGCGCTGCTGTTTTTGGGAACCGCTTTTTTGTGTCTGGTTCTTATCTACGGGCTTACCAGATACCGCATCCGTCAGGAAGAGCCGATTCCCAATACCATACTGGAAACAGAGACGGTGCGGGATATGGAGGGACGGGAGGCTGTAAATCAGAGCGGGGTTCTTCCGGCAGCAAAAATGGCAGTTGCATATTTTGTTGTTCTGCCTCACAAACCGGCTGATAATGAATTAAAAGAAAAAGTAGAATCAAAGTCTGGAAGTCTTGGCGTATATTACGATTTGATATTTTCAAACAGCAAAAAACCTATAGGAACTCAGGCAGTAGTAGTTTCTGATGCAGCTGTAATTGCACTTACAAATGAAAACAATGCTGATAAAAAGCTTTTTGAGACAAGTCTTAAAGATTTTATGGCAAACGATTCAAGAAATGTCAATGTGACGCTTTATAATGACGAAAAATCGTTTTTATCAAGAGTATCAACACTTGCATTATCAAAAGATGACAGTACCCCAAATATGAATATAGAAAAGAATGCACATTCTTTGTTGTCAATGTGTATTTAGAATAAAACGGAGATTGTATGAAAGAATTTATTATTTCACATCAGGAGGAAGGACAGCGTTTTGACAAGTATCTGGTAAAATGCCTGCCTAAAGCACAGAAAAGTTTTCTGTACAAAATGTTAAGAAAAAAGAATATTGTACTTAATGGAAAAAAGGCTGATGGAAATGAAAAAATAAAAGCCGGCGACAGCGTAAAAATATTTTTTTCAGATGAGACATTTGAAAAATTTTCAGATGAAAAAACAAGCGTTAAAATTGCAGCTGTGTCTGATGAAGTAAAACTTGATGTGCTTTATGAAGATGATAAATTTCTTGTTGTAAATAAGCCATCGGGAATGTTATCACAAAAAGCAGAAAAAAATGATATTTCGCTTGTCGAATATGTCAATGATTATCTTGCTGCGAAAGAAGAACATAAAGAGAGTACATTTAAGGCCGGTATATGCAACAGACTTGACAGAAATACAAGCGGAATAGTTGTTGCTGGAAAGTCTGTTGTGGGACTTCAGGAAATGTCAGCGGCATTTCATGACAGAACGATAAAAAAATATTATATATGTATTGTAAAGGGCAGAGTGTCAAAGAGAGTTCATATTAAAGGATGGCTTAGAAAAGATGCGGACGTCAATAAAGTTAATGTTGTAAAAAATATACCACAGGGTGCTGGCATGGATGATTATACAGCAATTGAGACTGAATATTTTCCTGTGTGTATATCTGATGAAGTGTCGCTTGTCAAAGTGCATCTTATAACGGGAAAGACGCATCAGATAAGGGCACATCTTGCATATGAGAAACATCCGCTTGCGGGAGATGCAAAGTATGGAGACAAAACTTTCAACAGATATTTCAAAGAAAAATATGGCATAAAAAACCAGATGCTGCATGCTTATGAGCTTGCTATACCAAAAGCTATAAGCAGCAATATGAATATTGATAATGCAGCTGATAAAGATAATGCATACATAAATGATACAGGAGAGATGTGTATCCGTACAAATGTACCGGATGGGTTCATTAAAGTTTTAAAAGGAGAAAATCTATGGCAACATGGAACTCAAGAGGACTTAGAGGCTCTACATTAGAAGATTTTATCAATCTCGCAAATGAAAAATATCAGCAGAGCAATCTGGCACTGATACAGAAAATCCCTACGCCTATAAAACCTATTAAAATAGACAAAGACACAAGACATATAACGCTTGCCTATTTTGATATGAAAAGTACGGTTGACTATATAGGTGTTGTTCAGGGAATACCGGTATGTTTTGATGCGAAAGAGACGGCGGTTGATATATTTCCGCTGCAGAATATACATGAACATCAGGTGAATTTTATGTCTGATTTTGAAAAACAGCAGGGTATTTCGTTTATAATTTTGTATTTTTCTTCCAGAGATGAGTTTTATTATGTACCTTTCTGTGATATAATTAACTTTTGGAACAGAGGCAAAAATGGCGGTAGAAAGAGCTTTACATATGATGAAATAGATAAGAGCTACCGCATACATGCATCGAAAGGCGTTCCGGTTCATTATCTTGATGCTTTGCAAAAAGATATTATGTCCAGAGACTGATTGATTTTATGAGGAGATTTTATGGAAAAAAATATTATAGAAAAATATGAACTGATAGATGGTCATGCAATTATAGATATGAATTATAATATTATCACGGCAAATGAAGAAATGTACCGTTTTATCGGAATATCTACAATGACATCAATTCTAGAATCAATTCATCAGGTTGACCTTGATGATTTCATGGATGTTGCACATCATTTAAGACAGGATCAGGAAGCTGATATGGTTATCAGAATGAGACGTTCAGATAATTCATACCGCTGGATTCTTCTTCACATTGCACATTTTCAGTTTGTGTCAACGGACAATTCGTTTGAATATTTTGAATTGTCTGCATCGGATATACTTGCATTGAAAAAACAGAATGCAACACTTCAAAATAATATGCAGAGTTTCAGGCATCTTCTTGCAATGGAAAATGAACTGTTCTTTATTTATGATTATAAAACCCATAACTTTAAGATAAATAATTTCATTGACAATGAAATACATAACATAATTGATATGGATATATCTGAACTTACATCAAAGATGGAAGATGAGCATCTTATTTCAGATGATACAATTGATGAGTATAATGCATTTGTTGCTGATATGAAAAAAGGCACGGTTTCATATACTCACAGATTTAAGACTAATATGCTTACAAAGAAAGCTGAGTATGACCTGATAGAATTAAAGGTCACAACTATTTACAGTGAAAATAAGCCGGCCAAAGCTGTTGCCAGTATACGCAATCTTACTAATTCACAGGGCTACCAGAGCGTTACAACTTACAATTTTGAAAAAGCAGGAAGTTATTTTACGTCGGCTGATATTGAGCAGTTCTGCGATAATAATATACAATATAATCCGGCATGTGAATTCTCACTTATGCTTCTAGAGATAGATGACCTTGACGTAATGACGGCAGAGGCAGGAAAAGAATATGCGGACAGTATTCTTTATACAGCATTACAGACTGCAAAGCAGATGATTTCATACAGAGGAATAGTATGTGAGATTGAACATAATCTGATATGCATTGCAATTCGTGATATTAATTCAGAAGTAAACTTACGTTCATTTCTTGAGTCACTTAGAAACCAGATTGCATGGAATGTGCTTCTGATGAACGGAAAGAAAAATCTTACTTTTTCTATTGGAATTGCAAGATATCCGCAAAATGGCATAACGATGGAACTTGTAAAGAAAAAACTTTATCGTGCATTTGATATCGCACATGAGAGAGGACACAATCATTATATTATTTATCGTGAACATTTACACGGTGAAATAAGTTGACATTAAGATTGTTATCCTGTATAATCTGAACAGTTTTACGAATTATCACGTTACCACGATAAAGTGGCAGACGCAGGAATGGAGATTTTATATGAAGAGAGATTTATTACATACACCTGAGGGCGTACGGGATATTTATAATGGTGAATGTGCCAGAAAGTCGGTGATTCAGGAAAGACTGCACGATGTCTGCCTTAAATATGGTTACAATGACATTCAGACACCAACAATAGAATTTTTTGATGTTTTTAGCAAAGAGCGAGGCAGTGTGCCATCTAATGAAATGTTCAAACTCTTTGACAGATATGGCAATACACTCGTTCTAAGACCTGATATGACACCTTCAATAGTAAGAACGGCAGCAAAGTATTATGCAGATAACCTCCTGCCGGTCAAACTGTGTTATGCAGGCAATACATTTATTAATGTGAGCAAGTATTATCAGGGCAAATTAAAGGAAAATACAATGGTAGGTGCAGAGCTTATCGGTGATTCTTCAATTGATGCTGATTTTGAGATAATTTCAATGGTTATAGACTGTATGAAAAATGCAGGTCTTACTGAATTTCAGGTTGAGATTGGTAATGTGTCTTATTTTAAGGGATTGCTCGATGAAGCGGGAATCAGCGGTGATGATGAGGAAAATCTCGTATCACTTATACAGGAAAAGAATTTTCTTGGCGTTGAAGAACTTCTTGAATCATTAAATATCGATAAACATATAGCTGATGTTTTACTTGCACTTCCACAGTTATTTGGCTCTGTTGAGGTCCTTGAGAAAGCAAAAGCACTCACTGATAATAAGGAGTGTCTCGCGGCAATTGACAGATTGTATGCATTATACAATCTTTGCCGGATTACAGGTGCGGATAAATATGTTTCGTTTGATCTTGGTGAACTTAGTAATCATGCATATTATACAGGAATTGTATTTCATGCATATACATTTGGGACAGGCGAGCCTGTAATCGGCGGCGGTCGTTATGATAAGCTTGTCGGACAGTTCGGACGTGAAAAGGCAGCCATAGGTTTTTCTATAACACTCGACAGTCTCATGGCTGCAATAACAAGACAGAATATAGATATTCCTGTTGATATTGATGGAACACTTCTTGTATACAACTCTCAAAATCTTTCACAGGCGGTATCGGTGGCAGATTCATTAAGAAAGAAAGGCATACGTGTATGCATGACATCATGTAATTCTGAAAAGACTAAAGAGCAGTATGTTGAATATGCGGCTGACTCACAGCTTGCCAATGCAGTATTTCTTCCGGACTGTACAAATGCAGATGTTTCATCTGCAGAATTTCTGGGTCTTACAGTACAGACTACTGATGTAAAAGATAACTGCACAAAAAATATTACTGTAGAACAGCTGCTTGGAGGTAAGTATTAATGAGATATATTACAATTGCACTTTCAAAGGGTCGTCTTGCTAAGAAAGCGTTAGAGATATTTGAACATATTGGCATTACATGTGATGAAATGAAAGACGAAAATACAAGGAAACTTATATTCACCAATGAAGAACTTGGATTAAAGTTTTTCCTTGCAAAACCGTCAGATGTACCTACATATGTTGAATATGGTGCCGCAGATATAGGAATTGTCGGAAAAGATACGCTTCTTGAAGAAGGCCGTACGCTTTATGAAGTATATGATTTAAAGGTGGGCAACTGTAAAATGTGTGTATGTGGTCCATCATCTGCGAAAGAAAAATTGCAGCACCATGAGCTTATACGTGTTGCTTCAAAATATCCTAACATTGCAAAAGACTATTTTTACAATAAAAAGCATCAGACAGTTGAGATTATCAAGCTTAACGGCTCTGTTGAACTTGCACCGATTGTCGGTCTTGCAGAAGTTATCGTTGATATCGTTGAGACAGGTGCGACGCTTCGTGAAAACGGGCTTGAGGTTCTTGAGGAAATATGTCCGCTCTCAGCAAGAGTTGTTGTTAATCAGGTAAGCATGAAAATGGAAAATGAAAGAATTAACAAGATTCTTTCAGATTTGCGTAAATATATGGAAAATTGTTAATGAGCAGACAACTGCGGAATGGAGAAAATAATATGAGAATTGTTAAACTGACTAAGGAAAGTAAATCAAACATACTTGAAAATCTTTTAAAGAGAAGTCCTAACAGCTATGGAAAGTTTGAAAGTGCCGTTGCGGATATACTTGCAAATGTAAAATCAAGAGGCGATGATGCTTTATTTGAATATACAAGAAATTTTGATAAGGCAGATATTAATCCTTCAAATATTGTTGTGACACAGGAAGATATTGATGAGGCATATTCACTTGTAGATGACAAGCTTCTTGATGTTATAAGAAAAGCACTTGTAAATATCCGTGATTATCATGAAAAACAGAAACAGTACAGCTGGTTTGATTCTAAGCCGGATGGAACAATTCTCGGACAGAAAGTTACAGCATTATCAAGAGTAGGTGTATATGTGCCTGGCGGAAAGGCAGCATATCCTTCGTCAGTTCTTATGAATGTAATGCCGGCAAAGGTTGCAGGAGTTGAACAGATTGTTATGTGTACTCCTCCTGATAAAGAAGGCAAAGTATATCCGACAACACTTGTTGCTGCAAAAGAAGCCGGTGTCGATGTGATTTACAAAGTCGGCGGTGCACAGGCCATAGCAGCTATGGCATACGGCACAGCATCGGTTCCTAAGGTTGATAAGATTGTGGGACCTGGTAATATTTATGTTGCACTTGCAAAAAAGGCTGTATTTGGTTATGTAAGCATTGATTCCGTAGCAGGCCCTAGTGAAATTATGGTTATTGCTGATGAGACTGCAAATCCAAGATTTGTTGCAGCTGACCTTCTCTCACAGGCAGAGCATGATGAGATGGCATCTGCAATTCTTGTGACAACAAGTGAAGAACTTGCAAAGAAAGTGTCAGCTCAGATTGATGAATTCTTAAAAGAACTTTCAAGAAGTGAGATTATCAGCAAATCTCTTGAAAATTATGGCTACATTCTTGTTGCCGATTCTATTGATGAGGCAATTGAAGTTGCCAATGATATTGCATCAGAACATCTTGAAATTGTGACAAAAGACCCATTTAATATTATGACAAAGATTAAAAATGCAGGTGCTATTTTCCTTGGTGAATACAGTTCAGAACCACTTGGTGATTATTTTGCAGGTCCTAACCATGTACTTCCAACTAATGGCACAGCAAAATTCTTCTCACCTTTAAGCGTTGACGATTTCATCAAGAAATCAAGTATTATTTCATACTCAAGAGAAGCACTTGAGCTTATACATAACGATATAGAAACATTTGCAAAGGCAGAGCACCTTACAGCACATGCGAACTCAATACATGTACGTTTTGAAGGAGATAAGTAAAATGGCTGAAAAAAATGTTCGTCAGGCTGAAATAAGTCGTAAGACAAATGAGACAGATATAAAGATGAAACTTGTTATTGACGGAACAGGTGAAGCAGATATTGATACAGGAATAGGCTTTTTTGACCATATGCTTAACAGTTTTGCCAGACATGGTCTTTTTGACCTTACGTTAAAAGTAAGGGGTGACCTTGTTGTTGACTGCCATCATACAATTGAGGATGTTGGAATAGTTCTTGGCGAGGCAATAAAAGAAGCTATAGGAGATAAAAAAGCCATAAGACGATATGGGGATATAACACTGCCTATGGACGAGGCACTTATACTTTGTGCAATTGATTTATCGGGCCGTCCTTACCTTGTATTTGACGGAAATTTCACATCTGACAGGGTGGGATATTTTGATACACAGATGGTTAAAGAATTTTTCTATGCTGTATCTTACGGTGCAGGAATGAACCTTCATATACGCCAGATAAGCGGGGAGAATGACCACCATATTATTGAGGGCATGTTTAAGGCGTTTGCAAAAGCCCTTGATGAAGCTACAATGAAAGATTCAAGAATTAAATCAGTGCTTTCCACAAAAGGTACACTTTAAAAAGATTGGAGATTAACATGCGACTTTATCCAGCTATAGATATAAAAGACGGAAAATGTGTCAGATTAAAAAAAGGACTTTTTAACGAAGTTACAGTATATTCTGATAAACCATATGAAATAGCCGAAAGTTTTGAGGCAGACGGTGCTAAATTTATACATACTGTTGACCTTGATGGTGCAAGAGGCGGCCACTCAGTAAATTCAGAGACAATAAAGAAGATTGTTGACAGTGTATCAGTTCCTGTACAGCTTGGCGGCGGAATAAGAACACTTGAAGATATTGAGACAGTTCTTAATCTTGGTATATATCGTGCAATCATAGGCACAAAAGCCGTTGAGAATCCTGATTTTATCAGACAGGCTATTGAAAATTTCGGTGCAGAACATATTGTTGTCGGAATTGATGCAAAAAATGGAATGGTAGCCGTTGAAGGCTGGGAAAAAGTCAGTGATAAAACAGCTATTTCACTTGCACTTGCAATGAAAGATATAGGTGTGAAAACTATTGTATATACGGATATATCAAAAGATGGCATGTTATCAGGACCAAATATTGAACAGACAAAGCTTCTGTCTGATAAAACCAGTATAGATATTATTGCATCAGGCGGCATGTCATGTATGGATGATCTTCGCAATGTATACAAAGCCGGTATCCATGGTGCAATCATGGGTAAATCATTATATGAGAAAAAAATCATATTAAAAGATGCAGTAAAAGAATTTGAAAATTAAAGGAGACTTATAATTATGTCTTATAAAAAATTAGTTCCAATAATTTATTTAAAAGATACAAAAGCATATAGCGATGAAGCACTTACTAATCTTATAAGTGATGATGCAGTCAGTGTTGCGGACAGCTTCAGTGCAAACGGTGCAGATGAAATTATTATCATGGATTTATCATATGATGATGCATCACATGATGAAGCAATTGGCATTATCAGACAGATTACAAAGGCACTTGACACACCGGTTATTGCCGGCGGCAATGTAAAGAGGGTTGAAGATGTTAAGAAGTATCTTTATGCAGGAGCAAAGGCAGCTCTTCTCGACGAATCACGCGAGTCAAATATGATTATGATGAAAGAAGTCTGCGACCGTTTTGGCAAAGATAAGATTGCACTTATATACAGAGCATATGATAAAGATGTTATTCAGCTTGCAAAAGATAACGAGATAGCATTTGTTTTTGTAAAAGATGGTGTGTCTTATAAAGAAGCAGTTGCGGATTTTGATGGAATTCCGGCTATAGTTGAGACATCTGTATTGTTTGATGAAATAATTGCATTTGATTTAGTTGCAGGTATTTCTGGCAGTATTATAAGTACAACTGACTATGATTTTATGAAAAAGAAACATGAACTTACAAAAAATGGTATCGTTATGAATACATTTACAAGTTCAATTCCATTTTCAGATTTCAAATTAAATAAAGAGGGGCTTATTCCTGTTATTGTTCAGGATTACAAGACTGATGAAGTTCTTATGCTTGCATATATGAATGAAGAATCATTTAACCTTACAATCGAGACAGGAAGAATGACTTATTTTAGCAGAAGCAGAAATGAAATCTGGGTTAAAGGTCTTACATCAGGTCATTTCCAGTATGTCCGTTCTATTGAGATAGACTGTGATAATGATACGCTTCTTGCAAAAGTAAAGCAGATTGGTGCTGCATGCCATACAGGAAATAAGAGCTGTTTTTACCGTAATCTTGTTTCTACTGAATATGCACAGACAAATCCACTTAAAGTATTTAATAATGTAATGAGCATAATCGAGGACAGAAAACAACATCCAAAAGAAGGCTCATATACTAATTATTTATTCGATAAGGGAATTGATAAAATTCTTAAAAAATGTGGTGAAGAGGCAACAGAAGTTATTATTGCCGCCAAAAATCCTGACCCTGAGGAAATCAAATACGAAATTTCTGATTTCCTTTATCATGTGATGGTTCTTATGGTTTTAAAAGGTGTTACATGGGAAGATATAGTAAAGGAACTTGCTAACAGATAATGAGTGCAAAATATATTATTACACATATTGACGGCAGGCTTGTATCTGCTGAGTATGACAATAATATCTGTGTGGGGCTTGATATTTTAAGCCCCACCGGTGTTATGGGAAATATATATGCAGGACGTGTAGAAAATGTCGTCAAAAATATTAATTGTGCTTTTGTTGAAATTGAAAAAGGAGTAAAATGTTATTTTCCTCTTGAAGCAGACAACAACAGGCACATTTTTTTTAACAATAAAAATAATGACAAATTAAATCAGGGCGATTCAGTGCTTGTCCAGGTAATTAAAGAGGCTGTAAAAACAAAACCTCCGACTGTGACAACAAAGGTTTCACTGACAGGAAAATATGTTGTATTATCATCCGATATAAGAGGCGTAAACATTTCCTCAAAAACAAAAAAAGATGAGATGTGCAAAAAGGTGCAGTCACTTTTGCTGGAATCTTTAAATACTGAAAAATTCGGATTTATAGTACGTACAAACTGCAAAGATGTAATTGAATCGGATTTTGAAGATATTTTAAAAGAAGCACATGATATGTCCAAAAAATTTGAAAATATTTTACAGAGGGCAACGTATGAAAAAGCACCTGTGTGTCTTTACAAAGAAAAACCTTTATATGTAAATCATATTCTTGGATTTCCGAATGATTATATTGATGAAATAATAACCGATGATGATAACATATATGATACTATATGTGCGTATCTTCCTGAAAATGAACGCATGAAGGTACGCCTGTACAAAGATGAGATGTTGGAACTTTATAAGCTGTATGACGTTAAAAAGCAGCTTGAACAGGCATCTGCACAAAAAGTATGGCTTAAATGCGGCGGATATATTATAATTGAACAGACCGAAGCACTTACAAGCATTGATGTCAATTCCGGAAAATGTATTTCAAAAAAGAGCGGCGAAGCTGCAAAAGAGGATACTGTATACAAAGTAAACAGTGAAGCTGCCAATGAGATTGCAAGACAGATAAAGTTAAGAAATCTGTCAGGAATAATCATAATTGATTTTATTAATATGAAAAGTGAAGATAATACGCAAAAGCTTATGTCCGGTCTCAGGCATTTATTTAAAAATGACAAAGTGACAACTACGCTTATTGATATTACAAAACTCGGTCTTGTGGAAGTTACGAGAAAAAGAGAGGGTGTAACACTTTTACAGGCATTGAAAGATACTTCATTTTAAAGGAGTTGATATAGTTGGATTGTTTATATGTCAGATTTTATAGAAAATGTGAAGCTTTTTTTAAAGAGAAACAAATACGGTTTGATATATTAAAATTTCTATACAAGGTATTGCCGGTGCTTGAAGCGGCGGTTTATTGTGGACTGATTATTTACAGTTTTGTAAAAGAAGATTATCTGATGTTTACAAAATGTATAGTTGTTCCGGCAACAGTATTTGTGGTTGTGTCGATTTTCAGGAAATTAATTGATTCGCCAAGACCATACACAAAGTATGATATTACGCCGCTTATAAATAAGGATAAAATCGGAGAATCATTTCCGAGCAGACATACATTATCTGCATTTCTTATAACAATGACTGGATTTTATGTATATTTTCCGGTTGGAATTGTACTTACTGTTATGTCATTGATAATTGCAATAACAAGAGTTGTCTCGGGTGTGCATTTTACAAAAGATGTAATTGCCGGGGCTGTAATCGGAATACTTTCTGGAATAATATATTTTGTTTTTTAAGAGGAATTGAATTATGAAAAATATAAAAATAGCATACATCGGCGGCGGCTCAAAGCAGTGGGCGAGAGTTTTTATGAATGACCTTGCACTGTGCAGCGACCTGACAGGTGAAATCGGGCTTTTTGATATAGACAAAGAGGCGGCAGTCCGCAATCAGCAGATAGGTAACAATATTAATAAACAGCCTGAAACAGTGAGCAGATGGAATTATGTTGTATATGACAGTCTCAAGGAAGTTTTATGTGGTGCGGATTTTGTTGTAATATCAATTCTTCCGGGAACTTTTGAAGATATGAGAGTGGATGTCCATTATCCTGAAAAATATAATATTTACCAGAGCGTCGGTGATACGGCAGGTCCGGGAGGTGTGTCAAGAGCACTCCGCACAGTTCCATTTTATGAAGAGTTTGCGGCAGCAATAGAAAAATATTGTCCTGATGCATGGGTTATTAATTTTACCAATCCAATGAGCATATGCACAAAGACGTTGTATGATGTATTTCCTTCTGTTAAAGCGTTTGGCTGTTGTCATGAAGTGTTTCACACACAGGATTTTCTGTGCGATATTCTTGAAGAATTTACGGGCATTAAGGCAAAAAGAAAAGAGATATATACAGAAGTTGCGGGAATTAATCATTTTACATGGATTTCAAGTGCAAAATATAAAGATATTGAAATATTTGATTTCATGGATGATTATATTGCAAAGCATTTTGAGGAAGGCCATTACGAGCACGGTCCGGCTGATTCTTACAAGACAGACACATTCGCATATGCGAACCGTGTAAAAATGGATATGTATAAGCGTTACGGTGTGCTCGGTGCGGCGGGAGACAGACATCTTGCTGAATTTATGAATAATAAATGGTACCTTGCAAGTCCGTCACAGGTTGACTCGTGGAAATTTGCACTGACAACAGTTGATTTCAGAATTAAGCAGATGAATGAAAGAATTGAGGAGTCAAAAAAACTTGCATCAGGTGAAATAAAACCTGAAGTAAAGAAGTCTGATGAGGAAGCTGTTGAACTTATGCGTAGCGTGCTCGGACTTACAACTACGATAAGCAATGTAAATCTTCCAAACAGAGGACAGATTTCATGGCTGCCTGAGGGAAGCATTGTTGAGACAAATGCGGTATTTTCAAACGACAGAGTTGTTCCTGTCACAACAAAGCCCCTTCCTGTGGCTGTACAGTCGCTTGTAAGAAGGTGCAGCGATAATATAGATATTCTTTATGAAGGAATAAAAAAACGGGATAAGAAGATAATATTTGAGTCATTCGTAAACCAGCCTCTTTGCAGTTCTTTAACGCTTGATGAGGCCAGAAGTCTTTTTGATGAAATGTATGAAAAAAATTTGAGATTTTTTCAAAAAAATAATTGACAATATAAGACAAGTAATATATTATATTCTAGTGTGCCGCTCAGTTAGGATGCAAGCAGAATGTTTTTATGATATTCTCCCCAAAACTGGCGAGTATTTAATTTAGGAGGTGCCATATGTACGCAATTATAGCAACAGGTGGTAAACAGTACACAGTTTCTGAAGGCGACGTAATCAAGGTTGAAAAGCTTGGCGTGAACGCTGGTGACACTGTTACATTTGACCAGGTTCTTTTCGTAAATGACGGAGATGCTAAGGTTGGAAACCCTACAGTAGCAGGAGCTTCAGTTACAGCAAGCGTTATTGGAGAAGGAAAAGACAAAAAGGTTATCGTTTACAAGTACAAGAGAAAAACTGGCTACCATAAGAAAAATGGTCACAGACAGCTTTTCACTAAGGTTAAGATTGAAAAGATTAACGCTTAATTACTTGTTAAGTTAGAAAGGCATGGCTTATGACACATGCTGTTATTTACAAGTCCCACGTTAACGGTGAGGTGCTTGGATTTAAAACATACGGACATTCAGGCTATGCCGATGAAGGCAGCGATATTGTATGTTCGGCTATTTCATTGCTTGTGATTAATACGATTAATGCCATCGATACTTTTACCGATGCTAAGTATGAGACACAGGTAAACGAAGATGAAGCATTGATTTCTTTTATGCTCACATCTGAAATGACAGAGATTACAAGTGATATCAGAGTATTACTTAACGCACTTGAACTGGGATTATCCCAGGTGGCTGCCGGTAATCCTGATTACTTATCCATATCAATCGAGGAGGTGTAACTAATATGTTGAATTTGAACCTTCAGTTTTTCGCCCATAAAAAGGGTGTTGGTTCTACAAAGAATGGTAGAGATTCAGAGTCTAAGAGAT
>OGCM01003138.1_pt1 | contig 13408 bp, 10 predicted proteins | sample 1570151 | NCBI WGS metagenome assembly OGCM01 (sample SAMEA4370582, study PRJEB24528) | human gut metagenome
CTTTCTGAAGAAAGGTTCTCCTCCCCCGGACCCCCACCCCTCCCAAGTCTTTCGACTGATGGGGAGGTGGCACGCAGGGAGTTCGTTCCGATGAAAAGGGAGAGGGACGAAGGTTTTTGGGGGCTGCCGGGAATGGCGAATCTCATTTCTTTATCGCCGGGTCAAGGGGGCGCTGCCCCCTTGCGGAGTGCAGAGGCGGAACCTTTGCCGGGGCGTGGGGCGGAGCCCCAATCAGCTTAGCGAAGGGAACGGATGAAGCGTTCGGCCTCCAGTGCGGCGATGGTTCCGTCGCCCATAGCCGTGGTGATCTGGCGGTATCGCTTGGCGCGGACGTCTCCCACGGCGAACACGCCGGGAAGGGAGGTCCGCATGTCTTCATCGGTGCGGATATAGCCCTTTTCCATATCGATGAGCCCTTCAAAGAGAGCGGTATTCGGTTTCTGGCCTATGAAGCAGAACACGCCGTCCACGGTTTCCTCGGAGGCGGCCCCCGATGCGGTATCCTTGAGAGAGGCGCGGCAGCGTCCGTCCGGCAGCGGTTTCAGCGCGGTGATGGTGGTGTTCACGCTTGCCCTGATGATGCCGGTAGCCAGAGCCCGGTCTTGTGTGGATTGCGCGGCGGCGCAGGCCGGGAACATTTCCACGATATGGATGGAACGGACGCCGAGGCCCGCGAGGTACAGGGATTCGTCGAACCCGCTGTTCCCGCCGCCGACCACGAGCACGTCTTTGTCCTTGTAGGCGGTGCCGTCGCAGACCGAGCAGTAGTGGAGCTTTTCGAACGCCGTTTCCACCGGCAGGGGGATGGGCTTCCGCCCGGTGGCGATGACCACCACGTCGGCGGTGAAGCTGTCGCCTTCCGAAGTGCGTACTTCCTTGGGCTGGCCGACGAGCCGGACCTCTTCCACTTCGTTGACTTCTTCAATGGTGACGCCGAGGGACTCCACATGCTCCCGGCAGGCGGTCATGAGATCCATGCCGTGGATGCTTTTGTACGAAGGGACGTTCTCCACCGTATGGGTCCAGTTCACCAGCCCGCCGCACACTTCCTTCTCCACGATGCGGACGGAAAGGTTGGCCCGGGCCGCGTACAGCGCCGCCGTCATGCCGCCTATGCCGCCGCCGATGATCAGGATGTCGCTGTGCCCGTTCATGACGCCGACTCGTAAAACGCGAGCAGTTCGCGCGGGTTCATGATGCCGCTTTTGCGGGCGGCGACGGCCCCGTTCCGGCAGACGATCAGGGTAGGCACGCGTTCCACGGAACAGCGGGCCATGAGATCCGGCTGTTCTTCGGAATCGACGGATGCGAGCTGGATATCGGGGCGTTCGGCTGTAGCCTTGTCGAGCACGGTACGCATGACCTTGCAGTGCGGGCAGAGCTTTTTGTGGAACAGGACAATGCCGTCGTGGGACTTGATCCATTCATCAAAAGTAATGGAATCCAACAGGGTAGCTTCGCTCATAACCGGTTCCTTTGCGGATTGCGGAAAACGATGAAACAGGGGGTTTCCCGAAGGGCATTTCGGAAAAGCGGGATGTCGGTATTTTCGAAAGGCCGGAGAGGGGGATCCCCACGGGCAGGACGGTATTGCCCAATCCCCCTCCCCGGCGGATCATCAGGAGGCGCGCAGTTCGGCCATGAACAGCTTCAGTTGTTCGAACAGCTCCTTGGCGACCTCGGGATGTTTGGCGGAGATGTTGTTGAGCTGGAACGGATCGTCTTTGCGGCAATACAGCTCGTCGCGGGCGGGCACTTCGCTGGAGGCGGCGGCGGTGCAGGTCCACTGATCCTCGCCGTCCAGCGTGGCGGCCTTTTTGTGTTCCTCGTAGGCGCGGTTGTAGAAGGCGGTGTCGCGGTCCTCGACGGCGTTGGCCTTCTTCATCTGGAGGATGTGGGCCGTGGATTCGCCGAGGTCTTTACCGTAGATGCCGAACCGGGCATCGGCGACGCTCTTTTCGTCATCCTTCAACCAATGGATGAAGGACCAGTCCTCGGTGATGATGGACCACGAGTAACGGAAGTACCCGGCAATGGCGAATTCACGGACCTTTTCCACGTCGCCCTTGGCGAGCGGCAGGAGCGAATGGCCCTGCATGGAGGGATGCACGCCGATGCCGAGCCAATCCACCACGGTGGGGGCCACGTCGCAGGACTGGACGAAGCCTTTCACGCGCCGGTTGCGGGGCAGGCCGGGGCCGCGCATGATCATGGGGATGTGGGCAAGTTCCTCATAGGGCCACGGGCGGCACTTGCGCATGATGCCGTGGCCGTGCTCGCCCTTGCCCATCGGGGAACCGTGGTCGGAGACGAGGATGACCAGCGTGTCGTCTTCCATGCCGAGCGTGCGGATGTTGTTCATGAGATGCCCGAACCATTTGTCCACCATCGTCACCTTTTCGGCGTACAGGGCGCGGATGTGCTCCAGTTCGCGGTCGGTGTACAGGCCGTCGACATGGCCCTGAATGGGCAGGAACATGTCCTTGCCTTCGTAGTCGGGGTCATAGGGGCACTTCAGATCCGGATCGTACACGGAGGGAGCATCCCACGGTTCGTGCGGATCAAAGCAGTCGATCCACATGAAGAAGGACTTGTTGCGGTCGACGCGCTCCAGGTTCCGTACGGCTTCCTTCATGATCTGGGCGGCGTGCTGATCCCCGTCGGATTTCCAGTATTGGCGCTCCTTGAGGTGGCATTCAACTTGGTTCATGAGCGGGCGCATGACGTTTTCTCCAAGGATCTCGTCGGCTTTTTCCATCACATGATCTTCATAGTAGTCCTCGGCCTTGAGGCCGCCGCCGAGTTCGTCCTGAGCATAATACTGGTGATCGGTCTCATGCCCGTGCAGGAAGAACACCTTGTCGAAGCCCCGCGAGTACCCGAACTTGGGCAGGCGGAACGGCCCGGAGTCGTGGATCAGGTAGCTGTCGATGGGCTGCCCCCAACACAGATCCGCAATGGTGGTGTCGCTGACGTCGAGCTGCGACCAGCCCTTTACCGGCAGGGTGTAGCGCCCGGTGAGCATGGCCCGGCGGCAGGGCACGGTGGGCAGGCCTTCCGTATAGGCGTTTTCGAAGACCACGCCTTCGGTGGCGAAGCGGTCGATGTTCGGGGTCTTGACCCGCGTATTGCCGTAGCAGCCCAGATAGTTGAACTGGAGCGTATCCAACATCACGACGATGACATTCTTCTTTTCGCGCATGATAACACCTTTGGGTTTTTCGGGTTGAAAGTAAGGGGGCGGGCGATCACTTCGCCATCAGCCCCTTGATGACTTCGGCGTTGCGGACGGATTCCTCTTCCACGAACGCGCGGCAGTCCTTGCTGTCCAGATAGCCGGGAACGAGGTTCAGCTTGTGGAGGCGCTCCACGAACTCGGGAGACTGCATGGCCTTGCGCATGGCGTCGGAAAGCGTGGCCTTGACGTCGGCGGGCAGGCCCTTGGGGGCGAGAAGGGGCATCCACTGGCTGTAATAGGCTTCGACGCCGGATTCCTTCACCGTGGGCAGGTTGGGCAGCAGCGGATCACGGGTGGCATCCATGAGGGCCAACCCCTTGACGTCATACTGATCCAGCGATCCGGCGGTGGAGGTGTAGACCTGCACGCGGTTCCCCGCGATGGCTTGGAAGGCGTCGGCGTCGCCGGAGAAGGGGACGTGGCGGACCTGCGCCCCGGCCTTCTTGAAGAGGTCCATCATGGCGAAGTAGGGTACGCTGCCCACGCCGGACGACGCGAAGAAGAACGTGTTGGGATTGGCCTTCATATCCCTGAGCATGTCGTCAAGCGTGTTCCAGGGCGCGGTCTTGGCGACCATGACGATGTACGGAGCCTTGAGGATACGGCCCACGAAGTCGAACGAATCCAGCGTATACGGAACTTTGCGCATGTGGGGGTGCATGGCCAGCGGCGCGCTCGGGGTTACGCCGAGGGTGTAGCCGTCGGGCTTGGCCCCGGTGACGGCGCTTATCCCGGCGACGCCGGATGCGCCTACGATGTTCTGTACGACCACGACCTGCTTGAGTTCCTTGCTCATGCCGTCCGCGAGCATACGGGCCACGAGGTCCGTTTCGCCTCCGGCCGCGAAGGGCACGACGATAGTGATCGGGCGGTTCGGGAACGCATCGGCGGCTACGGCGGAGCCGGTCATGAGGCATACGGCGGCGAGGGCGAACAGCAGCTTTCTGAACATGGGACACTCCTGGGGCTTGAGGGTTTTACTTTCTCCGGCTGGCCCAAAGCGGGCGCAGCATCGGGGCGAGCAGCAGCACTAGGCCCACCACCATCGACACGTAGGAGAAGCGCCGCAGCACGCGGTAGTCCTTCAAAAAGATGATGAGCAGCGCGGAAAGCACGATGGCGATGCACAGCAAAGCGCATCAGGAAGGCGATCACGCCGATGAGCAGGGCCATCCACACGTCGAACATGTTGCTGCGGGGCAGGTACACGCCGAGCAGGGAGCAGATGACGATGATGCTGAGCAGGATCGCTGTGGGGAACTTGATGAGCTTCCCGAAGCCGCGAACGGTGATGATGGCGGTGGGGATGATCAAAAGGTTGGCGAGAATCAGGGACAGGAAGGTCGAATAGACGATGTCGGGATTGTCCGCCATGAGCCGCACGCCGGGGGTGATCCCGTGCAGGGTCAGTGTGGCGAGCATGAGCGCCATGACGGGCTCGCCGGGGATGCCGAGGGCCAGCGTGGGGACCATCGCGCCGCCCGCGACCGCGTTGTTGGAGGATTCGGCGGCGACGAGGCCGTCGGGTTCGCCCTTCCCGAAGTTTTCCCCATTCTTGGAAAGGCGCTTGGCGGAAGAGTAGCTGACGAAGGTGGCCGCTGTCGCGCCGGTGCCGGGGAGGATGCCGAGGCCCACGCCGATGAGCGACGAGCGCAGGAGGATGAGGCCGCGCCCCTTCCATTCCTGCCACGTGGGGAAGCTGATGCGCTTGCAGTCGATGGCCGTGGGCTCCACGTTGGCGTGGACCTCATAGGCCCGGTAGAACAGTTCCGCCAACGGGAACACGCCGACCACGATGGGCATGAGGTCGATGCCGCTGACGAGCTGGGGCGAGCCGAAGGTGAAGCGCATTTCGCCGCTCAGGGGGTCCACGCCGATGGTGGCGAGGAACAGCCCGGCGACGCCCATGAGCAGGCCTTTGATCTGGTTGTCTTCGGACAGGCTGGTGATGCAGGCGAGGCCGAGGCAGATGAGGCCGCAGATTTCCAGCGGGCCGCCGTACTTCACGGACAGATCCGCAAGCTGGGGGGCGGCGATGACCAGCGCCACGCAGGAGAACAGGCCGCCGAGGACGGAGGACATGGTGACCCAGCCGAGGGCCTTTTCCGCCTTGCCCGCCTTGGCCATGGCGTAACCTTCGAATCCGGTACAGGCTGATTGCGGCGTGCCAGGCGTATTGAGCAGTACGGCGGAGATGGAACCCCCGTAAATCGAAGTGGCGTAAACGCCGAGCAGCAGGGCGATGGCCGAAGCGTTGCCCATTTGCAGGGTGAAGGGGATACAGATGGTGATGGCCACGGCCGTCCCAAGGCCGGGAAGCGCCCCGACGACGGTTCCGAACATCGCGCCGATGCACAAGGCCAACAGGCAGTCGGGGCTCATCGTGATCATGATGCCGTGCATGATATCGGAAAACATACGGTTCTCCCGAGGGTTAGAACAGGCCGACCCAGAAGGGCTGCGGGACGACGACGCCCAGAATCTTCTCGAATACCAGCCACGTCAGCCCCGCGCCGAGCAGGGCGAAGGGGATCATGCGCCGGATGTCCCGGTAGCGCATCAGATAGAAGAAGAGGAGCAGGAAGAGGAACGTCCCGAGGGGAAGCCCCACCGTAGCGAACAGGATGATATAGATGGCGATGGACGCGACGACCTTGGAAACGCCCGGCAGGCTGGCCCGCAGATCGTGGGCGTTGAACGGCTTTCCGGGGTTGAGCAGATACAGGATCGACAGGCAGATCCAGCCGAACAGCAGGATGCGGGGGTAGGTCATCGTACCCATTTCGCCGGGGACGGCGAACGCGCCGACGTCGACCGCGTACGTCTCGCGGAGGAGCAGGGCGCCGATGCCCAAAAAGAGCAGGCCAAGCGCGGTTCTACCAGAAAGAAGCATTTTCACAGGACCTCCTATACGGTTAGGGCTTCAGCCCTTTTCTTGGACGATTCGTGAAAGCAGCTTGAGGCAGGCTTCTTTGGAGATGGTCTCTCCCGGCCGTAAGGACCAGTAGGCATCTCCGATTTCAAGGACGGGTTCCCGGCCGACCAGCCCTTCGCGGGACATGAGCGGCGGTTCGGACAGGCTGGACACCGTGCCCCGGAGGTTCAGCTCACGCAGGGCCAGATGAAGGTTGCGGTCGATTTCCGCAATGCGTTCGGGGTTATAATCCCAAATGACGATGGAAAGCGGAAAGCTCATGCGGTGCTCCGGCGTTTCGGTTGGAGTGCCTGAATCCGTGTGTCCGAAGAAGCATGAGTTCTTTTTCAGTCATAAGCAAAAAATAGTCAACAGATAATTTTATTTTACAAAACCTAAACATGATAACATATGATATTTTAACAAAATAATTTTCAAAATATAAACTTGCTCTTTCCATTGAGACTGGCTATACAACAGAAAACGCATAGAACCGCGTTCAAGGTCCAGTCTTTTTTTCTCTCGGTTTTTCCAACTGTCTTACAAAGGCTCAGTATGCTTTTCGATAACGTCACGCTCAAAAAAGGCATGGATTTCGCGGCTCAGCTGTATGCCGCCCATCGCCAGCTTTCACCCATCGATCTGAGGGATATTCTGCTCGGCTGTTTCAGCGGCCTGCCCATAGCGGGGAAAAATCAATGCGATCACATCCGCAAGAGCGTTGCTGCGCCGTCTCTTGATGACGCGTCGCCCGTGCTGATGCTCATCGCGGCGCTCAGCGAAATGGACCGCCTGACCGGATGGAGGCAGCTCCTGCCCATTGAGCTTGCGGACCTGATGAGCCACATGCTTCCGGGCGACGAAGACGCGCCGGTGGTCTGCCACGGCTCGCGTACCCTCCAGTTCGCCGTCTGGTTCGCCTCCAAGGGGCGGGAAGTCTGTTTTACTGGGGAAAGCGCGCTTGTCCCGCACATCGCAGCCATCGCGAGGGGGCAGGTCAAAGGCCTTGGCCCTTCCAGCCCGTACCCGGCAAACGCGGGACACATCGCCATCCATGATTCCGATTCCCGGAACGCCGAACTCGGCACGTTCCTGCGCCAGCTCGATCACCAATCCTATCAGGGGGCGGTGGTCATGACGAACTGGTCGTTCCTCAGCAGCGCCAGCCCCCGTACGTTGCACCTCAAACAGCGGCTCATCGAAAACGGCTCGCTCTACTCCGTCACACAGCTTCCCGGGGGGATCATCCCGCGTACCCTTCCCGCCTTGCTCCAGCTCGGCCCTTCCGAGCCGGGCCGCACGGTACGGTTGGTCAATGCCAAAGATTGGTGCGTGCCGAGCCGTCAGGGGCTGGAGATCAGCTACCTCGATCCCATCCTTGCGCAGGCGTGCGACCGCCCCATCGGGCGGCTGCCGCGCTGGACGCCCAAGCCCCCGGCGGAAAACGTGGACTATGAGGCTCTAATCCAGCGTGGCTGCGATCTGCGCCTCAAGTCGAGCCCGCTGGTGCAGACCTCTGCCCCGTCCTTACGGGAGGAATCCCTCGGCGGGTGTGCGGCGCTGGTACGAGGGCAGATGCTCGCCAAGGCCGGGGATGGAGAACTTTCCAACATCTATCGAGAAGTCACCCTTGCCGATATTGATGAAAGCGGATTCGTTACCGATGCCAGCCGCCTCGTGCCGGATGCCGCGCCCCTGCCGCGTTCGCGCCGGATCGCCCGGCTTCGGGAGGGTGATCTCCTGCTCACCTGCAAGGGCTCGCTGCAATCCCTCGGCAAGGTGGGCATCGTGACCCAGTGCGGCGATAACTGGCTGCCGAGTCAGACGTTTTATCTGATCCGCACGGAATGTATCGATCCGATTTGGCTGTTCCATTATTTGCGTTCGCCACGGGCCTTGAACTATCTGCGCTCAAACATTTCAGGAACGAGCATCCCGCAGATTCGGGTTGCGGATATCGCGGCATTGCCGATTCCGATTCCGAACGAGGAGATGCTTGCCTCCGTACACGCCGTGCATCGCCAAGCCCTCAAACTGCTGCAAAAGATCGACAAGCTGCGTGATGAGCTGGATGGCCTGCTGGATACGCCTGCCGTCATGCTCGATTCGCTGATGACACCGGAAAGCTGATTTTCAGCCGCCGCAATGAGAACAGGGCAGTCCTGCGCGCATGGCGTCGGACTGCCCTGTTTTTCTGCAAGCCTCGTGTTCCCCGCCATCTCCTGCCTAGGGGCTCCGCCCCTAGGAACCCCGGCAGAGGCGCTGCCTCTGCACTCCGCAAGGGGCGAGCCGCCCCTTGACCCGGCTGCGCGTTTTCTTTCGGCGGCTTGCCGCCGAAAGAAAACGCTTGTCTGGCAGCGGGAAACACAGGATAAATTTATTTTAACGATGAGTTACGTTTTTTTATCTCGCAGCGGAACGAACTCCCTTTGCGTAGCCTCCCCAATTTCAACCATGCCAACCCGCTACGCCAGTCGGAAGCCATGCCGCAGAGGATCGGCGGGATCGATGACCAGTTTGAGCAGGCCGGTCACGTAAGCCGAACCGGATACTTCAGGGATGCCTCCCTTGTACGGTCCGACCATTGCGGGCTCGACGATACGCGCCCGGAACTGGGTGCCGATGACGCTTTCATGGACAAAAGGTTCGTTCAGGCCGAGCTCGCCCTTGGCGAACAGCGAGGCCACACGGGCGGACGTGCCCGTACCGCAGGGTGAACGGTCGAGGGAGTCAGGCAGAAAAACGACGGTATTGCGGTAAGTGGCTGTGGGATCATCCGGCTTCGTATAGAACATGGCGTGCGTGATGACATTGATGAACGGCTGGAGGGGATGCTGGAATTTCACCGCCGCGCGCACAGCATCGCCGAATGCCTGCGCGGCTTTTTCAATGGCGGAACGGTGGCCGGAACGGAGTTCAAGGCCGGGAAAATACGCGGCGTCGGCAATGGCATACGTGTTGCCGCCGTAAGCCACATCAAAGGGGACAGCCCCTATACCGGGAACCTCGACCGTCCCCGAGCAGAACAGGAAGGAGGGCACGTTACGGAACGCGACGCTGGTCACGCTGCCGTTTTCCACGGTGGCTCGGGTGCGCACGAGTCCGGCTGGGGTATCGATGTTCACTTCGGTCACTTCCCCGGTAATGGGCACCCGGCCGCTCTCCAACATGGCGGTGACGCAGCCGATGGTGCTGTGCCCGCACATGGGCATGTGCCCGCCCGCGTCGATGAACAGGATGCCCATGTCGGCCTCGGGATGGCACGGTTCCACCCAGATTGTGCCGGACATGTTGCTGTGCCCGCGGGGTTCCATCATGACGGCGGTGCGCAGCCAGTCCAGATGCTCCCCGGCATAGGCCATCTTGTCCTGCATGGTTTTCCCCTCAATGCGGGGAACCCCGGCGATGAGGTTGCGGGTGGGATTGCCCGCGGTATGCGTATCAATCGTTTCAACGACGTGGCTGAGATGCATGGCAGGTCTCCTGAGATGTTCCGCAGTCTATTTGAAAGTGTATGTTGATGAAAGTTAACAAATGACTAAATTACACCATGAACTTTCCGCCCCGTCAATCCTTTTCCGCCGAGATCCTCCGGGCGAGCTGTTCCTCCGGTCGGCTTTTGTTGTCAATACATTGCAATAAAAAGTAAAAACACCGTCCATCGGAACGGTGTTCTACGCAGAAATTCCCCTGCCGGATGTCTTTTGACTCGACAGGCTTAAGGGCACCTTAACAGGCTACGATTTTCATGCCTAAAGAGGACTTTCTTGAAGGGAACCCGTTTTAGGGAGCCGGATGGGGAGCCGATATGCATAAGAGGATTTGAAACGGAGAGAGGGGAGCGAGGCTGCGTTGGCAGGCTTGGGGAAGCTTTTCTTGAGAAAAAAGTCGCTTCCCTTAATGCGGTTATATCACTTCAAACGTTCCTGCCCCTAGGGGATTGTTCCCCTGTTTCGGCAATCTGGACCCGCCCGGACAGGAAGTTTTTCTCAAGGTGCCCGCTGTCAGTAAAGAGCGGCTGTCTGTATCAGCGGCACCATTTCCCAAGCAATCGTTTCAATGCTTCCGGGTCAAAGGGCTTGCCGATGTGTTCATTCATGCCCGCCTTTAGGCTCTCGGCTCGGTCCGTATTCATGGCGTTGGCGGTCATGGCGATGATAGGAAGGGCGTTGAAGCGGTCATCTTTCCGGATCAACCGCGTCGCCTGATAGCCATCCATGATCGGCATCTGGATATCCATAAGGACTAAAGCGTATTGGTTTGTTTGAATTTTCTGTACGGCTTCCAGCCCGTTCTCGGCCAGATCCACCTCAAGCCCAAAGGAGTTGAGAATGGCAATAGCTATTTCCTGATTGATTTCATTGTCTTCCGCTAGGAGGACGGTTTTCCCCTTCAAGCTGGAAGCGGGAAGGGCTTCAACGGGGGCGCTCTGTTCCGTTTCGTGATGCTGCGCCGCCGGGGTCGCTGCGTCCTTCTTTTCAAGTTGGAGCCTGAAGAAAAAGGTTGAGCCCACGCCTTCCTCGGTCACAGCCCATATTTCCCCATGCATGAGCTCCACCAGCATCTTGCAGATGGAGAGGCCAAGCCCCGTGCCGCCGTATTTCCGTGTCGTCGAGCCGTCCGCCTGGGTAAAGGGGATAAAGAGTTTGTCCAGTTGCTGTTGGCTCATGCCGATACCTTGATCGCGGACGGAAAAGAGCAGCGTGACGTTTTCACCGTGCACACGCTCGCAGAGGACTTCGATTTTGATGGTTCCTTGATGCGAAAATTTGACGGCATTGGAAACGAGATTCAGCATGATTTGGCTGATGCGCAACGTATCGCCGATCAGTACGTCGGGAATGCCCGGATCAATATGGGTTTCGAAAGATTCGTTCGCCGCTTTGGCTTTGGGCTCATTGATGCTGACGACATCGCGCACCAGCTTCTCTATTGACAATGTATTCTTCTCTATCTCCAGCTTCCCGGACTCTATCTTTGAGAAATCCAACACATCATTGATGATGGACAAGAGATTTTTGGCAGAAAGTTCCATCTTGCGCAGATAGCTCTCCTGCACAGGGTCTGTACAGCTTTGTTTCAGCAAATAATTCATACCGATGATGGCATTGAGGGGCGTCCGTATTTCGTGGCTGATTCTGGCTACAAATTCGCTTTTGGCCTTGCTGGCTTCGTGCGCCCGTTGGATGGCTTCGGCATAGGCCTTTTCCGTTTCCTTTCGCAGCTGGATGTTGCGGGAAATGCCAACCATGCCGAAAGGCGCATTGTCTTCCGAGTAGTACAGTGTCTTGATGGTTTCAAGGTATATCCTTTTCCCGTCGGGATACAGCACCTCTTCCTCGCGGATCAAGGTATCGAGTTTTCCCCTCATGACCTGAAGGTCGTCCTCAATAAATTTCTGAGCGGCATTTCCTGAAAGCTGAAAAAGCTCCACATCGTCTTTGCCTATAACCTCTTGTTCGCTCTTGCCTATGAAAGCGCCGAACGCTTTGTTGCATCCCTTGTATATTCCGTTCATATCTTTATAGAAGATCAGATCTGGAACGGTATTTAAGATAGTCTTCAACAGAGCGTTTTCTTTAAGCAGCCTCTCCTGAGAAAGCCTCAACTGATCCGTGCGCTCTTCAACAAGGCGATTCAACCTGTCTTGATCCTGCTTCACTATTCTGGCCATTGACCGCAACGTATTGGCCAAGACGCCAAGCTCGCCTTGGCCATAGACGTCCAGAGTCGCCTCCAACTGTCCGTTGGAAATCCTGTGGGCATACTCGATAATCTTGTACAGGGCCTTCACTACATTATAAATAAGAATGGATCCGATGAGCAGGCCAATCAGGATTGCCAGAAGGGTCAGCAGAAAACTGTTCTTCGTGGATGATAGCACTGTCCTATTGATTTGCGTGTCATCCATCGCAATCAGGACATACCAGTTCAGGTTTTTGATTTTTTTGTAAAAGCCCGTATAGGTTTTGCCGTTGAAGGCATACGTGACATACCCTTGTGGAGTCCCGTCGCTTAAGGTGTGGCCGTCCAGCTTTATGCTGTCCGGGTGTTTGCCGTCATTTGTGCTCTCTTTGGCCATGAGGATATGGGCCGTATTGTCGAGCAGGAAAATATCTATCCGGGACGAAGTGATATCATGGTTAAAGCAGAGAACCGATATGCTATCCAGTCCCACGGAGGCAACCAGAACGCCTTTATTCCGCTCGTTGCCCACAGGGACAGCGATATAAACACATTCTTTTTGAGTGACGCGTGAAACCAAAGGGCCGACGATCGCCGTTTCTCCGGCGATTGCTTGTCGGAAGTATGTGCGATCCCCATAGTTGTTGCCGTAATCGTGTGAATTGAGGCTCGCCCGGATATTGCCGTTTTCATCAAGGAGGAAGACGTCCGTGATTGTCGGCATGACGTGCTTGATGGCTTCAAAGAAGGCGACAACGCGTTCATGTTCCCGTTGTCCCGTGTTTTCCAGCGACGCCTTGATGGTTTCCGACTTTGCGGCAACGCGGAAACTGTTTTTTATATCCGATATGGTCAGATTGATATTTTCCGCGACAAAGAACGATGTCGCTTTTATATCTTTCTCGATGACATGCCGCATGGCTGCGGAATGTGTTCTGTATGTCATATAAGATGAAATGCAGACGGCGAGAGCAATAGGCACTGTGATATACACGAGGAGTTTCGTTTTGAGCTGCATAGTGCCTACCGTATTCGCACAGGGTTACAGAAATGCCGAGAAGCACGCTCTGCGGAGTCCAAGGTTTTCTCTTATCATTTGAGGAAGAACTGATGCCGCCTGCTCGGATGCGCACGGCTGCCCTCTTCGGGAAAGGCTGGCGAGGCTTCCATCCATCTTATCTTTTCTGCACCCCAAAAATGCAGCAGTAAGGATGAGAGGCAATATAATGCGGCAGGTATGGTCAGTCCAGCGTTATTAGCGGAGCGATATTAAAAAACACATCCAATGAGAGATATGCCACATTTATATTGATAAAAACGATATGCCGCGAAAAAAAATCCCCAATGCACAGTTGTCCGCACTACTATCCCGCTATACAAAACTGCCCGATATTCCATGTATAATCTGCAAGAGGGTCCCGGTTTCCGGAGCTTTCCGGGCCAGGCCGCAGCCATGCGCCATCTGAAAACGACCGGATGGATACGGAGGGCCGTACAGGTAGAGTCCCGTCCTCCCATTCGTCAGTTCCTTACCCCGTTTTTTCCTCTCCTCGCGGGGCGGCTGTGGAATC